>Ga0208610_100138_pt1 | contig 30123 bp, 23 predicted proteins | sample SubbioR11Jul_8A2_FD_184815 | JGI IMG/M metagenome (GOLD analysis project Ga0208610, IMG submission 184815) | Serpentinite rock and fluid subsurface biosphere microbial communities from McLaughlin Reserve, California, USA - CR11Jul_8A2 (SPAdes) | ecosystem: Environmental > Terrestrial > Deep... | reverse complement strand
AGCGGCCCATTTTGCACCGTCTTCTGGCCCCATAGCCGGGCTATGGGGCGGCGAATCCGGCGCAAACTGTACTCGCTGGGGCCGATTTTCGCTTTCGACGCCCCAAGTCCGACAGGCTGCCACCCGCGCACCGGCGGGCGGCGCAGCGCGCAGGTGCAGATCGGAGAGCTGGGCGAGCAGCATGGGGCGGTGCAAGGCGTGGTGGAGCGAGCCACCGCAGAGCCCGCTCAGGTGCTCAGCAACTCCATCGCCAACTCGCGCGGGTTGTCGGTTTGCAAGCTGACGTCGAGCATTTCAATTCCCAGTACACGCCCTTGCTCGTCGAAATCGAGCACCAGGCCGGGGCGCACCTCTTCACTTTCAGCCACGCTGCCCGCACGCAAGCGGATGTACATGGCATCGGCTTGTGGGTCGTACTCGATTTTCATGGTTGGGCTCCGTATTTCTCCAATTTGCTGCTGGCCATCACCGTGATCACCAGCAGCACCACACCGTTTTCGTGCAACACACGAAGGAGTTGGCGTTTGCCTGCGCGCTCGATCCAGCCTTGTGACTCGGTGCGCCCGTGCTGGGCGGGCAGACGGCGCCAAGGTTGCGACAGGGTGGAGAGCACCTCATCTTGGCTGATGCCGCGCTCGGCCATCCGGGCCAAGGCGTGCTGGGTGTAGCGCACTTGCATGGCTGCTATTGTGCGGGGGTACAGGCTTTTGTCAACACCGCCTTGGCGCCCAATCTGGCAAGGCCCGGACACCCTGCAATGCTATTGGCTTAACGCGCAAAGCGCTTGCGCGTGAGCGCCAGCGCGATCCAGAACGCGGCCACGGCATAAAAAGCCAGCACCGCCAGGTGCAGCGCGGCGTCGGCTGGCCACTGGTTGAGGAACAGGGGCCGCACCAGCGCGACACCGTGCGTGAGCGGCAGCAGCTCGGAGATGGCCTGCACCAGGGCGGGCAGTTGCTCACGCGGGAAAAACACCCCGCTCAAAAACATCATGGGCGTGAGAAAGAGCGTGAAGTAGTAGGTGAAAAAATCGTAGCCCTGCGCCAGCGCGTTAAAGATCAGCGCCAGGCAACTGAAGGCGATGCCCAGCAGCAGCAACACCGGCAGCGCCAGCCAGAGTTTGGGCGCGTGGCTGATGCCCAGCACCAAAATCACGCCCAAAATGGCGCACACCGTGAACAGCGCCTTGAAGGCGGCCCAGAGCATTTCGGCCAGCACGATGTCGTCGAGCGTGACCGGGGCGTTGAGGATCCCGTCCCAGGTTTTTTGCACCTGCATGCGCGAATAGGCCGAGTACAGGGCCTCGAAGCTGGCGGCGTTCATGGCGCTCATGCAGATCGCGCCGCTGGCCAGAAACAGCAGGTAGGGCACGGCCAGCGCCACCCCGTCGGGGCCGCTCACCGTGACCTGCCCGACCAGCATCCCCATGCCGTAGCCAAAAGCCAGCAGCCAGATCAGCGGTTCGGCGATGTTGCCCACTAGGCTGGGCAGGGCCAGCTTGCGCCAGACCAGCAGGTTGCGCTGAAACACCGGCCAAAAACGCCAAGATGGGCGCGGCGCACGCCAGTGGCTCGGTGGAGAGGGAGGCAAGGCATTCATCCTTCTTGCCGGATCTGGCGTCCGGTGAGTTTGAGGAACAGGTCTTCGAGGTTGGCCGGGCGGTGCAGGGTGTGCAGTTGCGGCCAGTCGTTCAGGGCGGCCAGCAAGGGGCGCGCGTTCTGGGTGTAGAAAAACACCGTCTCGCCGCTCACCTCGACCCGCTGCGCCAGCCCCGCCAGCGCCGACTGCGCCAGCGCCTGCACCTCGTGGTTTTGCTGCGCATAGACCTCGACCACATCGGGCTCGAGGTGCTGCGCGATCAGATCGCGCGGGCGGCCCTCGGCGATTTTGCGCCCCTGGTCGATCACCACCAGGCGCTGGCACAGGCGCTCGGCCTCGTCCATGAAGTGGGTGGTGAGCAAAATGCTCTTGCCCTGCTTGAGCAACTGTTGCAGCCGCTCCCACATCAGGTGCCGCGCTTGCGGGTCGAGCCCGGTGGTGGGCTCGTCGAGCAGCAGCAGCTTGGGGTCGTTGATGAGCGCGCGCGCCAGCGACAAACGGCGTTTCATGCCGCCCGAGAGCTCGCCCGGCTTGGCATCGGCCTTGTGCGTGAGGGCGGCGAATTCGAGCAGAACCGGTATGCGCGCCGCCAGCGTGGCCGCATCGAGCCCAAAGTAGCGCCCAAACACGCGCAGGTTTTCGGCGCAGGTGAAGTCTGGGTCGAGCGTGTCGAACTGGCTCACCACGCCCATCTGCGCCTTGATGGCTTGCGCCTGCTCGGGCATGGACAGCCCAAAGGCTTGCACGCGGCCGCTGTCGGCGTGCGTAAGCCCCAGGCAGATGCGCAAGGTGGTGGTTTTGCCGGCACCGTTGGGGCCGATCAGCCCCAGGCATTCGCCGGGTTCGAGCGCAAAGGAGAGATCATCGACTACCGCAGTGCCGCCGTAGCGTTTACAGAGTTGGTCGGCGTGGAACAAGGGGGCGGGCATGGGGAGGGATTTTCGCCGATTTGAACAAGCCGGGTGCGGCCATGCGGGCCACCGCCTTGGCAGCCATGCACACCGCCCTGGTCCCGTGGGCACGCGCAGTCGCACTGGTGCAAGTGGGCACCGCACTAGAATCCGCCTTTTGCCCCGGAGCTGCCGTGCCTGACGAGCGATTGTCCATTTGGACCCAGTATGTGTTGCCCAAGCAGGCCCTGACCGAACTCGCCGGGGCTTTCGCGCGGCGCCCGCTGGGGGCGCTGACGCAGTGGACCATGCGCCGCTTTGCCGCACGCTATGGCGTGGACATGAGCGAGGCGCTGCAGCCCGATTTTGGCGCTTACGCCACTTTCAACGATTTTTTCACCCGCGCTCTCAAGCCCGGGGTGCGCCCGCTGGCCGAGTCTGGGCTGCTGTGCCCGGTCGATGGGGCCGTGAGCCAGTTGGGGCGCATCGAGGGCGACCGCATCTTTCAGGCCAAGGGGCAGCACTACCGCAGCATTGCGCTGCTGGGCGGCGACGCGCAACTCGCGGCCAGCTTCGAGCACGGCGACTTTGCCACCATTTATTTGAGCCCGCGCGACTACCACCGCATCCACATGCCCTGTGCCGGGCGCTTGAAGCGCATGATCCACGTGCCGGGGGCGCTGTTTTCGGTGAATCCGGCCACGGCGCGGGCGGTGCCGGGGCTGTTTGCGCGCAACGAGCGCGTGGTCTGCGTGTTTGAGGGCACGCATGCCGGGCGGCGCTTCGACTTTGCGCTGGTGCTGGTGGGGGCCACCATCGTGGGCAGCATGGCCACCGCCTGGCACGGCGTCGTGAACCCGCCGCGCCCGGGGCTGCTGCAAGACTGGCGCTACGAGGAGCGTGCCATTGAACTCGAGCGCGGGGCCGAAATGGGCCGCTTCTTGCTCGGCTCCACCGTGGTGCTGCTGTTTCCGCCCGGCTTGCTGCGCCTGAACCCGCAGTGGGCGGCCGGGCAGCCGGTGCGCCTGGGGCAGCAGATGGCGGATTGGGCGGCACCTGCCTGATGGCGCGTGTCGTGGCCACGCGCCCTTTGGGCCGGCCTTGGGGGTGCTGTGGATGCACCCAGGGGTACAGATGAGCCACTAGAATGGGCGGTTCTCGACCTCGTCGGCACAGCCTCGGGTCGCACCATCAATCGGGATGCCATGATTGCCTACACGCTCAGGGCCGCGTTGCTCGTCTTGACGCCCCTCGTTTTTTTGACGGCCTGCCAAGGCCCCGCTGCGCCCGCCACCGAGGCTGCGCCACCGTGGGTGAAAACGGTGCCAATCGAGGCCTCGGCCCCGGGCGAGCGCCAGTTTTCGGGCACGCTGCGGGCGCGCCACGAAACGCCGCTGGCCTTGCAGGTGGGCGGCCGGGTGCTCGCGCGGCCGGTGCAGGCCGGCCAGAGCGTGGCCGCCGGCCAGACCCTGCTGACGCTGGATGCGCACGACCTGCAGGCCAACGAAGCCAGCGCCGCGGCGCAACTGGCCAGCGCCGAAGCGGCGCAGCGCAACGCCGAGCGCGAACTGGAGCGCCAGCGCCAACTGGTGGCGCAAGGCTTTGTGAGCGCGCAAACGCTGGAGCGCTTCGAGCTGGCGCTGCGCGAGGCCGCTGCCCGCCTGCAGGCGGCGCGCAGCCAGACGGCGGTGGCGCGCAACCTGCGCAGCCACGCCCAACTGCGCGCCCCGGCGGCCGGGGTGCTGCTCGACATCAGCGCCGAACCCGGCCAGGTGCTGGCTGCCGGCCAGAGCGTGGGCACACTGGCGCACGCCGGTGAGCGCGAGATCGAGCTGTTTTTGCCCCAAGGCCTGAGCGCGCCGCGCACGGGCTACGCCCTGTTGCCCGACGGATCGCGCCAGCCGCTGCAATTGCGCGAAGTGGCTGGTGCGGCCGAGCCACTCAGCCGCACCTGGCGCGCGCGCTACCGCATCGTGGGCGCACTCGACCCGGCGGCCTGGCCCCTGGGGGCGGTGTTGCGCGTGGCGCTGCAACCCGAAGGCCGCGCCGCCAGCGCCGAGGCCGCGCTGCAGCGCGTGCCGCTGGGGGCGCTGGACGAGCGCGGTGGCGGGGCACAACTGTGGCGCGTGGTCCAGGGCCAGGCGCAGCCGGTGCCGGTGCGCTTGCACCGCATCGACGCCACCCACGCCCATGTGAGCAGCCCGCTGGCGGCGGGCGAGGCGGTGGTGGCACTGGGCACGCACCGCCTCAGCCCGGGGCTGGCGGTGCGGGAGCTGCCCCGGTGAGCTTTCCCAACCTGTCTGCGCTGGCGGTGCGCGAGCGCGCCGTCACGCTGTTTTTCATCCTGCTGGCGGTGCTGGGCGGCGTCTATGCCTTCCTCTCGCTCGGGCGCGCCGAAGACCCTTCGTTCACGGTGCGCACCATGATGGTTTCGGCGGTCTGGCCCGGTGCCACGGCCGAGGAGATGCGCTCGCAAGTGGCCGATCGGCTCGAAAAACGCATCCAGGAAGTGCAAAACCTGTACCGGATCGAGAGCACCATCCGGCCCGGCCGCGCCGATTTGCAGGTTGAGTTTCACGACCACACCCCGAGCGCGCTGGTGCCCGAGCTGTTCGACGAGGTGCGCCAGCGCATGAGCGACGAAGCGCCCCGGCTGCCGCGCGGCGTGATCGGGCCGCTGGTCAATGACGACTTTGGCGACGTGTATTTCGCCCTCATCGCCCTGAGCGCCCCCGGCTTGCCGCTGCCCGAGCTGGCGCGCAGCGCCGACACCCTGCGCGACCGCCTGCAAGCCCTGCCCGGCCTGCAAAAAGCGCAATTGCTGGGCGAGCGCCCACAGCGCGTGTTCATCGACTTCGACCTGGCGCGCCTGCACCAGCTTGGCCTGGCACCGCAAGCGGTGTTTGAGGCCATAGACGCCCAGCTCCAGTTGCTGCCTGCGGGCGCGCTGGAACTGCAAGGCGCGCGCGTGCTGCTGCGCCTGCCCACCGAGCTGGCCGACCCGCAGCAACTCGAGCGCGTGCCGCTGCGCGTGGGCGGGCGGCTGCTGCAATTGCAGGATGTGGCGCAGGTGCGCCTAGGCCACGAAGAGCCGCCCAGCTACCTGGTGCGCGCCCATGGGCAAGACGCGGTGCTGCTGGGCGTGGTGATGCAAAAAGGCGAAAACGGGCTGGCTTTCGGCGCCCGCCTGGCCGACTTTGTGCAGCAGCAACAGGCCGGTCTGCCGCTGGGCATGGAGCTGCGCGTGCTCACCAACCAGACCGACGCGATCACACAGGCGGTCGATCTGTTCCAGAAAAAATTCCTGGCCGCCATGGCGGTGGTGATGGTGGTGAGCATGCTGGCCATCGGCTGGCGCGCCGGGCTGGTGGTGGGCATCGCGATTCCGCTGACGCTGGGCCTGACCTTTATGCTGATGAAGTTCACTGGCATCAACCTGGACCGCATCACGCTCGGGGCGCTCATCATCGCGCTGGGGCTGCTGGTGGATGACGCCATCATCGCCATCGAGATGATGATCGTCAAAATGGAGCAGGGCTGGGACCGCGTGCGCGCCGCCACCCACGCCTGGAACGCCACCGCCGCCCCGATGCTGTTTGGCACCTTGGTGACGGTGGCCGGTTTTGTGCCGATTGGCTTTGCCCAGTCGGGCGTGGGCGAATACGCCGGCAACATCTTCTGGGTGCTGGCCTACGCGCTGCTGGCTTCGTGGCTGGTGGCGGTGGTGTTCACGCCCTACATGGGTATCAAGCTGCTGGCGCAACCCAAGCCAGCGGCCAGCTTGGGCAGCCACGGCGGACACGGCGGCGCGATGTACCAGAGCCCGGGCTACCGGCGCTTGCGCACCCTCATCACGGCCTGCGTGAGCTGGCGCAAAAGCGTGGTCGGCGTCACGCTGTTGCTGCTGCTCTTGAGCGCCTGGGCGATGGCGAACCTGGTGCAAAAACAGTTCTTCCCGGGATCCGACCGGCCCGAGGTGCTGATCAGCGTGCAACTGCCACCAGGCAGCCCGATCGCCCAGACCGACGCCACCGTGCGCCGCCTCGAAGCGCTGCTGGCCGTGCACCCCGACGTGCGCTCGCTCTCGGCCTACGTGGGGGCCGGCGCGCCGCGCTTTTTCATCTCCGCCAACCCCGAGCAGCCCAACCCGGCCTTTGCCAAGCTGCTGGCCATCGGGGCAGACGCGGCTGCGCGCGAGCGCATCATGGCCGATCTGCAGGCGCGCATCGACGCCGGCGAGTTCCCCGAGGCGCGGCTGCGCGTGGCCCGGCTGCTGTTTGGCCCGCCGGTGCCGTGGCCGGTGAGCTTTCGCATCGTCGGGCCCGATCCACAGCAACTGCGCGCCATTGCGCAGCAGGTGCAGGGCCTCATGCAGGCGCACCCGCACACGCTCAACACCCAGCTCGACTGGGACGAGCGCGCCCTGGTGCTGCAACTCACACTCGACGAGCAGCGCCTGCGCCTGCTCGGCCTGACGCCGCGCGAGCTCAAGCAGCAGCTCCAGTTCCAGCTCGACGGCGTGGCGGTGAGCGAGCTGGGGCTGGGTACGCGCACGGTGCAAGTGATCGCCCGCGCCGCCCGCGACGGCGGCCCGCTGCTGCCCGAGCAGATCGAAATCCGCACCCTCGACGGGCGCCTGGTGCCGCTGGCGCAGCTTGGCCGCTTCGAGCTGCGCCACGAGGAGCCGCTGCTGCGCCGGCTCAATCGCGAGCCCTTCCTGGCGGTGCAGGCCGACGTGCGTGGGGCGCAGCCGCCCACGGTGACCGAGGAATTGTGGCTGCAAATGGCCGCGCTGCGTGCCGAACTGCCGCCGGGCTACCGCATCGACATCGGCGGCACGGTGGAGCGCGCCGGGATTGCGAACCAGTCGATCCGGCAACTGTTCCCACTCATGGTGGCGCTGATGCTGGTGTTCATCATGCTGCAGATGCGCTCGTTTTCCGGCACCTTCGTGGTGGTGGCCACGGCCCCGCTGGGGCTGGTGGGGGCGGTGCTGGCGCTGCTGCTGTTCAGTCAGCCCTTTGGTTTCGTGGCGCTGCTGGGGCTGATCGGGCTGGCGGGCATTTTGATGCGCAACACCATGATCCTGACGCAGCAGGTGCAAGACAATTTCCACGACGGGCTAGAGGCCGAGGCGGCGGTGGTGGAGGCCGCGGTGCAGCGCGCGCGCCCGGTGATCCTGACCGCGCTGGCCGCCGCGCTGGCCTTCGTGCCGCTCACCTTCGACAGCTTCTGGGGCCCGCTGGCTTATGTGCTGATCGGCGGCGTGGCGGTGGGCACCGCCATCACCTTGCTCTATGTGCCAGCGCTGTACGCGCTGTGGCTGCGCATCGGCCATGCGCCGCCGCTTGCGTCGGCTGGGCCCTGATCCAATCCGTCCCGACTGGTCGCGGATGAGGTGCAGCAAGTGCAGCCGCAGCACCGCTGCGGGCTTCGATTTTTTGCATGACGCTTGACGACTTCCACTGCCCTTCATCTGCAACAGCTCCAGGTCGCGCAAGCGGCTTAGCCAGCTCGATGGCTGGTTCAGTCAGATCAACACCGGTCCTTGTCGACATAGTTGTCCCTCCAGATGTTCACCTCAGGAATCGCAAGTTTGGGCTGCGGCAACGCCTTCACGACCTTGCCAACCTCGAGTCGGCTCAACCCGTAGGCGACCGACAGCCTGTCGTACTCAGTCTCGGCAACGCCATCGGCAACCAAGTCGTCCGGCACACCCATCAACCAGCACTCCGCCTTCAGCCATGTGTAGCCGGGCATGGACGAGAGCCGTGGCTCCAACTCTTGGTAGTACCCCATCCTTACCCCACCTCCGCACATGAAGAAGGGAACGTTGACCAAGCTCGATTGCGGAAGCAGCTTGTCCTTCCAGGTGCGCCACAGCGTCTTGCCCTGCACTTGGGCAAGAACGCGGAGCTTGAAGAAGTTTTCGTCAGGCGTCTTGACCGACTCCCGAAACTTCACGTCGACCCCGTCGAAGTAGTTCAAGAAACTCTCGGGTGTCGACAACTGGTGATCGGTGATCAACTTAGACGCCGACAGGTCGTCAATCAGGACCCGTGACGCTCCAGCCTGGGTCAGAACCTCGGTCCACCAGTTCACCCGATGGCGATGCAGATTGCTCACCCCGTTCGGCTCCACGACGGAGGTGTAGAACTCGAAGTCCCATCGACCTCCCTTGCCTTGCTTGACATGAAAGAGCGATGAGTCAACGGTGCCGGACCCTACATCGGCCATCAGGTAGATGTTGGGCGCCTGCTTGTCGAAACTGTTCGACGCCACAAATCCGTAGATCTGCGCGGCGATCTCGGGAACCATGGTGACCTCCACGCTCGCCGCAGTCTCGTCGAGTGCGGCGTCGGCGCCCAGGAAAGTCTGGATAGCGGCATCCGTTACTTCCGCAGGTTCACCGGCGACGGCCCAGGCGGCCAGGCCCAGACGCTCGAAGAGCTTTGAGAGCGGTGTCTGATGGTGCTGGGCGGTGGGAAGGCCCACAGCCAGCTTCCAGGCGATTGCAGTGCGCTTATAGGCCGCCGCGTGCTCAGTCAGCAGCCAACCGCGGGCCCGACGGATGATCAGTGCCAAGAACGCCACGACCCGCTGCTGAAGGATCGGATCTTCCGGGTTTGCCAACAGGGACAGCTTCAGGTCTCGGTAGGTGTGTGTTCCGGCCTCGAGTGAGAAGACTCTGCCTGTCTGGCACAGCCTCGATGGAAGCAAGAACTTCGAGATTCCTTCTGTCTCGCAGAAAGGGACGGCGAAGGCCTTGCCGAGAGCCGAGTCGCCGATCACCACCTTTACACACGAAGTGCCGAAGTCGAGGCCAAGCACCACCTCACGCGTATCGTCGGGCTTGCCAACAAGGATCTGCGTCGCCCGTCCAGCGGTCTCGACCATGGACAGCAACGGGGCCGCCTGACTGTCCCGCACGCTGATGGCACATGCTGCGTGTTTTGAAACTGTGACTGCCACGGCAGGAGGCGCGGCAGGCGGTGTTCTGACAGCCGATGGCACGCGCGGCGCCGGAGCTGTAGCAGGTCCCGCAACCGGCCCGACCGGTGCGGCCAAGCTCTGTTTCTCCCCGCGCCGGTTCGTCAACGTGAGCGAACTGCCGTAGGTCACCATAACGCGCTGTTGCGCTTCTTCGCGTTGATGACGCTTCTGGCTCGGCGTCAGAAGCTTCGCAAAGGACTCAGGCGCGGCAGGCGGAGCCGCCCTTGGCGGGCTGGACTGGGCAACGGTCGGTGGTTCTTCCCTTTCCTTGCCACCGGACTCATCGAGCAACTTCTTGCGAGCACGCTCAAAGGCGTCCTTGAGTGAGTTGACCATCGCTCCCTTCGCTTTCTTAGATAATTCGAATCAAGCCACCGGACACTGCGCTGTCATGCGCCTTCAGATCCTCTTTAAGCCTCAGCTCAGCGATTCGACCCTTAACGCGCTGCATCTCCTTCGTCAAGCGGCCGCGCTCGGCGGGAATCATCCGCTCCCGCTTGGCGTCACCCGACGCTTTATATTGGGCGATCAGTTCATCAGATTTCCGTTTTTTGTTCTCAAGGTGATTCTCGAGCGAGCGCACCATTAGTCGGATTCGGTCCGCGTCTTCTCGCTTCTGCGCGGCAGCGAACTCCCGAAATCGCTCCTCCAACTCGGCCCTGCAGCTTTCCTGCAGCGTCGCGGCCTGCTGTGAGTCGATGTGCATGGCCGCGCCCAACCAATCCCGCCCTTCGAGAGCGGCCGTATTGACCATCAGTTCGGCGGCCTCTCCATCAAACAGCACGCTGCTGTCTAGGCCCTTCACCAGGTATTCCAAGCGTTCGATGTCGCGCGATCCCGATACCGACCACCGCATCACGAAGTAGACATAGATCCCGGGCGGCTGGCTCGCGGTGGTGTTGGCGATCAACTCGACAGCCGACACCGGGAAGTACCCCGGCCCCGCACCGGCAGCCTTCAACTTCTCTGCGACAAAGCGCACCAGCGGGTGGTCCTGCGTCACCTTTTCCACGCCCGCCTTGGTCTTGCCCAGCTTGTTGTCGAAGAGCAGCGCAGGGGCTGATGTCGACAAGATGGCGGTCTTGCCGAACAGGCGGTTCGCCTGCAGGAAATCGTTGAAGTGAACTCGGCCCTCAGTCGATAGCTCCAGGCGCATCTCCATCGGATTGCCGTTGGTCGCAAGCATGCGAGTGCCCGGGTAGTTCCGGTCGAGAAAGTCCTTCACGTATGCGAGCAGATCGTCGCCACGGATGTACCGGCCCAGCTCACGGGCGGCCTTCACCTTGTTTTGAATGAACTCGCCATGTGCGATCAGGTGGGTAGCCTCCTCTTCGAGCTGCTCTTGCTGCCGGCTATTGGTCTCGATCGTCACACTGGTTCTGTTGATCCGCTCCAGTTCCTGCTGCGGAGTCAACTTATGTGAGAGCAACTCGTAGCCCAGCTCCCGGATCTCGTCACCCAGCACGGCCTCCATGCTTCCAAGGGCTTGGCGAAACGTCGTAAGCCGATCCAAGAGCCGTTCGTAGACCCGATCGTCCACGGTGTCCTCATAGACGAGGTTCCAGATCAGGATCTGGCTCTCCTCCTGCCCAATGCGGTCGATACGGCCGATGCGCTGCTCGATCTTGGCCGGGTTCCAAGGCAGGTCATAGTTGATCACCAGACTGGAGAACTGGAGGTCGACGCCCTCAGCCGCGACCTCAGAGGAAAGCAGGATGTTCGGCCCAGCCGGTCGCTCAAAACGATCCAGCGCCTCCTGCTTGTCCATGCCGCCGTGGACCACGACCGAGTCGAAGCCATCGCTCTTCAGTCTCTTGGCAAGGTAGTACAGCGTGTTCCGGTAGAACGAGAACAGCACAACCTTCTTGCCTGGATACTTCGACCAGTAGTTGCGAAGGTTCTTCACCAGCGACTGGTACTTTGTGTCGTTGTCGAAGAGTGCCTGGTAGTTGCCCACCGTCCGCGCGATGGCCACCAGCTCACGCAGCAGCACACCCAGATTGGGCCGCTCCGCTGGTGGGTCTTCATCGCCGTAGATCTCGTACACGGTCTCGGCCATCTCGTCATTCGTACCCTTGCCGACCTTGTCGATCCAGCCCTGGCACGCGGCCGCCATGCAACTGGCCATCTGTCGCTGCGGAATGGTCAGCATGAAGCCTTCGCCGATCTCCAGCTCTTCGCAGAACTCCCGAACGCGCTCTGTGACCTGGGTGTAGAAGTTAGCCTCCACGCCCGACATGGTTGCCTTGATGACCTTGGGCAGCCGCTCGACCCGGTTCTCCTGCACGTCCCGCTTGAGCGTCCGGGTCACAACCTTCGTCAGTGGGTTGATCCGGTCGAGTTGATCAGCAATCTCGGATCGTCCTCTCGGGCTCGCCAGGGCTTCGTCGCTGGGTGGGTTGGTGCGTAAGAACTCGAGCTGCTCGTTGTCATCGAAAAAGCGCTCGCCCAAGGCGTCGTCCAGTGCCTCGATGAACTCTGCCTGGGTGACCGTGCTGTTCAGAACCCGGTCACGAAGCAAGACGATGGGCGCGTTGGCGCGGAGGGATTGGTCGAAGGAATATTCGAACGGAAAGGCGTCTTCGTCCAGGAGGTGCAGAAGATTGAAAAGGTCCCGGTTGCGAAGCTGAATCGGAGTGGCCGAAAGCATGACCATGCTTTGCGTCACGGGCCTCAGCAGCGTGCCGAAACGGTGCGTCTGGGTCTCCTGGTTCCGAAGGTAGTGCGCCTCATCGATCACTACCAGATCGACCAGCGGTTCGTCCAGTTCGGCATCCTCCAGGAAGCGCGCCAGCTTGGCTGTCGCCGACTGCGAAGGCTCGTCCTTGTCGTTCCAGCCCTTTGGAGGCCGAGTCCCTTGCAGACTGGCGATCAACGCAAAGGCATCATGAGGTCGCTGTCGTGCTGCATCCAACTTGGTCAGTAGATCTTGGGCGTCGACGATTTCCGCTTGAACACCGAACCGATCCGACAGCTCTCGCTTCCACTTCTCGCGCAACATGGCTGGACAGATGACAAGCAAGCGCCGCGCATCCTGCCGCGCCCGAAGTTCGGTCCAGATCAGCCCCGCCTCGATCGTCTTGCCCAGGCCGACTTCATCAGCAATCAAGATGCCGTTGCTCGGGGACTCCAGGAACTGCAATACCGGCTTGAACTGGTACGCTAGGAACTGGGTATTGGTCGTGTTCAGGCTGTAGATCAGGTTGGCCAACTTCCCGCTGAGCCGGTAGTAGGTGATGGCGCCGCGCAGATCGGCCGCGCGCCCGTAGCGCCCACGAGCCATCAGGTCGTAGGGGCCCAGCGACTCCTTCTCGACCTTCTCCAAGGCGCCTGCCAGAACAAACTGCTCGTCACCATCCAGAAAATTCACCAGCAGCCGAAGGCGATGCGGCGGGCCGTCGGTTTCATTCCCCAAGATGCCTACGCGGCCGGGGTTTGCGATCAGTCGGACCTTGTCACCTGGCTGCATCTCTGCTCCCTGAGGGGTCACTTGCGGGTGCATCAAAATGAACCGCGACGTATCGTGATGCGCGTCGGCTGCTCGTGCACCAGGGCGTCGTAGTCAGTGCTGGCGCCACCCAAGGCAACTGCCATCCGACCACGTGACGCGCCAAAGGTGTTGAGCCCCGCACGGTCACCGGGAATTGTCAACCTCACCTGAACAGTCCGCTGGCCAACGGACACCGGCTTGTCGATCGCCTTCAGGACAAAGTCGATGCTTCCTCCACCGCCGGCCATGACGACGTCTAGGCGGCTCACCGAGTGAACGGGCTTATCGAGCCACTTGCCAATCTCGGCCGCGTTGTCCTGCACCAACCTCAGGAGCTCTGCGCGGATCTCTTCGGCCATGGCCTGCGCTTGCGGATGCGATTGCAGGTCCTTCAGGTGAACGTCGCAGCCCAGCTCCTGAATCAAGCCGTCTCTGAACAGCGTTTCCTTGATGCCCCGGATCCGCGCCCGCACATCTGCCAGGGCGGTAACGCTCGGCTTCTTGGCTCGCTCCTCGAGGAGCTTCAGGACAATGCCGTCCACGACGTTCCCAGCCTTGAACACGCTGACCGGCTCCCCAATTTGATAGAGCTTGGTGCGGGCCTGTGATGCGCCATCGGGAACCAAAGACAGGAAGAGGCCGATGTCGGTGGTGCCTGCGCCCACGTCAACGACCGCGCACATCCGAACGAGGTTCTCCGCGCTGGGGAGCAACTCCGCGGCAGCTGCCACAGGCTCGACCACGTCGACGGCGGCGTGGCGCGGAGTGGCAGGTGATTGGACGTGCTCCAGCAGCGAAGTGACGGTCACCGTGCCCCACTCTCGTTGGAAGGTCATCTGCCTGGCTTGCGCGCAGATCCGAGCAAGGGCGGCGTTAGCGGCTGACTTGACTTGCGCCGGCCACACGGGATGGGCGATTCGAATGTCGACGCTCTTCAACGTCGACTCATCGATGCCATCGGCTTCGGCCGCAGCACGAATCGCGTAGGCCAAGAGGCCCGCCAGCAGATGCTCACGGGTCACACCCAGTCCCGGTGCGGCGGCTTCGCCCAGGCGATCAGGTTCCTTCAGCCAGAGCTTCGGACTTGACTCGTAGAGCGATGGCGTGCCGGTGTCCTTCCGTGCGACGACCGCCCGCTCTCCATACCGGATGTATTGCTGATGCTCGTCAACATGAATCTCGCTGCGTATCGACGCGTCGTCCAGCCTCGACTTCGTCACACGGCCGATGTCCAGGGCCTTCAGCTTCCCGCTGGGCAGCCTGCGAACGGCTCGGATCGAGCTTGTTCCAAAGTCGATGCATAGCGTTTCACTCATGTTTTTCCACTCCCATGGGCTCTCTTGTTTGATGAACTTGGTGCTGTCGCCTAGACAGCCGCGACCAACGCAGCGACCAGAACGCGTGCGGACCCATCAGGTCGCTGCACTTGGACCCCCGGTCGGACGATGCACACTTGGCTGGGCGATTCACTCGCTTTTGCGACCAGGTGATGAGACAGCGGGTCGTAGCTGACGATGGTGCCCTTCTCTCCGAGCGGTGTGATGCCCGCCGTCCCTGCTGCCTGTTGCAGCATCGCGCTCAACGATGCAGCCCGGCTGGCATCCGGCAACTCGGCCACAAAGGCGTCCCAGGCCGGCAGCAGCCGGGCGAATACGGCTTCTGACGCATATGCAGATGCGCCTTCCTTGGCGTCCTTGTTGGCGTCTGCGGTCAAGGCTGCCAAGGCCGGTGACACCACCGTGGCGGATGCGAAATACGCGCCCCAGTTCGGGTAGACGGCGCGCCAGGTCGGAACCAGGACCCTCCAGTGGTCCGCTGCCTGGCTTCCAGAGCGTTCCATGTCTGCCATCAGCAGCGAAAGCGTGGCGAGCGACAGGGCATCCGCCGCCATGGCCATCTGCTTCGCGGCCGTGCCCTTCGACGCTGCAACAGAAATGCGCCCCAGAGCCATCACGAATGCCGGCTGCAGCAGCACGGCCGGGATGGCTGCCGCTAAGTCCTGCGCCAGATGAAGCAGCGCGGCAACACTGCTGCCGAAGGTCTTGTCATCAGCGGAACCTGTTTGGACAGATCGAAGAAGGCCATCTACGAGTGCCGCAACACTTTCGGCGAGGCTTGCGGCACCCTCCGGCTTCGAGGGTCGGAGCAGCTTCGCCGCTTCTTTGAGCAGGGCCGCCGCTCGTTCAGCCGACTTGGCGGAAGCAACTTGTGGCGCGTAAAAGTCCCGGGTGAAGCCTAGGTTGTCTGCATACGTTGCGCGAACCCACTTCAGCAGGTCGGCAACGAACTCCTCGGGCAACGACAGATCTGTCAGAGCCTGCCCAGCGTACGGTCGCGACCACAACGTGTTGAGCTTCGCGAATGCGCTCAACGCAGCCTGTTGTTCGTCTTTCGCCGGCAGCGTCGTCAGGGGCGGTGGCACTGCCTCTGCCCATCGGGCGAGTTTGATGGCGCGCTTGCGTGCCTCCTTGACGCCAAGCGCTTGGGCCACCCCCAGCAGCGCTAACATGCGCAGCGCCAACTCGTCGTCGGCTTCATTGAGGAACCCGACCGCGACCATCGACACGGCGCGGCCGGCCTCAGCCTGCCAAGCCTCGTCCTTCGGCTTCGGCGCGTCCAGCAAGGCACGCAACAAATCGGCGGGCCGCAGAGGATTGGCGTATGGCATCGCCGCCTGAGTTGAATCGAGGTCTTCTTTGTTCATGTGCATCGAACGCGTGAGTGCGGGGCTGGTTTGGCTGGCGGTAGATCCAGGCGCTTGCGACAACAGCGTTATCGCTCCGAGCCTTCGAGGCTGGGTTGCAGCGTGGATCTGGCCCCCGTGAAGTCACTGAGTGGCTTATCGAAGCCAACGTCCGGATAGGCAACTCTCACCCCGGATTGAAACTTGGGCTCCTTCTGCATCTCGAAGGTCAAGGCCTTGAACGTCAGGACCAAGCGCATCTCGCTGAGGATGTCGCCAACTTTGGGAAAGGCTTGGTCGAGTTGCCGGTCGATCCATCGCGTGATCTGCGGGAACGCGCTGTCCAATTTATGAGGGTCTTTCACGTCCCTCAGGGCGCTGCCTTCAAGTGCCGCCAACACTTTTCTCAGAATGCGACCCTGCCGCCAGGCTGGCAGACAAAAGCCTACGAGAAAAATTAGTACCAACCCCGCAAGCACTGAGCCTGCAATGACTAGGTGTAGGGGCGCGGAGAGCAAATACTGAAAGTTCATGGCATATTGCTTGTTTTTTGTTGCGGCAGCCTGATGGCTGCCCCCCCGTGTCTTGTGACCTTCTCATACACCCCCATAGGACACCAACGAAAGGACATCACATGAACATGACCCACGTCATTCCCATCCACGCTGCCCAACCTGTCACATCCCGAACACCGCGCCCAGCGTCGCCAACAGGCCTACCGAGACATGGCGACGGACCTGAGCATGGCGGGCGTGTCGCAGGGCTTCCCTAAGCCATCGTTTCCGGGAGGGTTGTTGACCGCACCTTCCGAAGAATAGCAGAAGACCCTGCAGCCTAGGGAGGCTCTGCCAAAGCAATCGGGTCCTTTGAAACAAGCCGCTCTAGTCGCCCGCGTCCGCCGTTCTTCGGCTTGCTCAGCGCTCCTGCTTAAACAACATCAATAAATACAGCAGTAGTGTGCTAATATGAGCCCATGTCACACTCTTACCAGCTCAGCGAGCTGTGCGCCCTAGTCGATTTGCCAACCCGCACTGTGCGTTACTACGTGCAGCACGGCTTGGTGGACCGGCCCGAGGGGGGAACCCGGGCGGCGCGTTATGGCGCTCGCCAGCTTGAGCAACTGCACCTCATCAAGAAGTGGTCGGCGGCCGGCCTCTCGCTCAACCGCATTCGCGAACTGCTGGCCGGCGATGATCCCGGTGTGCCCGAACGGGCCAAGCGGCGCGGCAGGCTGGAAGTTGTTAGCCGCCTCACCATCGACGACGGAGTCGAGCTTGTGATTGAACCGGGCTGGGCCGGGCTAACGCCCGAGCAGGTGCGGGCCTTCAGTCGGGGGGTGATGCGGCTGTACGACGAACTTCGCAGCCCAGCCCCACCCACGGCTCCAAGGGCAACTCCAGACCAAGCCTAGCCCGACTGAAGCACCGGCCCGTTTCCAGTTTCCGCTGTTGCCCACGCTCTTTCACCAACATCTTTCATGCACCCAGGGAGAACACACCACATGAACGAAGCAGCCTGCATCATCCGCCTGACCCTGCCCACCACCCTGGCGCCCCGCTACGGCGAACCGCTGCCCCTGAACGAGGCATCGGCGACACATTGGCCGGCCTCGGTGCTGGACTATGCTGAGTCGAGATACGTGTCATGAGCACCCCATGCCAGCCCAGCTACAGCAGCCCTACAGAGAACTTCTATGGCGAGCTCCAGCGCGCCTTCGACCACTTCAACCAAGCCCTGTTCGGCGGCCAGCTCACGCCGTGCCTCATCACCTTGCGTTCGTCCGAACGGGCCTATGGCTACCACCACAAAGACCGGTTCGTAAACCGCCAGGGGCAGACTCTGGACGAGTTGGGCCTGCATGCCGGTTACTTCACCGTGCACCCAGTCGAGGAGGTGCTGTCCACCTTGGTGCACGAGATGGTGCATCACTGGCAGGACGGCTTTGGCCAGCCCTCAAAATCCAACCCGCACAACCGGGAATGGGCACGCAAGATGCGCGAGGTGGGGCTGGAGCCCTCAAGCACCGGCCTGCCCAACGGCAAGGGCACCGGGCAGTCGGTCAGCCACTACATCCAGCCCGATGGCAAGTTCATGAAAGCCTGCAAGGAACTGGTGACCACCGGCTTCGAGCTGCCTTGGGTAGACCGGCATGTGCCGCGCATGGCCGAGGTAGCCGCCGAAAACCGGCAGGAGGCCTTAAAAGAGGCGGGCATTTTGGTGGAGGTGTCGCCGCCGCCCGCAGCAGTAATTGAACCGCTGCCCGAAGGCAAGCCGGTGACGGTCTCTCCCCCGCCCAAAAAAGAGGTGGACCGGGTCAAGTACCTGTGTGCGGGGTGTGGGGTGAAGGCTTGGGCGGCCAGTGGTGTGTCACTGCAGTGTGGTCAATGCAACATTGGGTTGTCCGCCCAAGGATAAAAGAGCCTTGTTTTTGCTGGATAGTTGCGCGGGCTCCGCAAAACCCCGGTCATGCCAAAAAGTTCATCACGCCGCCTGCGCCGCCTGGCGGATCGCCTCGGCGGCCCACTGGTTGAGGCTTTGCCCATGAGCAGCGGCAGCGATGACTGCGGCCTGGTGCAACTCGGCATCGACGCGCAGGGAGAACTTGCCGGAAAAGTGCTTGCGCGGATCAACGCCGTCTTCGGCGCAGGCTTCGAGGAATACGCGCAACGAGATTTCGCCCTCGCGGTGCAGGCCATCGACATCCTTGGCATAGAAGTCGGCACCGCCGTTGAGTCCGACGAATTCTCCCCGGAACATCTGGATGTCCGGGTCGAACGCGATGACCGCCTGATAACCGTTGATTGTCATAGTGTTCATGGTTTTACTCCGTGATCTTCCAGCCATTTGCGGATGGATTCGACCGCCCCTTTGTCCGTCGTCGGCTTGGGATGGGGCCGATGAAACACCCGCCTGTCGCCAAACAAGCGCATCAGTACACGCGAGCCTTCCCGCTCGGTCACCTGCCCGCCCAGTTCGATGAACAGCGCCTCAATATCGGCCCAGCGAACATTGGCTGATACCGGCCGGGTGAAGATCAGTTCAAGGGTGCGCTGGTGCTTTCGCTTCATCTGTCTAATGGTAGCAGAAAGTGGTATCACCATTCAAGCAATAGCGCCACTGACTGCACCCCGCCAACGCGCCGGGGTGCAGCGGCCGCGGCGCGAAGTGCCTTGGCCGGGGCGCGATCTCAAACGTTGAACAAAAAGTTCATCACGTCGCCGTCGCGCACCACGTATTCTTTGCCTTCGGAGCGCATTTTTCCGGCGTCTTTGGCGCCTTGCTCGCCCTTGCAGGCTAGGTAGTCGTCGAAAGCGATGGTCTGGGCGCGGATGAAGCCGCGCTCGAAGTCGCCGTGGATCACGCCTGCCGCCTGCGGTGCCGTGGCGCCGATGCGCACGGTCCAGGCGCGCACCTCTTTGGGGCCGGCGGTGAAGTAGGTTTGCAGGCCCAAGAGCTTGAAGCCGGCGCGGATGAGCCGGTTCAGGCCCGGTTCGTCCTGCCCCATTTCCTGCAAAAAGACGAGCCGGTCGGCGGGCTCCATTTCGGCCAGTTCGGCCTCGATCTTGGCGCAGATCGCCACCACCGGCGCGTTTTGCGTGGCGGCGTAGGCTTGCAGCTTCTCAAGCAGCGGGTTCGCGACAAAGCCGTCGTCGGCCACGTTGCCCACGAACATGGCCGGCTTGGCGGTGATCAGGCACAGCGGCTTGAGCAGCGCCCGGTCTTCTTCGCTCAGCGCCAGCGCGCGCACCGGCTGGCCCTGGTTGAGCGCGGCCTGCACCGGCCCCAGCAGTTGCAGCAGCCGGGCGGCGTCTTTGTCGCTGCCGCTGCGGGCGGCTTTGCCGGCGCGTTGCAGGGCTTTGTCCACCGTGGCCAGGTCGGCCAGGCAGAGCTCGGTCTGGATCACTTCGATGTCGGACACCGGATCGACCCGGCCCGCCACGTGGATCACGTTGTCGTCTTCGAAGCAGCGCACCACGTTGACGAGCGCGTCGGTCTCGCGGATGTGGGCCAGAAACTGGTTGCCCAGCCCCTCGCCCTGGCTGGCCCCGGCGACCAGGCCGGCAATATCCACAAACTCGACGATGGCTGGCACCACGCGCTCGGGCTTGGCGATGGCCGCCAGTTGCTGCAAGCGCGCATCGGGCACCTCGACCACGCCCACATTGGGCTCGATGGTGCAAAAGGGATAATTCTCGGCCGCGATGCCGGCCTGGGTGAGGGCGTTGAAAAGGGTGGATTTGCCCACATTGGGCAAGCCCACGATGCCGCACTTGAGACTCATATAGGCCCTAAAATGACAATTTTTGAATGTCGCCGATTTTAGCGGCCTCATCTGCTCTGGGCGCGCTTGTGTGCCCCGCCATCGAAGCCTGCCTCTCTACGCCTGCCCTCAAGCCCAACTGATTGCCTTTGCGCCATGCCGCTCGACCCGCACGACCCCACCTTCCAAGAGCTGCCTGCAGCCTTGGAGCCGGTGTTGCACGATGTGCGCCTGCAGCTGGACCCGGACCCGGTTGAAGCCATGCCCGCGCTGCGGCGGCGCCTGGCGGCTTTGCTGCTGGAAGGGGCGCAAGCGCATGATTTTTCGCGCCGCCTGGCCTTCATCGAAGCCGGCTTGCGCCTGACGCTGCAGCAGCGCCCCGATGACAGCGTGCTGGTGCTGGTGCAAATGCTCTCGGATCGGCAATATGGCTACAGCGCCACCCATGCCCTGCTGGCGGCCAGTTCGTGTTTGCTGGTGGCGCCGCTGCTGCCGATCGAGGAGCCGCAGCGCGGCTCGCTGCTGCGCGCAGCCCTGACCATGAACATCGCCCTAGCCGAGCTGCAAGACCTGCTGGCCACCCAGGCGCAGCAGACCACGGCCTACCAGCGCGAAAAAATCAGCGCCCACCCAAGCGATTCGGTCGCTATTCTGCGCGCCTTGGGTGTGACCGACACCGATTGGCTGCGCTGGGTGCAAGACCACCACGAAGCCCCCGACGGCAGCGGCTACCCGAGCCAGAAAACCGAGCTCGATCTGGGGCAGCAGTTGCTGCGTCTGAGCGATTTGTTCGTGGCGCGCATCAGCCCGCGCAGCACCCGGCGCGGCATGTGGCCGCAGGTGGTGGTGGGCAACCTGTACCTCGAGGCCGAAGCCAGCGCCAGCCCGCTGGGGGCTTGCTTTGTGAAGCAGTTTGGCATGTATCCGCCCGGCACCTTGGTGCAGCTCAAAACTGGCGAAACGGCGCTGGTGGTGCGGCGCGGGGCCAAGGTCAACACCCCGCTCACGCTGGCCATCACCGGGCCCGACGGCATGCTGCTGAGCATCCCGGTCAAGCGCGACACCCAGTTGCCCCTGTATGCCATCAAGGCCCCGGTGGCGGCGGAAGATTTGCGCATCCGGCTTGATCTGGCGCGCCTGCTCAAGCGGGTCTGAGCGCCGCTCACCAATCGGCCCAGCGCCCCAGCCCCGGCAGGCCCTGCGTCAACTTGAAGCCCGCCCCCTGGCGCACGATCGCATTCATGCCAAAGGTGACCGCGCCCAGCAGCCGCCGGTCTTGGCGGTAGCTTTGCAACAGGCTGGCCACGGCGTTGCCTTGCTCGATTCCGGTGGCTGGATCGACGTCGGGAATGGAGCAGCGCGCACAGGGCTTGACCGGCTGCAGCCAGACTTCGGCCGGCGCGCCGGGGGTAGCCGCGCCGGTGCCGGCCGCGATGGGAAAGCGCAGTTCGGCCAGCCGGTCTTCATCGTGCGCCTGCAGGCCGCCCAGGAGCAGGTTGGGGCGAAAGCGTTCCACCCCCAGCGCCTCTTGACCGAGCAGGAGCCGGCGTTCGTTCAGCTCGGCCAGCGCCGCCGCGCTCAGCAGCAGCAGCGGGTAGCCGTCGCTGAAGGTGTTGGGGGCCTGCAGGCCGCCGGTCCAGCGCACATCGGAGGGCCGCACACAATCCGGGTCAAAGCGCACCAGCCGCAGCCGCAGCTCGAGCTCGGGCCGGCCCGCCAGCAAAAAATCACAAAACCACTGCGCCGCCACGTCGCCCATGTCGTAGGCGTCGAGCTCGTCGTCCCAGACCCGCACCTTGCATGGCGCTTCGGCCGCATCCAGGGCCAGATAGAGCGACAACATGCCCGGCGCTTGCAGCTCCAACTGCCCCATCCGAAAGCGCGGCCGCACCAGCGCCATGCGCGGCAATTCGCGCTGCGACAGGAATTCGCCGCGCTGATCGACCACCATCCAGGTGCGGTCCCACTGCAGCCCGGTCGGCAGCAACTCGGCCTGCGCCAGCCGCACGCCGGCGCAAGACTTGACCGGATAGACCCAGAGCTGCTCGATCGACAAGGGCAGCGGGGTGTCGGTGTGGAGGGCGGGTAGCATGGGTGCGGCATCCTTTTAAGTGCGATTGTCCAATAGCCGACAATACCCGGCAATATGCACCCCCACACTTTACTGGAACTGGGCAGCGCGCTGTTGAGCCGCGTGCTGCGTTTTGAACACCCGGCCGACGCCACCGTGGCGGATTTTTTTCGACTACAACCTGCGCTGGGCAGCCGCGAGCGCGCCTTGCTGTCCGATTCGGTTTTTGCCGTGCTGCGCGACCGCCCACGCTGGCAGTGGCTGGCAGCCAGCCACCCGGGCCGCACGCCGCAGCAAGAGCGCCCCGCGCGCCCGCAGCGCCCCAATCATCCCGCGCAGCCCCAGGGCACGGCGCAAACCCGCGCCCTGCTGCTGCTGGCCTGGACCGGCCCGGCCGAGCGCTTGCAAGCCGCCTGCACGCCCGAGGAATGGAGTTGGCGCACGCAGGCGCTGGCGCAAACGCTAGCCGACGCCCCGCCCGCCTGCCAGCACGGCCTGCCCGATTGGCTGGCCGAGGCGCTGCGGGTCGAACTGCGGCTGGAGCGGGCGGGCTTGGCTGGCGCGGAGGGCGGGGAGGAGGTCGGGGCGGAGGCTGCGAGGCCAGAAGGCCAACTCGAATCGGACGTGGCTGCGGCTGTGGCGGCGCAGGCGGTTGAGTCTGCCAAGGCCAGCCCAGTCGAGCAAGCCGCCGAGGCCGAATTTGCCGCCGCCGCCCAGGCCTTGCGCCAGCCGGCGGCGCTGGATTTGCGCGTCAACCTGATCAAAACCAAGCGCCCGGCCGTGCTGGCGCTGCTGCAAGAAGCCGGCTTGCAGGCCGCCGCCACGCCGCACTCGCCCTGGGGCATCCGGCTGGCGGGCAAACCGGCGCTGCAGCAATTGCCCGCCTGGCGCGAGGGCCTGATCGAAGTCCAAGACGAAGGCGCGCAACTGCTGGCGCTGCTGCTCGAGCCCAAGCGCCAGGAAACGGTGATCGACTTTTGCGCCGGTGCCGGCGGCAAAACGCTGGCGCTGGGTGCGCTGCTGCGCAACACCGGCCGCTTGTACGCCTTTGACACCTCGGCGCACCGGCTCGAAGCCCTCAAGCCACGGCTGGCGCGCAGTGGCATCACCGAAGTGCACACGCTGGCACTGGCGCACGAGCGCGACGAACGGTTGCAGCGGCTGGCGGGCAAGGCCGACCGGGTGCTGGTCGATGCGCCTTGCTCCGGCTTGGGCACGCTGCGCCGCCAGCCCGACCTGATGTGGCGCCAGCGCCCGGCTGAAGTGGCGCAACTGGCGCAGTTGCAAGGCCGCATCCTGGCGGCGGCGGCCCGGCTGCTCAAACCCGGCGGGCGCCTGGTCTATGCCACCTGCAGCCTGCTGCGGGCCGAAAACGAAGCCATTGCCGAGGCGTTCAGCCTGGCCGAGCGCGAGTTCGAGCTGCTGCCCGTCGCCCCCATTTTGGCGCGTGCCGGGGTCGAGGGTGCGCAGGGTCTCTGCCACGGTCCCTACTTGCGCCTGTGGCCGCATCGGCACGGCTGCGACGGCTTTTTTGCTGCGGTCTGGCAGCGCCGAGGGTGAGGGCTGGCGGGACCGCAACTCAGCAAAATCGCCCTGTATGCCGGGAACGCAGGCGCGGGTTCTAGAATCCGATGCTTAGGCAATCAGGCCCATCGTGCCCGCCGGCCCTTGTGTGGTGGCTGTAGGGTGGCTGTTTTTTCTGTGGCCGTGTGTGTGGCTGTGACTTGAAAGGTCTGCGGTGTCGATCGAATCGTTTTGGGGTGTGGGTTTGCAGTTTTTGGCCCAGGGCTTGGCCGGGGCCGCGTGGTGGCAGGCGCTGCTGGTGGCGTTGCTGTTTACGCACCTGACCATCGTCAGCGTGACGCTGTACTTGCACCGCCACTCGGCGCACCGTGCGCTCGATCTGCACCCGGCGCTGGCGCACGCTTTTCGCGCCTGGCTCTGGCTCACGACCGGCATGAAAACCAAGGACTGGACCGCCATCCACCGCAAGCACCACGCCAAATGCGAGCACGAGGGTGACCCGCACAGCCCGGTGGTGTTTGGCATCAAAAAGGTGTTCTGGCAAGGGGCTGAGCTGTACCGCGCCGAGGCGCAAAACCCCGACACGCTGGCGCGCTACGGTCACGGCACGCCCGATGACTGGATCGAGCGCCGGCTCTACAGCCGCTGGCCGCAGGTGGGCATCGTCCTGATGCTGTTCATTTACCTCGCGCTGTTTGGGGCCTTGGGGCTGGCGCTGTGGGCCATGCAGATGGTCTGGATTCCGTTCTGGGCCGCGGGTGTGGTCAACGGCATCGGCCACTACTGGGGCTACCGCAATTTTGAGTCGCCCGACGCCAGCACCAACGTGTCGCCCTGGGGCATCGTGATCGGCGGCGAGGAACTGCACAACAACCACCACACCTACCCGACATCGGCCAAGTTCTCGGTCAAGCCCTACGAATTCGACCTCGGCTGGGCCTATATCCGCGCCCTGTCGGTGCTCGGCTTGGCTCGGGCGCGCAAAACCCCGCCCAAACCGGCTTTTGGGGCCGTGCGCCCGGTGGCCGACGACGATACGCTCGAGGCCCTGATCGCGCACCGCTACGAGCTCATGGCCGCCTATGCGCAGCAGATGCGCGCCACCGTGGCGGCTGAATTGGCCAGTTTGCAGGCGCGCCGTACCGACGCCGCCGCCTTGCGTGCCGTGCGGCGCTGGCTGCACCGCGATGACGCGCAGGTGCCGCCGCAGCACCAGGCGTTGGTGCAGCAGGTGCGCGAGCAGCACCCGAGGCTGGCGCAGATGCACGCCATGCGCGAGGAACTGCGCGCGCTCTGGAGCCAGCGCGCGCGCTCCCGCGAGCAACTGGCGCAGGATTTGCACGCCTGGTGCCAACGCGCCGAAGCCAGCGGCATTGCGGCCTTGCAGGAGTTTGCGCTGCGCCTGCGCGCGCTGCGCACGGTAGCGGTTCTGCCAGCCTGATGGCCTATTAAAATAAGGGAGATGCAATGGGATTGCCGTGGCTGTTGGCCTTAAAGCTGGTGCCTTGGGGCGACGTGATCGAACACGCGCCCAAGGTGATTGCGGGCGCGCGCCGTTTTCTGGACAAACAGCGCGGTGGCGCGGATATCGACGCCGCCCCCGTGCCCGGCGGCAGTGGCACGCCGCAAGAGCGGGTGCAGGCGCTGGAAGCGGCGTGGCAGCGCATGCAGACCGACCTGGCCCAGGTGGCGCAGACCAATGCCGATCTGGCCGAACAGAACGCGCGCCTGATCGACCAGGTCGAGCGCCTGCGCAAACGCAGCCGCTGGCTGGTGGGCGGCGCGGCCTTGCTGGCGCTCGGGTTGCTGATGCTGGCTTGGCGGGTTTCAGGGGCCTGAGTCGGGCCGGTGCGGGCTTTGGACGGTTTGCAGCGCGGCGTCGCAGCCGCTGCCGGGGTGGAGGCTGGCAGAGCCAGCCTCGGTGGGGCGCTCGGGCAGCGGGCCTGCACCGCGCGCCAGCACCGGCCCTAGGGCGATGCCGGTGTGGCTGCCTTGGCGCACCAGGTCCTCCGGCGTGCCCTGCGCCACCAGCCTGCCGCCTTCTTGCCCGCCTTCGGGGCCGAGGTCCAGCACCCAATCGGCTTCGGCGATCAGGTCTAGGTCGTGCTCGATCACCAGCACGCTGTGGCCGCCATCCACCAGCCGGTGCAGCATGCGGATGAGGCGTTCTACGTCGGCCATGTGCAGCCCCACCGTGGGCTCATCCAGCACGTACAGCGTGTGCGGCACTTTCTGGCCGCGCCGCCCGAGGTCGTGGCGCACTTTGGCCAGCTCGGTCACGAGCTTGAGGCGCTGCGCCTCGCCGCCCGAGAGCGTGGGCGAGGGCTGGCCGAGCGTGAGGTAGCCCAGGCCCACGTCGTGCAGCAGTTGCAGCGGCTGCGCAATCGCGGGCATGGAGGCAAAGAATTCCAGCGCCTGGTCAACTTCCATGCGCAGCACCTCGGCGATGCTGCGGCCGCGCCAGCTCACCGCCAAGGTTTCGGGGTTGAAGCGCGCGCCGTGGCAGACCTCGCACGGCAGTTTCACGTCGGGCAAAAAGCTCATGGCGATGGTGCGCAGGCCCTGGCCCTCGCAGTGCGGGCAGCGGCCCGCGCCGGTGTTGAAGGAAAAGCGCCCCGGCCCGTAGCCGCGCGCGCGCGCCTCCAGCGTCTCGGCGTAGAGCTTGCGTATCGTGTCCCAAAAGCCGATGTAGGTGGCGGGGCAGGAGCGCGGCGTTTTGCCGATCGGGGTTTGATCCACCTCCAGCACGCGCTTGATGCCTTCGCTGCCGATCAGCCCCTGGCAGCCCTGCCACGCCGGGCGCTCGCCCGCATCCCAGGCGCGCCGCCCGGCCTGCGTGCTGCGCTGATGCACCGCCGCCGCCACATTGGCCAGCAGCACCTCGCGCGCCAGCGTGGATTTGCCCGAACCGCTCACCCCCGTAACCGCCACCAGCCGCCGCAGCGGCAGCCGCAGCGTGAGCTGTTGCAGGTTGTGGCGCTGCGCGCCCTTGACCAGCAGCCAGTCGGGGGGTACGGTTGCGCTCGGCGGGCCGGGGGGCGGGGCCGGCAAGGAATCGGAGCCTGCGACTGACGCGCCGGCCCCGCCCCCCGGCCCGCCCAGCGCAAGCCCGCCCTCCACCCAGCGCCGCGCCTGCAGCGGATGGCGCATGGCGTGCAGCAGGTAGCGCCCGGTTTGCGACTCGGGGGCGGCCATCAGGTCGGCCAGCGAGCCCTGGGCCACCACCTGGCCGCCGCGCACCCCGGCTCCGGGGCCGATGTCGATCAGGTGCTCGGCGCGGCGGATGGTGTCCTCGTCGTGCTCCACCACCACCAGCGTATTGCCTTGGCGGCCAAGCTGCTGCAAGGCGTCGAGCAAAATCCGGTTGTCGCGCGGGTGCAGGCCAATGGTCGGCTCATCCAGCACATAACACACCCCTTGCAGGCTGGAGCCCAGTTGCGCCGCCAGCCGGATGCGCTGCGCCTCGCCACCACTGAGCGTGGGCGCGCCACGCTCCAGCGTCAGGTAGCCGAGCCCGACTTGCTGCAAAAAACGCAGCCGGCCCAGGATTTCGGGCAACAGGTCGCGCACGATCTGGGCTTGGCGCGGCGTCAAAGCGCCGCCCTCGGGCAGCGCCTGCACCCAGGCGTGCAGCGCGTGTACGCTCAAGCGCGCCAGATCGGCAATCGAGCGGCCTTGGAACTGCACCGCCCGCGCCACCGGGTTCAGGCGGCTGCCCTCACAGGTGGCGCAGGGCTGCTCGCTCAGGTCATCAAAGTCGGGCTCGCTCAGGCTCTGCTCGCGGCCCTGGCCGTCGTCGGGCGGGCGGCTGTCGTCAAACGCCTGGCGCTGCTGGCGGCTAAGTTGCACCCCGGTGCCCACGCAATCCGGGCACCAGCCGTGCTTGCTGTTGTAGGAAAACAGGCGCGGGTCGAGCTCGGCGTAGCTGGTGCTGCACAGCGGGCAGGCGCGCAGGGTCGAGTAGCTGTCGATCTGCCCAATGCCGGCGCCGCTGCCCCCGGCCGCCAGCGCGCTGGCTAGGCTGCCGGGGCGCTCGGAGTCGTCGGGGCCGCCGATGCCGCTGAGCACTTGCAGCACGCCCTTGCCGTGTTCGAGCGTGCGCTCGATCAGCTCGCGCAACTCGGCTTCGTGCTCGGGCTGCAGCTCCAGGCTGCCCAGCGGCAGCTCGATCTGGTGCTCGCGAAAGCGCTCCAGCTTGGGAAAGCCCAGCGTGGGCACAAACTCGCCATCGACACGCAAATGGCTGTGCCCGCGCTGGCGCGCCCAATCGGCCAGCTCGGTGTAGAGGCCCTTGCGCCCGCGCACCAGCGGCGCCAGCAAGCCGATGTGCTGACCCCGAAAACGCCCCATCAGTTGCCCCAAAATCGCCGCCGGGCTTTGCGGCTGCACCGGGCTGTGGTCGTGGATGCAGTGCTGGGTGCCGAGCTTGACGTAGAGCAGGCGCAGGTAGTGCCAGACTTCGGTCACGGTGCCCACAGTCGATTTGCGCCCGCCGCGCGAGAGCCGCTGCTCGATTGCCACCGTGGGCGGGATGCCATGCACGGCATCGACATCGGGCCGCCCGGCCGGCTGCACCATGCTGCGCGCGTAGGCGTTGAGGCTCTCGAGGTAGCGGCGCTGGCCCTCGTTGAACAAAATGTCGAAAGCCAGCGTCGATTTGCCCGAGCCACTCACACCGGTAATCACGCTAAAGCGGCCGCGCGGAATGGCCAGCGAGAGGTTCTTCAGGTTGTGTTCTTTGGCGTTCACGATCTGGATCGACGGCGTGCCGGTTGCCGCTGCGCCGGGCCGAAGAAGGGCCGGGGCACTTGGGGCACCTAGGGCGGCCCCGGTCTGGCCCCGAGCTAGCTGCCACAGCGGCGCGGGCTCGCTGGCGCTTAGGCCGCCATCGGCCTCGGCGTAGGCGCGCAGCGCTGCGGCGGTGTGGCTGCTGGGGTGCAGGCGCACTTCTTCCGGTGGGCCTTGCGCCACCACCTGCCCGCCGCCAGTGCCGGCTTCGGGGCCGAGGTCGATCAGCCAGTCGCTGGCGCGGATCACATCGAGGTTGTGCTCGATCACGATCAGCGTATGCCCGGCCTCCACCAGCTTGCGCAGGGCGCGCATGAGCTTGGCGATGTCGTCGAAATGCAGCCCGGTGGTGGGCTCGTCGAACAGCAGCAACTGGCCCAGCGGCGGCGCGGCGGCGCTGCGCGGGGTGCGGGCTGATTGGGCTGCTGCGGATTGGGCAGTGGCCGATTGCGCAACCCTCGGCCGGACTGGGCTGCGCCGGGCGGCAGCGGCCGCGGCGTCGGTCTGCGCCGCCAGCGCCAGGTGCGCCGCCAGCTTGAGGCGCTGCGCCTCGCCGCCGCTGAGCGTGGGCACGGGCTGGCCGAGCTTGAGGTATTCCAGCCCCACATCCACCAAGGGCTGCAGGGTGGCGCAGAGCGAGCGTTCGAGTTTGCGTTGCGCCGGGTCGGGGGCGCTGGCGTGCGCATCCGCGCCCGCGCCAAACAGCGCCAGCGCCTCGCTCACCGTGAGATCGAGCAGCTCGGCGGCGTTCCAGCCGCGCCCGCCGCGCTCCAGGCGCACCTCCAGCACCTCGGGCCGGTAGCGCTGGCCGAGGCAGTCGGGGCAGCGCAGATAGACGTCGCTCAAAAACTGCATCTCGACGCGCTCGAAACCGCTGCCGCCGCAGCCGGGGCAGCGCCCGTCGCCGCCGTTGAAGCTGAACTTGGCCGCCGTGTAGCCGCGCTGGCGCGCCAGTGGCTGTGCCGCCAGCAGGGCGCGCAGAGCGTCCCAAGCGCCGATGTAGCTGGCCGGGTTGGAGCGCGCCGTTTTGCCGATCGGGGACTGGTCGATGAACACCACCGCACTCAACTGCTCGGCCCCCAGCAGGGCCGCGTGCTCTAGCGGGGCCTGGCCGCTGTGGCCGAAGTGGCGCTGCAGCGCGGGGGCGAGCACGTCCTGGATCAGGGTCGATTTGCCCGATCCGCTCACGCCGGTGATGCAGACCAGGCGCTGCAGCGGAAAATCGACGTCGATGCCCTGCAGGTTGTGGGCGCGCACGCCGCGCAGTTGCAGCCGGGGCGAGCTGGCCGTGACCATGCGTTTGAAGCCGAATCCGACTTGTTTGCGCCCGCCCAGGTAGGCGCCGGTGAGGGTGTCGGCGTGGCGCAGTTGCTCCGGGCTGCCGTCGAACACGATCTGGCCGCCGCGCGCGCCGGGGCCGGGGCCCATGTCGATGACGCGATCTGCCGCGAGCATGAGCGCCGGGTCGTGCTCGACCACTACCAGGGTGTTGCCGGCGTCGCGCAGCCGCAGCATGGCCTGCAAAATGCGCCCCATGTCGCGCGGGTGCAGCCCGATGCTGGGCTCATCGAGCACGAACAGGGTGTTGACGAGCGAGGTGCCCAGCGCCGTGGTCAGGTTGATGCGTTGCACCTCGCCGCCGCTCAAGCTGCGGCTTTGCCGATCCAGCGTCAGGTAGCCCAGCCCGACTTCGCACAGGTAGCGCAGCCGGGTCTGGATTTCGTCTAGCAGCAGCTTGAATTCGGGCTGGGGGGGGTCGTTGGCGGGGGGCGCAGGCGCGGACGGGGCGGGTTCGTTGGTGGGGGGCGCTGGCACGGCCAGGGC
>Ga0208610_100137_pt1 | contig 30519 bp, 43 predicted proteins | sample SubbioR11Jul_8A2_FD_184815 | JGI IMG/M metagenome (GOLD analysis project Ga0208610, IMG submission 184815) | Serpentinite rock and fluid subsurface biosphere microbial communities from McLaughlin Reserve, California, USA - CR11Jul_8A2 (SPAdes) | ecosystem: Environmental > Terrestrial > Deep... | reverse complement strand
CGCCTGGTCGACCAGGCGATCTGCACCCCTCTCTTGGCGGAGCCGACGGGACTTGAACCCGCGACCTTCTGCGTGACAGGCAGATATGCTAACCACTACACTACGGCTCCACACGAGCCTGTCCAGCCAATAATACTCAACCGGTCCAAGAGTTGTCAACGGCGTTTTGGCCTGGTGCGCCAAAACATCTCTGAAAAACTATACCGACTGCCCACGCCCAGAACTGGCATCATATTACCAAACGCTCATGCTGCGTGAAGATTATCTCTCCAGGCGAAAGCTCGAGCGCGGATTGAAACTAGTCAGACGTGGTACCATTAGGGTATGGAGTCGGATGTCACTCGGGCGAAAGCTCAATTGCGGATTGAAACTTGGTTAAGTCAGGGTATCCGGTGGCTTGGGCCATACTTGATTCTGATCCTTGTGCCATCAGGTGTTGTGTTGTTGACTACTCCGCATCCGGGCCGCGGGTTCTGGATTGAGTTCGGCGTCGGGCTGGGGTTTGCAGGCTTGATCATGCTATGCCTTCAGTTTGTGCTCACAGCCCGGTTCTCCCGTGTGGCTGCCATCTATGGTCAGGATGCCATGCTCCAGTTCCATCGGCAAATGGGTATCGTCGCGGCCATCTTTATTCTGCTACATCCCGCGCTCCTCCTGATCGTTGAACCTGCATTTCTGGCGTTCTTAGATCCTCGAGCCGGCCTGCCGCGCGCCCTGGCCCTAACCTTTGTCCTCATCGCGCTCAGCTTATTGATCATCCCCTCGCTGTGGCGACAGCGACTAGGCATCCCCTACGAGTGGTGGCGGCTGAGTCATGGCGTGCTCGCCTTCATGGTTGTAGTCATTGGCATAGTACATACCATTCAAGTTGGACACTACACCGCGGAGTGGTGGAAACAGGCCTTCTGGGTTGGCCTAGCAGCACTGACGCTGCTCCTGCTCCTTTACGTTCGGGTTTTCCGGCCGCTGGTAATGCTGCGCCATCCCTACCGGGTGGCCGAGGTACGCCGGGAGCGTGGCAACTCCTGGACACTCACCTTGGAGCCGGAAGGGCACGCGGGGATGAAGTTTCGCGCTGGACAGTATGCCTGGCTGACGCTGGGCCACTTGCCCTTCTCCTTGCAGCAGCATCCGTTCTCATTCTCTTCCAGCGCATTGTCGCCGCACCGGTTGGAGTTCACTATCAAGGAGTTAGGGGATTTTACGCGCACCATCGGTCAAGTGCCACCCGGCAGCCGCGCCTATCTAGAGGGTCCGTTCGGCACCTTCAATATCGATATAGAAACTTCCGGCGAGACCGTATTTATAGCCGGCGGGATCGGCATCACCCCGATCATGAGTATGCTGCGGACCCTGCGGGATCGCAGCGACAAGCGCCCCCTGGTGCTCATCTATGCCGTCAATCACCTAGCGGACGCCCTCTTCCGGGAGGAGCTAGCAGAGCTTAAGCAACACCTTAATCTGCGCCTCATCTATGTAATCGCCTACCCTGAGGAGGGCTGGGATGGTGAGAGGGGCTTCATCACCGACGAGATGCTAAAGCGCCACCTGCCGTCGCCGGAGCACGGGGCTTGCGAGTATTTCATCTGCGGCCCGGAGCCGATGATGAACATCGTGGAGCGTGCGCTAGTAAACCGCGGAATCCCTCTTCACCATATCCACGCGGAGCGCTTCGACATCGGCGCGGCAGCCGAGACTGGGCTACGTCAGAAGCAGATTCGGGGGCTGGCCATCGGCTTGGGCCTCGCCATGACAGGCGTTGTCGCCCTTTTCGCGCTGCTCAGACATCTGTAGGCGACAGGAATGGGCAAAAGGCGAGAGGAAGGGCTGAGAATTTCTAAGCAACTAGTGCCCAACTGACAGCGGTTTTCACAAATGCTGAGTCGCCTTAGCGCAGGTATCATCTCTGCAAAGGCGTCCTGCGAGTAAACCGCAGGATAGAGAACGATTCGCAGTCCTGCGAGCACCCGCAGGATCAAACCAGATGATACCTGCTATATCAAACCAGATGATACCTGCTATATCAAACCAGATGATACCTGCTATGAGCTGGGTGTTGTCAACGCCGCGCGGCAAAGAAAGCGCTGAGCAGTTCGCCTGCCTCACGCGCCAACACCCCACCGCGCACCGTCACCTCACGCTTCCAGGGGGCGCGGCGCAGATCGGTCACGCTGCCTAAGACCCCCTCGCGGTAATTAGCGGCGCCGTAGACGAGGCGTGGCAGATGGGCTTGCAGCATGGCACCGAAGCACATGGCGCAGGGCTCGAGCGTGACGTAGAGTGTGCAGCCAGTCAGCCGCCAGTCGCCCAGCCGGCCCGCAGCCAAGCGGATGGCGTGCAGCTCGGCGTGGCCGGTGGGATCGTGATCGCGCTCGGTGGTGTTGTGGCCCACGCCAACAACCTCTCCACTACAGACCACTACCACCCCGATAGGCACCTCACCGGCATCCGCCGCCAGCCGGGCCTGCTCAAGTGCCAAGCGCATGAAGCGCTCGTCCTCGTCTTCAGCTTTAAGCCCTGTGACGACGCGGGCATCGGTGGCGACCCCTTCAACCCAGAGCACTTCGGCACCGGCGGCCAGAACCCGTAAGCGGTTGCGCTCCTCGCGTGGGATCTTGCAGTCGATAAGGAGGTCGCTGAGCTTCCTAGAGCCAGCCGCCAAGCGGATGCGGTCTCCGGGCAGCCGCGTGCGGTAGACCAGCGGGCCAAATACCTGGGCCTGCTCGGGATCAACTTCAGGGGGCAGCTCGACGGCGGGCGTAGGCGCAAGCCTCTCCCCTGTCGGTCCTAAGACCTCCACCCGGCCGTAGCCGACCCGCGCCAGACGCCCCTTAGGAAGCGACAGGCGCGTAGGAGAGCCCTGCGCCAGCGCTTTGCGGAGCGCCTCGAGGTGGGCACTATCAGGCGGCACTCCGGCTCGCTTCAGCAGGAGTTGTAATAAGTGGCGTTGCAGAGCAGGGGGCGCTCGGCGCAAGGGCTCGATGGCTATACCGGCCTCGTCTAGTAGCGGAGCCGCTAACTCGTCGAGCAGCGTCCGCTGGTCACGCTGCCAAGTAGCCAGCTGCGAAAGGCGCTCCGACAAGTTAGGATAGCGCTCGGCCAGGCGCGGCAACAGCTCAAGGCGCAACCAGGCGCGAGTGCGTTTAGTATCTAGGTTGCTCTCGTCCTGGCGGTGGGGTTGGCTAAGCTGTTGCAGATAGTCAAGCAGCTCGCTGCGCCGCACAGCTAAGAGTGGACGGACCACCCACCCCTGCCTAGGCGGCATCCCCGCCAAGAAGGCTGCGCCGCGTAAGAGCTGCATCAGGACCGTCTCCGCCTGGTCATCTAGGGTATGTCCGGTCACGATGGCCTCAGCACCCACGCGCTTGGCCACGCGGGTCAAGAAGCTGTAGCGCAGCCGCCGCGCCGCGTCCTCGAGGTTCCAACCCCGTTCGTCGGCAATGCGCGCTACTTCGGCCCGCTCGACGTGACAGGGCAGGCCCAACTCTCGGCACAGCGCCCGGACGAAAGCGGCGTCCTCAGCTGACTCGGAACGCAGCGCATGGTCGAAGTGGGCCACCTCGAGCCGGTATGGCCCCTGGTGCAGCAGGCGCAAGAGCGCTACCGAATCCGGGCCGCCCGAGACGGCGACGAGCAACGCCTCGGCCTGCGGCGCTAGCCCGGCCAGGTGCGAAAGCATTCGTTCCCGAAGCTTCACCACACCACGTCTATCCCGGCCACGGCAGCAACGGTTGCATCTCGGCTGATGAGGGGGCACTGCAAGTACGCCGCCGTCGCGGCGATCAGGCGGTCGCCGCGTTCGGGGATGGCGTAGAGCGTCTGGGCTAGCTCCACGATCTCCCGGGTCAGATCGACGCTGAAGAAATGCCCCGAGGAGAAGAGCGCGTGCGCCCAGGCAGAAAAGCCGCCTTGTAGCGTAATCGCGCCGGACCAGGTCGCCTCCCCTACTTCGACAAGCGCGATGGTCGGCACGTAAATCGCCGCTCGCTCCGCTTCAGCACGCTCGAAGAGCGCCTTGGCCCGACGGCCGAGCTTACGGTGACGGCCCAGCCCATACCAGATGAGCGCGTGTGCGTCCGTCACGGCGATGGCAGCCACCGTTAGAACCTCTCGATCTTTGCCCGAGCCTGCTCCCTGGCGTCGCTGCGCAGCTCCTGTAGTGCGTGCTCGAGCTCGTCGTCGCTGAGTTCTGAAACGATGCTCCCCGCCAGGCGGAACGGCTTGACGACCTGACGCCTCAACTCACGCAGGCTGGCTTCAAGGTAGTTGAGCCGCGCCTCGCTCACGAGCGCCACCCGCTCCCGCTTGTCTCGATGTTCGATGAAGACCACGCCATCCTGAGCAGCAACATACTCCGCCAATTCGAAAAGCTTTCTGCGTGCTTCGGAGATGCTCATGTGCTTTGTCATCGCAACGCCTCCCGGGGGCCTAACGTACAGCTTATTGTACAAGATAACCAACGACTTCGGCTGCTATAGTTACCCGTTTCATGGACAACTTCGATGGCCGCCCGCTCCTCTTCAGCGCGCTGGTAGTTCACTTGTTGGGCGTGTACCGGCCATCTGCAATGATGACAGCGGCTAATACTGGCCGGCACAATTAGCCTCTAGTATACGGATACCTGACTATGCCGCAAGGTGGAGAAAGCACTGGGACGAATGCCTCTGGGAGCAAGCGACACCATGGGCGATGCTACAGAGGTGAGCGTTTCAGCTCGCCCAACTCCCCTTGAGCGACTAGCGAGGCGCGGGTCATTCCGGGTAAATTACTTCACTAAGCTATGAAACTGTTCGACCTGAGCAACTTACGCGGCGATCTCTTCGGAGGTATCACCGCTGGCATAGTCGCCTTGCCGCTAGCGCTCGCCTTCGGAGAGGCTTCGGGAGCAGGCCCCATGGCCGGTCTGTGGGGCGCTATCTTAGTCGGCTTTTTCGCCGCCCTCTTTGGTGGTACCGGGGCGCAGATTTCTGGACCGACCGGCCCGATGATCGTGGTCTTTGCCGGCATATTTGGAGCACACCCTACTTTTGCCTTTAGCGCCGTTATGCTGGCAGGTCTCCTACAGATTCTGATGGGTCTCTTTAAGTTTGGCAAGTATATCAATCTGATCCCCTACCCGGTCGTATCCGGCTTCATGAGCGGTATCGGCTGCATCATTATCGCCCTACAGCTATCACGCCTGTTTGGTCATGTGCCTAACGGCAATGGCATCACTGCGGCCTTATGGTCTATTCCCAAAGCCGTTACCGCCCCCGTACTTCCCGCGCTCCTGGTCGGCTTACTAGCACTGGCACTGGTCTTTGTGTGGCCCAAGACCTGGGGCAAGTGGGTCCCCGGCCCACTAGCGGCGCTGCTGATCGGCACCATGGTCAGCTTGGGCGTGCCGGGCGCCCCACTGCTTGGCGATATTCCATCCGGCCTCCCACAATTGCATCTTCCAGCAATCTCAGCCGAGATTTCGCTGATTCCGCTAGAAGCGGTGGTTGTCCTGGCACTGCTCGCTTCGTTCGACAGCCTGTTGACTTCGCTAGTTGCCGACAACCTGACACGCACCCGCCACCAGTCGAATCGGGAGCTGGTTGGACAGGGCATCGGCAACATGGTGGCAGGCCTGTTTGGAGGAGTGCCTGGCGCCGGCGCCACCATGCGCACGGTGGTCAACATCCAGAACGGTGGGCGCACCAGGCTTTCCGGCATGATTCACTCCCTCTTGTTGCTCTCAATTATGCTCACCTTTGGTCCATTGGTAGGCAAGATCCCGCACGCCGTACTGGCTGGCATACTTATTAAAGTGGGCTACGACATTGTTGACAAATACTTCCTGCAGCGCGTGCAGCAATCTCCCCGCAGAGACTTAATAGTGATGCTCACGGTACTGCTGCTAACGGTATTTGTTGACCTGATTACGGCAGTTATTGTCGGTGCCTTTCTGGCTGCCATCCTGTTCGTTAAGGAGATGGCTGACTTCCAACTGAGCCAACTTTCCACAGCCAACCATCGCCCGCGGGATCCGGAGGTGAGCGCCTTGCTAAGCGAGGCCGGTTCGCGCGTCACCCTCTATGAGTTTAATGGCCCCTTAAGCTTTGCCGTACCCGCCGATCTCGAGCACCAGCTGCACGAGCGCATGCAGCAAGGGGTGGATTTCATCATCTTTGACTTTTCAGGTATGCCACGGATCGATCTGTCGGCAACACGGGCCGTAGAAGCGATTGTTCGTGACGCGCAGGAAAGCGGGAAGACCGTTTATCTGGTCGGCATGACGCCGGAGGTACGCAACACGATTAACTTGTTCTGTGCCGAAACATCTGCTCCCGAAGAGAATTGCTTTGCCACTTCGGCTCAGGCGCTACAACAGGCTATTGCCCTGATAACTAGAGAGCTGCCCATAACAAGCCAAGGGCAAGCGTCTCATTAGCCATTTTTGGTCGGTCTAGCAACCTTCGTGATATGTATATAGCCATGACCATAACCGTGATCGTCCTCGACTCGGTAGGTGTTGGCGCCCTACCCGATGCCGAAGTTTTTGGCGACGCCGGTGCCCACACGCTTGATCACACCCTACAAGCGACCGGTGTAGCGCTGCCCAACTTGCAGCGGCTCGGCCTGGGCAACATCGCCAGCGTTACGGCGCTTAAGCCCGCCCAGCGCCCCCAAGCCTCATTCGGGCGCATGAACGAACGCTCCCCCGGCAAGGACACCACCACCGGCCACTGGGAGTTCGTGGGGGTGATCCTGGAGCACCCCTTTAAGACCTTTAAGGAGTTCCCGGTCGAGGTAATGGCCGCTTTTGACGCTGCTACCGGGCGCGGCCACCTCGGCCACTACCCGGCCTCCGGCACTGAGATTATCACTAAGCTGGGCGCGGAGCACCTCAAGACCGGCCAGCCAATCGTCTACACCAGCGCCGACAGCGTCTTCCAGATAGCTGCCCACGTCGAGATAGTGCCGCTTGAAACGCTCTACCGCTGGTGCGAGGCAGCCCGGGAGATCATGCAGGGTGACTATCAAGTAGCCCGCATCATCGCCCGGCCCTTTGCTGGCGAGCCAGGGAGCTTTAGGCGACTCGGCGAGGCTAGACGGGACTACTCGCTCACTCCCCCCTACCCCACCGTCTTGAACGCCCTGCAAGAAGCTGGGAAGGAGGTTGTCGGCATCGGCAAGATCGGCGACATCTATAGCCGCTCGGGGATCACGCGCGAGGTGCATACCGACTCTAACGCCGACGGTATCGACCAGACCATCAAGGTGATGAGCGAGCGACCCGAAGGGCTCGTCTTTTGCAACCTGGTCGAGTTCGATTCGCTCTACGGCCACCGCCGCGACCCTGAAGGTTACGCCAAAGCGCTCGCAGCGGTCGATGCATGCCTGCCGGAGCTGCTCGAGGCGGTCAATGACGGCGACTGGCTGATCTTCATCAGCGACCACGGCAACGACCCCACTTGGCCCGGCACCGACCACACCCGTGAGTACGGGCTCTTACTCGCCTACAGCCCAGGTCGCCTTGGCATCGATCTCGGCACCCGGGGGAGCTTTGCCGACTTGGGTGCTACGGTAGCCGAGCTATTGGGGGTAGCTTGGCACGGGGCCGGAGCAAGTTTTGCAGCAACACTAACCGGCGCGTAGCACGCCAACAAAAAAGCACGGCGTTGGCCGTGCTTGCTTGTCCTCACGACTGGCTTATGCCTCGGCCACCAGTTCGATCAGCGCCTCTTGGATACCGTCGCCCCGGCGCGTCCCCAGCTTATAGATGCGCGTGTAGCCTCCCGCGACGCTCTGATAGCGCGGCGCGATCTCGTCCATCAGCTTGCGCACCACCACTTGATCGTGAATCTCGCGCAGCACCAGGCGACGCGCATGGAGGTCACCACCCTTGGCGGTGGTGATCAGCTTTTCGACATAAGGACGGAGGCTCTTGGCCTTGGCCACGGTGGTCTTAATCCGACCGTGACGGAGCAGCGCCGTCGCCTGCGCCCGCGCCAGGGCGGTGCGGTGACTGCTGCTGCGGCTGAGCTTCCGTCCGCTCCTCAAATGACGCATAGTCTACTCCTTCTTGAGCACCAGCCCGCGGGCGGCTAGGCGCTCCTTAATCTCTTCAAGCGACTTATCCCCAACCCCCGCAACCTTCTTGAGGTCACGCTCCGAGAGGGCCAGGAGCGCGTTTACCGAATCGATCCCCTCTTCCTGCAACGAGTGCAACACCCGGCTAGACAGCTCTAGGCTCTCTAAGCTCACCAACTCCGGCCGCTGGATCGGGGGTGCTGGCTCCTTGACGGGGATGGTGATGACCGGAACTTTTTCGACCTCAAGCTCTGCTCCATTGCCTGACAGGCTAAAGACGTTAAGTTGGGTACGCAAGAGCTCCACCGCCTGGTCCAGCGCCTCGCGCGGCCCGATGGAGCCGTCGGTCCAGACTCGCAGCACCAACCGGTCAAGGTCGGTCTTCTGTCCTACGCGGGTATCTTCGACGCGGTAAGAGACCCGGCGGACCGGGGTAAAAACGGCATCCACCGGAATCGAGTTGATGCGGTCTTTGGTAGCGTGAATCTCCGACGACACGTAGCCGACGCCAGGCTCGACACGCACCTCCATCACCAGCTTGCCACCCTTGGCCAGTGTGGCGATGTGCAGGTCAGGATTGATGATCTTGGCATCGGCAGGCACCTCGAAGTGCGCTGCAGTGACCTTGCCCGGCTTATCAACCCGCAGTGTCAGCGTAACCGGCTCCTGGTTGTAGAGCTTGACCACCAGCTCTTTGAGGTTGAGGATGATCTGCATGACATCCTCCTTAACCCCAGTAATAGTTGAGAATTCGTGCAACACATCCTCGATATAGACACTAGTAACCGCCGTGCCTGGAATCGAGGAGAGTAAAATCCGACGCAGCGGGTTACCGAGGGTAACGCCGTAGCCACGTGCCAGCGGCTCGACCACAAACTCGCCGTACTGATCGCTGACCTTGGCTCTATACTCAGGTTGAATCTGCATGGCTACCTAGCGCGAGTAGTACTCGATGACCTGTAGTTCGTTGACCGGAACTACCAAGTCTTCGCGGGCAGGGGTACGCAAGAACCGCCCCTTCATCGCATCGGCATCGAACTCGAGCCAGGGCGAAAGCTTGCGGCGGCGATTGGCCTCGACGTTCTGGCGAATGAAGTCGAAGTTTTTGGCGTTGCCGGCCAAGCCGATCTCGCTGCCCGGCTTGACCTGGTAGCTAGGGATATCAAGGCGCTCGCCACTGACCGCAATATGACCCTGATGGACTAGCTGCCTGGCCTGCGCCCGGCTGCTAGCTAGGCCCAAGCGGAACACCACGTTGTCGAGGCGGCTCTCCAGGAGCGCCAGAAAGGCCTCACCAGTAGCCTCTTTGTTGCGCACCGCAGCGGTAAAGAGGTTGTGGAACTGGCGCTCGCTCATCCCATAGATACGGCGCAGCTTCTGCTTCTCGCGGAGGCGGATGCCGTAGTCGGAGAGCTTGCGGCTACGGCGCTGACCGTGTTGGCCGGGCGGATAAGGGCGCTTTTCGATGGCGCATTTAGCGCTATAGCAACGATCACCCTTGAGGTAGAGCTTGGTGCCCTCACGGCGGCACAGCTTGCAAACGGGTCCGGTATATCTTGCCATGAATCTCCTTAGGACAGACGCAGCCGCTTGCGCAGGCGGCAGCCGTTGTGGGGTACCGGCGTATCGTCGATAATTGAGCGAACATGCACACCGGTGGCCTGAATCGACCGGATGGCCTGTTCGCGGCCCGAGCCGGTGCCACGCACAACGATATCGAGTTGGTTAAGGCCGAAGTTCTGCGCCTTGCGGGTAGCATCAGCCGCCGCAAGCTGGGCAGCATAAGGGGTCCCCTTCTTCGAACCCTTGTAGCCGATCGAACCGGACGAGGACCAGGTGACGGTATTGCCCTCCATATCGGTAATGGTCACAATGGTGTTGTTATAGCTGGCGTGGATGAAGGCTTTCCCTTCCGCCAGATTGCGTTTGACGCGCTTTTTGGTCTTGCCTTTAACCGGTTTAGCCATCATGACCCCTTACTTCTTGGCGGCCTTCTTCTTGCCGGCCACGGTACGGCGCGGACCCTTGCGGGTACGGGCATTGGTTTTGGTGGACTGACCACGAACCGGCAAGCTCCGGCGGTGGCGCAAGCCCCGGTAGCAGCCGATGTCCATCAGGCGCTTGATGTTGAGCTGCACCTCGCGGCGCAGGTCCCCTTCAACCTGGTACTCTTTTTCAACGATATCGCGAAGTTTGATCACTTCGTTCTCAGCCAGATCCTTGACCCGCGTATCCGGATGTACTCCGGCCCTGGCCAGGATCTCTTGCGAGCGGGTGAGGCCGATGCCGTAGATGTACGGCAGTGCGTGTTCAACACGCTTATTGCGTGGGAGGTCGATACCTGCAACGCGAGCCATGCTAGCCCTGCCTTTGCTTATGCTTGGGATTCACCGAACAGATGACAAACACCTTGCCATGGCGGCGAATCACCTTGCACTTGTCGCAGATGGGTTTAACCGATGAGCGAACCTTCATAGCATCTCCTACTTACGGTAGACGATTCGACCCTTCTCCGGGTCATAGGTGCTGATCTCTAGCACCACCCGGTCGCCAGGGAGAATCCGGATGTAGTGCCGCCGCATTTTGCCGCCCACATGGGCCAGTATCTGCGGTCCAGCATCGAGCTGAACCATAAACGTGGTGTTGGGCCGCGCCTCAAGTACCACCCCTTCAGCGCGGATCGTATCTTGCGAACTCTCCTCGGGGCGCTCGCGCTCGACATTGGGCGGACGACCCCTTCTGGCTCCCGGCTTCTTACGCGCCATGCGCTCCTCCTTGCACCACGATCCGGTGCGCCAGAGGACTACCCGGCGCGGTAAGGATCTGCGGGCCGTCGCTGGTGATCGCAACGGTGTGCTCAAAATGCGCCGCCAGACTGCCGTCCGCAGTGGGCGCCGTCCAGCCGTCCTCCAGAATCGATACGCTAGTGCGCCGTTCTGTCACCATCGGCTCGATGGCCAAAACCAGACCAGGGCGCAGGACAGGCCCTGTCCCGACGCGACCGAAGTTGGGGACCTCAGGGCTCTCGTGAAACTCCCGGCCGATGCCGTGTCCCACAAACTCCCGAACCACCCAAAAACCCGCCTTCTCAACGACCATCTGTATGGCCGCGGAAACGTCGCCGAGTCGGTTACCGGCCTGGGCTGCAGCAATCCCGGCGTAAAGAGCGGCTTCGGTAACCTTCATCAGCCGCCTGGCAGCAGGTGAAATGGCACCCACCGCATACGTCTTAGCCATATCAGCGGCATAGCCCTGATAAAAGGTGCCGATGTCGATGGCGACAATATCACCCGGCTCAAGTGGCCGCAGGTCGGGAATGCCGTGAACTACCACCTCATTGCGAGAGGTACAGATGGCTGCCGGGAAACCTCGATACCCTTTGAAGGCCGGGGTGCCGCCCCGAACTAGGATAGCACGCTCTGCCACTGCGTTCAACTCGGCGGTGGTAACGCCAGGGCGGATGAGCGGTTCGATCGCTTCCAGTGCAGCGCGATTGATCTCGGCTGCCTGGATCATGAGTGCCAGCTCCGCGGGGCGCTTTAGGATCAAGACAAGACCTCGCTAATAGCCGCTGTCACTTCGTCGATACTGGCGAGTCCGTTGACGCGGCGGAGCTTACCTTGGGCCTGATAGTAGTCAAGGAGCGGCTGGGTCTGCTCAGCATAGACGCGCATCCGGTTGCGAATGGTCGCCTCGTTATCGTCGCTGCGCCCTTCTAACGCCGCACGGCTCTGCAGGCGCTTGATTAACTCAGCTTCATCGACCTCGAGCAGTACCGCTGCGCTCAGCGACGCCCCTAGCTCGGCCAGCAGTTCGTCGAGCGCCTCAGCTTGCGCGCGTGTGCGCGGAAACCCGTCTAGCAGCAGGCGCAACGGGCGATTGCGCAGTTCATCGCGCACCATGGCGATGATGATCTCATCAGAGACCAGCCCACCGGCGTCCATGATCACTTTGGCGCGCTGACCCAAGGGTGTCCCGGCCCGCACATTAGCGCGCAGCAGATCGCCGGTCGAAAGCTTAAAGAGGCTGCGCCCCTGCGCCAACCGGTCGGCCTGGGTCCCTTTGCCCGCTCCCGGCGGGCCCATCAGCAAGATCACCTCATGGCTCAAAGGCGTCTCCCCCCCCGGCCACGGATGCGCCCCTTACTGACAAAGCCCTCGTAGTGCCGCATAGTGAGCTGCGACTCGAGTTGGCGCAGAGTGTCAAGTGCAACACCAACCATGATCAGCAGGCCGGTCCCCGAAAAAGCAAACGCCAGCACCCCCTGGCCGGTAAGCCAGGCCAAGATCTGCGGCATGGCGTTGACCGAGCCGAGGAACAGCGCCCCCCACAGCGTGATGCGGCCAGTAATGCGCGCCAGGTGCTCGGTAGTCGGCTGGCCGGGGCGCACCCCGGGGATGAAGCCGCCGTACTCGCGCAGGTTATCGCTGATGCGGCGCGGATCGAACGAGATCTGGGTATAAAAGTAGGTAAAGGCCACGATCAGTATGGTGCTGGTAATCAGCCCTTGCCAGACTGCCGGGTTGAACCAGCTACCGATGGCCTGCAGCCAGAGGGCTTCGGGGAAGGCGCCGATCAGCGTGCTGGGCAGCACAATGACCGACACCGCAAAGATGATCGGAATGACGCCGGCCGCATTGACTCGCAGCGGGATGTAGGTGCTCTGGCCACCCATCACCCGGCGCCCGACCACCTTGCGGGCATACTGCACCGGGATCCGGCGCTCCCCCTGTTGGATGAGCACCATTCCGGCGATAGACAGGAGCAGCGTCCCCAAAAAGATGATAAGCCCGAGCGGGGAAGCCTCCCCTCGGCCGATGAGCACGAACTGCTGGCTTAAAGCCCCCGGCAAAGCGGCCACGATACCGGCAAAGATAATCAGTGAGATGCCGTTGCCAATGCCGAACTCGGTGATCTTTTCACCTAGCCACATCACCACCGCTACCCCGGCCACCTGTGTAATCATCACTACCAGCCAGAAGAACAGTCCGTTATCCCAGCCGATCTTAAGCGCCCCACTCGGCCCGAGCAGCGCCACTGCTAAGAAGAAGCCTTGGACGGCGGCTAAGCCGAGCGCTCCGTAACGGGTGATCTGGGTGAGCTTGCGACGCCCCTCTTCGCCCTCCTTGGCCAGCTTTTCAAGCTGCGGCACCACCGTCTGCATAATCTGCATGATGATGCTGGCGGTGATGTAGGGGATCACCCCTAAGGCGAAGATCGAAAAAACCTCGAAGTTGCCGCCGGTGATAAAGTTCAGCAACGTAAAGATGCCGCCTTCGGCAAACAGCTGTGCTCGCAAAGTAGCGATATCGAGGCCCGGCGTGGGGATGAACACCCCCAAGCGATACACCGTCAGTAGGCCGATGGTAATCAGCAGCTTACTGCGCAGGTCGGGAATCAGCAGCGCATTACGAAACGCGGCGAGCATTAGGTGTTCTCCTTAACCCCTACCACACTACCCCCCGCAGCCTGGATCGCCTTAACCGCGCTGGCGCTATAAGCATCGACTTCGACACGCAGGCTGCTCACCGCCAGCTCACCGCCCCCGAGCAGCTTAACGGGCTGGCGAGCTTTGCGAACCAGGCCGTACTGGCGCAGCAGCTCCACCGTCACCGTGGTGCCGGCATCAAAAACATTGAGGTCCGAAAGGTTAACTACCTGGTAAACCTCACCCTTGCCGGTAAAGCCCCGCTTGGGCAGCCTGGCGATCAGCCTCGAGCGGCCACCCTCCCAGCCCGCCCTCTTACTGTAGCCGCTGCGGCTCTTCTGCCCCTTCTGGCCGCGCCCGGCGGTCTTGCCGCGGCCGCTGCCGAGGCCGCGACCGAGGCGGCGGCGAACCTTTTTGGCCCCTGGCGAGGGGGCCAGTTCGTTGAGTTTCATGCTCCCCGCCCTTCACTTTCAACTCTCAGGAGGTAAGCGACCTTGTTAACCATACCGCGCAGGTCGGGGGTATCGCGCAGTTCGCGGCTATCCCCGGTCTTGCGCAGGCCAAGCGCCCGCACCGTGGCGCGGTGGTCGCCCTTGACGCCGATCAGGCTGCGCACCAGGGTGACTTTCATTGGGCCACCTCACGTTCACGCCGTGACTCTTCGTAAGTCTTAAGCTGCTTGAGGCCGTTGATCACCGCATAAGCTACATTGGTCTGATTGCGCGAGCCCAGCTCTTTGGTGAGCAGGTTGCGCACCCCGGCCAACTCTACAATCGCCCGCGGCACACTGCCGGCGATAACTCCGGTCCCGGCACCAGCCGGTTTGAGCATCACCTGGCTGCTACCGTGCATTCCCAAGACCGCATGGGGGATGGTGCCGGGCTCCTCCAAGGGGACCTCGATAAGGTTGCGCCGGGCGACGTTTTGCGCCTTCTGGACAGCATTGGGTACCTCTTTGGCCTTGCCCAGACCCAGGCCCACCCGGCCGTTACGGTCGCCTACCGCCACCATGGCGCCGAAACGGAACCGGCGGCCTCCTTTATAGGTCTTGGCGGTGCGGCGAATGAAGATCACCTTTTCTTCAAAGTCAGTGTCTGCCATTAGAAGTTCAGACCTCCTTCGCGCGCGCCTTCAGCCAAAGCCTTGACGCGGCCATGGTACCTATAGGCGCCCCTGTCAAAGATCACATCTCTAAAGCCGGCGGCAGTAGCCCGCTCGGCCAGCGCCTGGCCGACCGCCTTGGCCTGCAGTGTCTTGTTGCCGGACAGCTTTAGGTTCTTGCTGTTGGCCTCGACCACGGTGTGGCCTCGCTCGCTATCGATCAGTTGGGCGTAAATATGTCGGCTACTGCGAAACACGCTCAGGCGCAGCCGCCCACTAGCCACCGGCCGCTGCAATTTGCGGCGGGTACGCAGCTTGCGGCGCTCTATCGCTGTTGTAACGTTCATACCATCACATCCTTACTTTAGCGCGCCACTGTCTTGCCGGGCTTGAGCTTGACAACTTCGCCCTGGTAGCGCACACCCTTACCGTGGTACGAGTCGGGCGGCCTAAACATGCGAATATTGGCGGCTACCTGGCCGACCAACTGCTTGTCGATCCCGGAAACGGCGATCTTGGTGGGTTCTGGCACTTGCACGGCGATTCCGATCGGCGGTTCGAAGACAACGGGGTGGGAGTAGCCTAGCAAGAGCTCGAGCTTGCCCCCCTTGATAGCGCAGCGGAAACCCACCCCTTGAATCTCTAGATTCTTAGTAAAGCCTTGGGTCACGCCGATAATGGCGTTGTTGATGATGGTCCTAGCTAAGCCGTGCTGGGCCCGGTCCAGGCGGTTGTTGCTGGGACGCTGTACCGTTAGGGTGGCGCCTTCCATTTCGACCGTCAGTCGCGGACTGATCGCTACCATTAAGCTCCCCTTGGGGCCTTTAATTTGCAGCTCGCCACGGTCCACTTTGACCTCAACCCCGTTGGGGATGGTAATGGGTGCCCGGCCGATACGCGACATCACCACACCTCGCAAATCACTTCGCCGCCTAAGTTATGGCGGCGGGCCTCACGGTCTACCATCAGCCCTTTGGGAGTCGAGAGGATGGCGATCCCCAAGCCGCCTCGCACCGCCGGTACCGCGCTAGCCTTGGCATAGGCGCGACGTCCGGGGGTGGAGATACGCTTCAACTGATGAATGATGGTGGTGCGGCGCGGACCGTACTTGAGGCCGATGCGGAGCACGCGGCGACCTTTCTCTGTCGCCTCTGTGACCGTCTTTAAGTAGCCCTCGCGCACCAGGATCTCCGCCAGCGACTTCTTGAACTTGCTGGCCGGTATATCGACATGCTCGGCATAAATCGCTAGCCCGTTACGAATCCGGGTGAGCATGTCAGCAATTGGGTCTGTCTGCATCTGTTGTCCTTCCTGCGAGGTCGGTTTCAGGGCAAGCGCCCTGACCTGCGCCTCTAAAACGTCTCTTTACCAACTCGCCTTAGTGACGCCGGGGAGCTGCCCGCTATGAGCCATCTCACGCATGCAGATGCGGCAGAGGCCAAAGTCGCGCAGATAGCCGCGGGTACGACCACAACGCATGCAGCGGTTAACCCGGCGGACCGAGAATTTGGGGGGGCGTTTAGCCTTGTGGATCTGAGCAGTAGTGGCCATAGCTACTTCCTAAAGGGCATGCCGAGCAGCGTCAGTAGGCTCTTGGCCTCCTCGTCGCTCTTGGCAGTAGTCACGATGGTGATATCCATGCCGCGCACCGCGTCGACCTGGTCATAACTGATCTCGGGGAAGACTAGCTGCTCCTTGAGACCCAGGCTGTAGTTGCCCCGGCCGTCGAAGCTGCTGCTGCTGACGCCACGAAAGTCGCGCACCCGGGGGAGCGCTACGTTGATGAGCTTGTCTAAGAATACCCACATCCGCTCGCCGCGCAGGGTGACCTTAAGACCGATAGCCATACCCATGCGGATCTTAAAGTTCGACACCGACTTCTTGGCCCGGGTAATCACCGGGCGCTGCAACACGACCTGGCTCAGCTCCTTCTGGGCCCGCTCGAGCACCTTGGAATCCTCGCGCGCTTCGCCCAGGCCCATATTGACGACCACCTTCTCCACACGCGGAATTGACATTACGTTGCCATGGCCGTGGCGCTGCTTGAGCGCCGGAGCGACCTCGGCGGCATATTTCGCTTTTAAGGGGGGTAGGGACACTGGCCTTCTCCTAGTCGTCGAGCGAGGCGCCGCTCTTGACGCTGACGCGCACCTTACGGCCCGATTCGAGCCGTTTATAACCGATCCGGGTAGGTTCGCCGCTCTGGGGGTCAAGGATGCGCACCTTACTGACATGAATGGGCGCCTCGCGCTCTTGGAAGCCACCACGTGGGTTCTTTTGGGTGGGGCGCAGGGTCTTCTTGATCATGTTGACGTTTTCAACAATCACCCGGTCGTCCTCGGGGAAGACCGCCTTAACCTTCCCCTCCACACCGCTATGCTTGCCAGTCATAACCCGGACCCGGTCGCCTTTCTTAATCGGCAACGGCTTGCGGCGCTTCATAACACCTCCGGCGCCAACGACACGATGCGCATGAATTTTTTCTCGCGCAGCTCGCGCGCTACCGGCCCGAAGACGCGAGTGCCGCGCGGCTCATGCTGGTTGTTGATAATCACGGCAGCGTTGCTGTCAAAGCGGATAGAGCTGCCATCGCTGCGGTTGATCTCCTTCTTGGTGCGCACGATCACCGCCTTTACCACTTCGCCCTTTTTCACCGCGGCACGTGGGATAGCATCCTTGACCGCCGCCACGATCACATCGCCAACTGAGCCCACATACTGCGAGCCGGTGCCCAGGACGCGGATGCACTGAATCAGCCGCGCTCCCGAATTATCGGCTACCTCGAGGTAGGTCTCTTGCTGAATCATCAGCCCCTCGCCTTCTCAAGCAAGCGGGCCACGGCAAAGCGCTTGCGCTTGCTGACCGGGCGACAGGGGCGAATCTCCACCAGGTCGCCCACAGTGTAAGCGTTATGCTCATCATGAACCAGATACTTTTTGGAAACGGTCACCACCTTGCCGTAGAGCGGATGCTTGAAGCGGCGCTCCACGTTGACCGTCACCGTTTTGTCGGCCTTGTCGCTGACAATCCGTCCTTGCAACCTTTTCATCGTTTGCCTGCCTGTTTCTCGCGGACCACTGTGAGGCAGCGAGCGATTTCACGCTTGGCCGTCCGGATCCGCTTGGGGTTGCTGGCCTGCCCGACTGCGGTCTGAATGCGCAGATCGAGCAGCTCTTCGCGGCGCTTATCGACTTCGGCCTGAATCTCAGCCACAGTCAGGTTGCGCACCTCATTGGGCTTCATCGTACACCTCGCGCTTGACCATCTTGGTCTTAATGGGGAGCTTGTGGCCCGCTAGGCGGAAGGCCTCTTTGGCCTGATCTTCGGTGACGTTGGCGACCTCAAAGATCACCCGCCCCGGCTTGACCACACTGACCCAGTACTCCACTGCCCCCTTGCCTTTGCCCATACGGGTCTCGGCTGGCTTCTTGGTGACTGGCTTGTCAGGGAAGATGCGGATATAGATCCTGCCGCCACGCTTGAAAAAGCGGCTCATGGTGATGCGGCAGGCTTCGATCTGGTTGGACTTAATCCAGGCCGGCTCCATAGCCACCAGGCCGTAGTCGCCAAAGACCACGTAGTCGCCGCCCTTGGTCGCGCCCTTGGTGCGGCCGCGCATCTGCTTGCGATACTTGACACGTTTAGGTAAGAGCATAATAGCCTCCTACTTCTGGCCCGGGCCGCGCTCACGCTGCGGGCCACGGCCTTCCGGACGGCGGCGGGCCTGGGGACGGCGGCGCTTCTTGCCGCGCTCATCCTCGATGCGCGGCCGCGGCCGCACCGCTGCCCGGCGGGTACGGTCACCCACTAGCTCACCATGAAAGACCCAGGCTTTGACTCCGATGATACCATAAGTGGTCTTGGCTTCGGCCGTGCCGTAGTCGATATCGGCGCGGATAGTCTGCAACGGCACGCGGCCGTCAGCGTACCACTCCGGGCGCGCCTGCTCGATCCCCCCCAAGCGGCCCGAGCAGCGGATCTTAACCCCCTTAGCGCCCGATTCCATGGTGCGCTGCACCGCCTGCTTCATGGCACGCCGGAAGGCGAACCGCCGCTCGATCTGCTCTGCCACGCGCTGAGCGATCAGGATGGCGTTGGTATTGACGTTGTCGACCTCTTGCACATTGACCGACACGGTGCCGCCGATCTTGCCGTCTAGCTTCTGGCGCAGCAGCTTAATCGACTCGCCCCCACGGCCAATCACCACGCCGGGCTTGGCAGTATGGATGGTCACATTAACGTTGTGGGCAGCGCGCTCAATGTCGATCTTGGCCACGCCCGAGTGGCCGACCTCGGCCAGCACCACCTTACGGATCAGGTCGTCCTCTGCCAGCATCTTCGGGTAGCTCTTGAAGGGAGCGTACCAGCGCACCGATGGCGACTTATTGATCCCCAGGCGGAAGCCCAACGGATTGATCTTGTTACCCATTAGCGCCTCTCCTCTAGCACGATAGTGACGTGGCTGGTGCGCTTGCGCAATAGGTCAGCCCGGCCCCGCGCACGCGGCAGGTAGCGCTTCAAGACCGGTCCCCCGTTGACCATAACCTTAGCGACATACAGGCTATCTTCAAACATGTCATGGTTGTTAACAGCGTTGGACTTGGCGCTCTGCAACAGCTTCAAAAGTGGTTGCGAAGCCCCTTTGGGCGTAAAGCGCAAGATCTCCTCCGCCGTCTTGACACCCTTACCACGGATTAGATCCGCCACCAAACGCGTCTTGCGCGGGGTGATGCGCAGCGTCCTAAGGTGCGCCTTGGCTTCCATCACTTCTCCTTCCGACTGCCACTATGCCCGCGGAAGGTGCGGGTCGGCGCAAACTCGCCGAGCTTATGGCCGACCATGTTCTCCTGCACAAAGACTGGTACATGCTGCTTACCGTTATGCACGCCGATGGTATGACCGACCATTTCCGGCACGATGGTGCTGCGGCGGCTCCAGGTGCGGATCACCTTGCGCTCACCCGAGTTGTTGGCAGCATCTACCTTATCAAGCAGGTGATCATCTATAAAGGGCCCTTTTTTAAGGCTGCGGGCCATAATCAACTCCCTTTCCGACGGCGAACGATGAAGCGTGAGCTCGTCTTGCGCCGGGTGCGCGTCTTGAGACCTTTAGACTGCTGGCCCCAGGGGCTGACCGGCGGTCGGCCACGAGGGCTGCGCCCCTCACCCCCACCGTGGGGGTGATCGACCGGGTTCATGGCGCTCCCCCGCACATGCGGCTTGCGCCCTTTCCAACGGGTGCGGCCGGCCTTGCCCAGGGTGATATTCTTGTGCTCGGCATTCCCTACCGTGCCAACCGTAGCGTAGCACTCACCGTGTACTCGGCGCAGTTCACCGCTGGGCAGGCGCAGGGTAACATAGTTGCCGTCGCGACCTTGAATCTGCACGCTAGTACCGGCGGCTCGAGCCAACTGTGCTCCCTTGCCCGGCACCAGCTCCACATTATGCACCACCGCGCCCACCGGGATGAAGCGTATGGGCAGAGCGTTGCCCATTACCGGCTCGGCCTCGGGGCCCGCCAATAGCCGCTGGCCCGGTTGCACCTTATCCGGCGCTACGACGTAACGCTTCTCACCATCGGCATAGGAGAGCAGGGCGATGCGCGCACTGCGATTGGGATCATACTCGATGGCCGCCACCTTGGCGACGATGCTCTCCTTGTCGCGGCGACGGAAGTCGATCACGCGGTAGCGGCGCTTGTGCCCACCGCCCCGGAAGCGGGTGGTGATGCGGCCGCGGTTGTTCCTACCGCCGGTCTTCTTGATGGGCTCCAGCAAGCGCTTCTCAGGGCTACTGCTGGTGACCTCGGCAAACTCCGAGGTGGTCATGAAGCGGCGGGAGGGGGTATATGGGCGATACTTACGAGTCGGCATAATCCCTCCCTTAGGTCAGCCCTTCGAGCTGCTGGATGCGCTGGCCGGGTTTAAGCGTTACGATAGCCTTTTTGCGATCGGCCTTCTTGCCCACGTAGCGGCCTAACACCTTAGTCTTGCCGCGCACGATCTGCAAGTTGATCTTCACCACATCGACCTCAAAGACCGTCTCAATAGCCTCTTTAATCTGGGTACGGTTGGCGCCAGGGTAAACATAAAAGGCGTATTTGCTGGCCCTAACACCGGCCACCGACTTCTCACTCATAGCCGGCGCCAAGATGACGTCGTGAGGGTTCATTGGCCTTCCTCCTGCGCCGTGAAGTCCGCACCAAACATCGCGGCATCGATCACCAAATGATCAGCGCGCAAGATGTCATAGACATTCAGGCCGCTACAGGACAACACCGCTACCCAAGGTAGGTTACGGGCCGCCCGTCGCGCTAGCTCGTCATCGGTCACCAGTAAGACGCGCTCACTACCGTCCAAACCGTGCGCCTTGGCCCAGCTTACGAACTCCTTGGTCTTACCGTTAAGGTTAAAGGCCTCAACCAGGGTCAACTTGCCGCTATTGGCACGATCCGCCAGCGCCATGGCCAGACCGAGCTGACGGACCTTCTTGGGCAAGGTATAACTATAATCACGAGGCAGTGGACCGAAGGCGATCCCGCCCCCGACAAAGATGGGGGCTTTGTAGCTGCCGTGACGGGCGCGTCCCGTGCCTTTTTGCGGGTACATCTTGGCAGTAGTGCCAGAGACCGTACCGCGCGTCTTGGTGCTAGCTGTGCCGCGACGCCGCTTAGCCAATTGCCACGACACCACCTCGTGAAGCACGTTGGCCTGAGGTTCGGGCAGGTCAAGCGTGACCTTGCGCTCACTGCCAACTATGCTGAGGGTAACGGGCATCACACCCTCCTCTTGGAATCCTTGACGATCAACACACTGCCGTTTGCTCCGGGGACAGCCCCTTTGATAAGCAGTAGGTTGTCGTCAGGGCGAACATCAGCGATGGTCAGCCCGACTGTTGTCACCCGCTCACCACCGTAGCTCCCCGCCATGCGCTTGCCCTTGTAGACGCGGCCAGGCTGCTTGCGTTGACCGATCGAGCCGGGATGGCGATGCTTCTTTTTGGTGCCGTGGCTGGCCGGCATGCCCCGAAAGTTCCAGCGCTTCATGACGCCGGTCGTACCGCGCCCTTTGCTGGTACCGGTGACGTCCACCCTCTGTCCGGGCGTAAAGATCGCCACCGTGACCGCTTCACCTTCCGGCTCATAGTCGCGAAACTCAACCAGGTGGCGCTGCGGGGCTACACCCGCTTTCTTGGCGTGACCCAGCTCGGGCTTATTGGCGAGCTTCACGCGCTTCTCATCCCAGCCGAGCTGCGCGGCGTGATAGCCGTCCCGCTCGGGGGTCTTGCGCTGTACCACCGGGCAGGGACCAGCCAGCACGACGGTCACCGGAATACGCCGGTCGCCCTGCCAGATCTGGGTCATCCCCACCTTGGTGCCGAGTAGTCCTTTCATTACCGCCCTCCGACCGTCTTAATCTCAATATCGACCCCATTGGGCAGGTCGAGGTGCATCAGGCTGTCGATAGTGCTTTTGGTCGGCGATTTGATGTCGATCAGCCGGTTATGGGTACGGATCTCAAACTGCTCGCGGCTGTCTTTGTCGATAAAAGGACTGCGCAGCACGCAGAAGCGGCGAATCCGGGTCGGCAGCGGGACCGGACCGGCAACTTTGGCACCGGTGCGGCGAACTGTGTCGACAATTTTACTAGCCGAGTTATCGAGGCTCTTATGATCGAAGCCCCGCAATTTGATACGAATGAGTGGACCTGAAGCCATAACAGCCTACTTCGTCACGGCGGTCACAACCCCCGCCCCAACCGTCCGACCACCCTCCCGAATCGCAAACCGCAACCCCTCCTCCATCGCAATCGGCTTGATCAGCTCAACCTCCAACTCCACATTATCCCCAGGCATTACCATCTCTACCCCACTCGGCAACGTACAAACCCCGGTCACATCAGTCGTCCGAAAGTAAAACTGCGGCCGGTAACCGGTAAAGAACGCTGAGTGCCGACCGCCCTCTTCGCGCTTTAATATGTACACCGAACCCCGAAAGTTCGTGTGCGGCTTGATCGAGCCTGGCTTCGCTAGTACCTGCCCCCGCTCAATCTCCTCCCGCCCTACTCCGCGCAACAGCACCCCCACGTTATCCCCAGCTATCCCCTTGTCCAGCGTCTTACGGTGCATCTCCACCCCGGTTACTACCGTCTTCCGGGTATCCGTCAACCCGACGATCTCTACCTCGTCGCCAGTCTTTACAATCCCGCGGTCTACCCGTCCCGTCGCTACTGTCCCCCGACCAGTAATCGTAAACACATCCTCCACTGGCATCAAAAATGGCTTGTCGATATCCCGCTCCGGCGTCGGCATATAGCCATCGATCGCGTCCAGCAGCTCCCAGATCCTATCTACCCACTCGTTCTCCCCACGTTGCGTATTCGGATTGGCCCGCAACGCATCCAGCGCCCTTAGCGCCGAACCACGCACCACCGGCAAGTCATCACCAGGAAACTCGTAGACCGTCAGCAGCTCCCGCACTTCCATCTCCACTAAGTCCAGCAGCTCCGGGTCCTCTACCATATCTACCTTGTTCATGAACACCACAATGTACGGCACCCCAACCTGTCGCGCTAGCAAGATATGCTCCCGCGTCTGAGGCATCGGTCCATCCGCCGCTGACACTACCAGCACCGCCCCATCCATCTGCGCCGCCCCAGTAATCATGTTCTTGATGTAGTCGGCGTGTCCAGGGCAATCTACATGGCTATAGTGTCGCGCCTTGGTCTGGTATTCCACATGGGCCGTGTTAATGGTGATCCCCCGCGCCTTCTCCTCCGGCGCTTTGTCGATCTGATCGTACTCCTGCACCTCTACCGTTGGGTCCGCCGCCGCCGCCGCATAAGTGATCGCCGCCGTTAAAGTCGTCTTGCCATGGTCTACGTGACCAATCGTCCCTACGTTGACATGCGGCTTCGTGCGCTCAAATACTCCTTTGGCCATCTTTATCGCTCCCTCGTCATGTGACTCTTGCTCTTAGCCTGCTTGCTCCGCCGGAACCGCTAGCCCTTAAGGCTAACCGCCCTTTACTTCTTAACCAACTCCTCCTGGATGTTTTTAGGCACCTGCGCGTAGTGATCGAGGAACATGGTAAACGTCGCCCGGCCCTGGGTGAGGCTGCGCAAATCGGTAGCGTACCCAAACATAGCCGCTAGCGGCACATGAGCCTGGACCACCTGCGCGTTGCCGCGCGGCTGCATCCCCTGAATCTGCCCCCGGCGTGAGTTCAAGCTGCCGATAGCATCGCCCAGGTACTGCTCCGGAGTCACGACTTCGACGCGCATGACGGGCTCGAGAATCACCGCCTCGCCTTTGGCCATCGCCTCTTTGACCGCCATTGAGGCCGCGATCTTAAAGGCGATCTCCGAAGAGTCAACCTCGTGATAGCTGCCGTCATAGAGCGAAACCTTCATGTCCACAATGGGAAAGCCGAGCAATGGGCCGTTCTGCATCGCCTCCTCGACACCTTTTTGCACCGCCGGGATGTACTCTTTCGGAATGGTGCCGCCGACGACGGCGTTCTCAAACACGAAGCCTTCGCCACGACCCCGCGGCTCGGCCTTGATCTTGACGTGACCGTACTGGCCACGGCCCCCCGTCTGGCGCACGAACTTCCCTTCGACATCGACCGGCTTGTTGATGGTCTCGCGGTAAGCGACTTGCGGCGCGCCCACCTGGGCACTGACCCCAAACTCGCGGCGGAGGCGGTCAACGATGATCTCGAGGTGTAACTCGCCCATGCCGGAGATCTTGGTCTGGCCGGTCTCGGGGTCGGTCTCCACCCGAAAGGTGGGGTCCTCTTCAGTCAGCTTGCTCAAACCGCTACTGAGCTTATCCTGGTCAGCTTTGGAGGTCGGCTCGATAGCCACCGTGATGACCGGATCGGGAATTTCGATAGACTCGAGCACGATGCGGTAGTCGGGATTGCACAGGGTATCGCCGGTAGCGGTGTCTTTAAGGCCGATGATGGCGCCCAAGTCGCCGGCGCCGATCCGCTCAACCTCTTCGCGGTGGTTGGCGTGCATCTTAAGGAGTCGACCGATGCGCTCTTTTTTCCCTTTAGTGGCATTCCAGATGTACGAGCCCGACTCGAGCACCCCCGAGTAGACACGCACGAAGGTCAGGCGGCCCACATAGGGGTCGGTCATGATCTTAAAGGCCAGGGCGCTAGTCGGGGCATCGTCCGCAGCCAAGCGCTCATCCACATCACCCGTATCCGGGTTAATCCCCCGCACCTGCGGAATGTCGAGCGGGCTGGGCAAGTACAGGGTAACGGCATCCAGCAGAAGCTGCATCCCTTTGTTCTTCAAGGCCGCGCCGCACAGCACCGGGAACAGCTTGAGGTCGATGGTGCCACGCCGCAAAGCGGACCGAATTAGCTCTGCCGGAACCTCCTCACCCTCTAGGTAGCGCATAGCGATCTCGTCATCAAGATCCGCGAGCTTTTCGATCATCAGCGCACGCTTCTCTTGGGCTAGGGCTACCAACTCGGCGGGGAGCTCAGACTCGAGAATCTCCTTGCCGATATCATCCTGATAGCGGTAGGCTTTCATCCCCACCAGATCGATGATCCCTTTAAAGGACTCCTCCTGACCCATGGGCCACTGGATCGGCACGGCATTGGCGCCTAGCCGCTCGAGCATCGAACTTAGCACCATCGCGAAGTCCGCGCCGGTCTTATCCATCTTGTTGGCAAAGGCCAGACGGGGTACTCGGTACTTGTCAGCCTGGCGCCACACCGTTTCGCTCTGCGGCTCCACCCCCTGGCTGGCATCGAACACCGCCACTGCGCCGTCTAGCACGCGCATTGAACGTTCCACCTCCATGGTGAAATCGACGTGGCCCGGAGTGTCGATGATGTTGATGCGGGTATCCTTCCAGGAGGCCTGGGTCACCGCCGAGGTGATGGTGATGCCGCGCTCGCGCTCCTGCTCCATCCAGTCCATCTGCGAGGCGCCCTCGTGGGTCTCGCCGGTCCGGTGGATGCGGCCCGTAAAGAACAGGATGCGCTCAGTCAGCGTGGTCTTGCCGGCATCGATATGTGCGGCAATGCCGATATTGCGCGTCTGGCGTAGGTCGATTCCCGTCTTGGTCAGCATACTTACCAGCGATAATGGGCGTAAGCGCGGTTAGCCTCGGCCATCTTCTCGACATCTTCACGCTTCTTGACCGCGCCGCCTCGCCCTGCTGCCGCGTCAAGCAGTTCGCCGGCCACCCGCTCGACGGCGGTCTTCTCAGGCCGGGCGTTGCTCGCTGCTACCAGCCAGCGTAGCGCCAAAGACTGAGCCCGGCGTGACGGCACCTCCACCGGCACCTGATAGGTGGCGCCGCCTACCCGACGGCTCTTGACCTCGATGCGCGGCTTGACATTGTCATAGCCCTGGCGAAAAACCCTCAGCGGCTCCTGGCCGCTGCGCTCCTGAATAAGGCGGCAGGCCCCGTAAAAAATCCGGCTGGAGAGGTTCTTTTTGCCTTCGCGCATCAACTTGTTGATAAACGCCGCTACGGTGGTGTCACTGTAGACTAGATCGGGCTCGAGCACCCGAACTTCAGCTTTTCTTCTGCGTCCCATCACTCACCTATTTCTTGGCCGCCGCCTTGGGTTTCTTGGTGCCGTACTTGCTGCGGCCCTGACTACGTTGCACATAGCGGCCCACGCCGACCCCTTGAGTGTCTAGCGTGCCACGGATGATGTGATAGCGCACGCCGGGCAGATCCTTGACGCGGCCACCGCGAATCAGCACCACCGAGTGCTCCTGCAAATTATGCTTCTCACCGGGGATATAGGCTGTCACTTCGGCACCGTGGGCTAACCGCACGCGGGCGATCTTGCGCAGCGCGGAGTTAGGCTTCTTAGGCGTCATGGTCTTGACCACCGTGCAGACGCCTCGGCGCTGCGGGCTGCCCTTTAGGGCGGGGGTTCGATTTTTCTTGCGCAGCACCTTGCGGCCTTTGCGCAGCAGCTGGTTGACCGTCGGCAGAACAATCACTCCCTTTCACACCCGCCTTTTGGCGGAGCGAGTTGTCTTAGGGCCGTTTCCCTTTCAAACGCCGCTACTTTAGGGCGCACACGAAAACCTACCCCCAGACTCATCGTTGTGAGCCGGGGGGACCCAAACTCGTCTATTGTACACGCCGCTCCGCGATAAATCAAGCGCGGAAAGCGGGTTACCTTGATGTGAATGATCTAACCACGCCTGCTGGCGATTTCACCGAAGATAGCGGGTAAGGTGGCGACCTGGCCCTACGCCACACGTGGACGCAACCGGGCCGGAGCGTGTAGAGTGGTGCCAATGGCACCATTGCTTCGTCCGGGCAACGCCTGGCGGCTAACAGGTCGACACGATGGTCGCAGGGAGGGACACCGTGCGCATAGTGCTGCTCGCTTTGCTGGTTAGTCTGGGGTCGCTGGCTCCGGCGCAGGGCCTTAACGCCATGACCTTCTATCAGCAGTGTCTCCGTTTCGAGGCCGGTGGTGACCTAGAGACCGCCCGCCAGAGCTGTCTTAATGCCCTGCAGCTCAACCCGCAACTGAGCGACGCCCAGCTGGCGCTAGCGCGCATCGAGATAGCCCTCGGCAACCTGGGCCAGGCCGAAATCCGGCTCAGAGCGCTGCGCCAAGGAGGTGGCGCTGAACCTATCGTGCTGCTGGCTGCTATCGCCTTGCGCCAAGGCCGACTAGCCGACACCGAGCTGCTGCTGCGGGAGGCTGACCAACGGTTGCAGCAGCAATATAGTCTAGAGCTTGACGGCAAGCGCCACTTTTTAGCCGGCAACCTCGCCAAGCGGCGCGGCGATGTTGGCCGAGCACTGCAGCACTATCAAGCGGCCATTGAAGCCGATGTGCTCAGGCTCGAGTACCGTCTGGCCGATGCCACGCTGCGCCTACGGCTAGGCGATGCCGAGGGGGCACGCCGTGAGCTAGAGGCCTTTTTGCAGCTTACCGGCGACCACAGCAATCCTGACCTGCTAGCCTTACTAGGGCGGATTCACTGGGCGCAGGGCAACATGACCGGCGCTATCGACTACCTCAAGGCGGCGGCAGGCGCCCGGACACTGCGCGAGCGCAGCGAGTTACAGCGTGATTGGCGCGACTTGGCGCTGGTCTACTACGGTCAAGGCGACCTACGCAGCGGCCACCTGGCCCTACGCACAGCGCAGAGGCACGGCAACCTCCTGGCCAACCTGTTATCGAGCAGCCTGTTCTGGCTCCTGCTGCTGTTGGCGGTAGTGGCTATGCAGCTTATCGGCGAAAGCCGTATCGAGCCGACTAGTGCTGTGGAAGTCGTTGAAGGGCCCGAGCCCTGGAGCGTAGGAGACGTCTATCGGACGCTCCTGCTGGGCCTCCTGGGGGCCGGCTTGATCAGCTTGGGCTACAGCTACTTGGTCTACCATAACCCCCTGGCAATCGTGACCCCGCTCCAGTCGAATACGGTGCGGGCGATCTTCCTAATCGCCCTGGCCATCATGCTCAGCCTGCTGAGCATCTGGCGAGTGCAGCGCAACCGTTGGGATGCGATGGAGGTGCTAATTGGCCGCTCTCAAGGCATCCCGCTGGGGGTGCTGATCGGCCTCGGCCTGCTCGGCGTCACGCTGCTCTACCTGGCCTACGCACCACCAGTGCCGTGGTTGGGAAGTTTCTATCTCAATTTTGCCCAGCTCACTCCGACCTTGCTTGGGGCGGTCGTAGTGTTGCCTCTGCTCGAGCTATTCTTCCGCTCCTTCGCCCTCCCACCGATGCTGCATCGCTACGGCGCTAGTTTAGCCATCGCTATCAGCACAGGTCTCTACGCGCTGGTGTTAGCCTCGCCCCTAGCGCTGTTGATTATCGCCGGGGCGGCGCTTGGTGAGGGGTTCCGGCGTTCCGGAAACGGTCTAACACCGCTCCTGGCGCAGTGGGTGTTTTATCTCGGCCTGGTCCTGGTCACCACCTTCAGCGGCTGGGGCCGGGCGCTGTTTCTGTAGCCGGCTCTGGCAGATTTGGGTCCTAGTGTGGGTTCGCCCCGAGGGGCAGGCCCCGTAGCGAGGTGGAGCCCCTACAAATCGGCTTGGGGCGCAGGTCGGTGAGCGGCTGCCAGGATCAGAAGACCTCCTGCGCCCAACACAAGAGGATTAGCGGAATGGTAGGGGTGGAAGTCTATTTTTTTTCTCCCAAAAATCAGTAGTCAAGTATTCGAGTAGGGGCAAGCCTAGCAGGCTATCAGTCTATCAGTCGGCTTAAAGCTGATAGCCTTTTCATCATGGGCAATTCCTTAGTACTTCCAGCGCAGCAGCCGCCGCTCGATGAACCCTGCCAGGGCGAAGAGCACTAGCACAAAGGCCATGATCAGGATAATCAAAGCTAAGGTGAGGGCGGCATTGAACATGCTCTGAGCGAACGACAGCAGGTAGCCAAGCCCTCGGCTGGAGGCGACAAACTCACCCACTACCGCCCCAGTGAAGGCGAAGCCGAGCGCCACCTTGAGGTTCCCCATGATCCAACTGGTCACCGAGGGGAGGTATACCTCGCGCACCAGCACCCTTCCCCCGGCCTCCCGGATCAGGGTGAGCGACGGCTCTTGCACCATAGCGGCATCGACACCTGTAAGCCACTACGCCCCGCCCCTGCGTGGGGCGCCTATAATATACTACAGAGCCTTGTAGGCTTTACTTCGTCGCCGGCTCCGCCAACTGAGACGCACGACCGTTATCGCGTTAAGCGCTTCTGGGTATCGTCACGGGGGACAGGACAACTCTCGCTAGTCCGGCAGGGCGCTCTGCCGAGCAGAATCAGTAAGCAGCTTTGGCACTTGGCGCTCTTAAGTTAAGGAGGCATCGCTACATGGACAAGGATCAAAGCAGCGCTTTTGAGCACCTGATCAAGGCCGATCGCGCCGCCCAGGAAGAGAGCCTGTGGCGCGGTACGTTCATCGAGTACCTAGAAAGGGTCAAAGAGGACCCGAGCATCCCCAAACTGGCCCATGCCCGCCTCTATGACATCATCACCAAGCCGGGCCTCCGCGACATCCTGGAGACGTCCGACGAGCCCACCAAGAAGCTCTACCAGGACCAGCCCTTAAAGGTCTACAGGTTCTTTGAAGACGAGTTCTTCGGCATCGAAAAGGCCCTCGCCCAGATCGTGCGCTACTTCCACGCCGCGGCCTTAAAGGGCGAAGAGAGCCGCCAGGTGCTCTACTTAATGGGGCCGGTGGGCTCGGGCAAGAGCTCGCTGATCGAAAAGCTCCACCGCACCTTGGAGGAGTCTGAGCCCTTCTACGCCATCGCGGGCTGCCCGATGCACGAGGAGCCTTTGCACCTAATCCCACGCCATCTGCGCAAGGAGTTCGAGAAGATGCTGCTGGTGCGCATCGAGGGCGACCTCTGTCCGGTCTGCCGCTTCCGGCTCGAGCACGACCATAGCAGCCGCTACGAAGAGGTGCCCATCATCACCAAGCGCTTCTCCAAACGCCGGCGCATCGGCATCGGGGTGGTGCCGCCGGTAGACCCCAACAACCAGGACACCTCAGTCTTGATCGGCTCGGAAGATATCTCCAAGCTCGACCAGTACTCCGAGGGCGATCCGCGCGTGTTGGACTTAAACGGCGCCTTAAACGTCGGCAACCGTGGCATCGTTGAGTTCATTGAGGTTTTCAAGAACGAGACCGAGTACCTGCACGCCATGATCACCGCTACCCAAGAGAAGGTTATTCCGGCGCCCGGCCGGCACGGCATGGTCTATGTCGATACCTGCATCGTGGCGCACTCCAACGAGGCCGAGTGGCAGAAGTTTAAGGCCGATCACACTAACGAGGCGATTCTGGACCGCATCGTGGTCATTAAGGTGCCTTACAACCTGCGGCTCTCCGAAGAGGTCAAGATCTACGAGAAGATCCTAGCGCGCAGCGACTTTAAAGCCCACATTGCCCCGCACACGCTTAAGGTCGCCTCGATGTTCGC
>Ga0208610_100132_pt1 | contig 31383 bp, 32 predicted proteins | sample SubbioR11Jul_8A2_FD_184815 | JGI IMG/M metagenome (GOLD analysis project Ga0208610, IMG submission 184815) | Serpentinite rock and fluid subsurface biosphere microbial communities from McLaughlin Reserve, California, USA - CR11Jul_8A2 (SPAdes) | ecosystem: Environmental > Terrestrial > Deep... | reverse complement strand
AAGTACCAAGTAAATACGACCTCGTCGCCAGCCGCAAAAAGAACATTCGACAGGAGGCTGTTTTCATCCTTCCGCTGGTGCCGCAGGCGGCATGGGTGTCTACTATGAAAATAGCATCTACCATCTCAACAATTCCCCTCTCCCTGCGGGAGAGGGCTAGGGTGAGGGCAGCGTGAGGACGCATTTTCATCCTTCTGATGGTGCCCCCGTCTTTGTGGGGGCATGGGTGTCTACCCTGAAAATAGCCTACCCTGTAAAAAGCATCTTCCATCTGCTTGGGCGGGTTTGAAACCCGCCCCTACGTGGCACGAGCGAGGGCATAAGTGTTCCCTTCTCCCATCTCAACAACCCTCATCTCCCATTGGTGTCTGTGAATCGGCTATTTCGCCGATTCAAACGAGTCCGACATCTGACCTCCGACATCTAGCAATGGGAGAGGGCTAGTGTGAGGGCCGGCCTCATGTGAGGCCTAGGGGTGAGGGCCAGCTGAGGCGCATTTCTAGACCTTGACAAGGCGCTTGGCAGTTTGATAGAATGAGGAAGATTTAAGCACCTTTAACTTAGTCCTGAGAGGCTAAAAAGGAGGCTTCGCCCATGCACGGCTTTAATCTAAAACCTGGCTAACCGAAGCGGCTATTTTTTAGCTGCTAGGTTAGCTTTTTTCATGCCGTTCTTAGCAAAAAACAAACAGGAGGGAAGCAAACATGTTTACTCGTTTGGCTCTGGAAAACGGTGAAATATTTTACGGCGAGGGCTTCGGTGCCAGTGGGAGTTGTGCAGGCGAGGTGATATTTAATACTGCCATGACCGGCTATCAGGAAATTTTGACTGACCCTTCGTACTGCGGCCAAATTTTGACGATGACCTATCCATTAATTGGTAATTATGGCATTAACCCTGTCGACTTTGAGTCAAGACAGCCTTTTCTGCGTGGATTTGTGGTCAGGGAAGCCTGCAACCATCCAAATAACTGGCGTGCCACAGAGACACTCTCTGCATACCTGAAACGGAACAATATCCTGGCGCTTTCCGGGATTGATACCCGGGCATTGACCAGAATCATCAGGCAGTCAGGCGCTATGCGCGGAGTTATCTCCACTGAAGAGCTGGACGACCAGGAATTGGTGAAGAGAGCCCGCACAGCACCGGCCCTCTCCGGGCAAAATTTGTTAAACGAAGTAACCACCCCGGTGCGTTACACGATTGATGGCGACGGTCCAAGGGTAGTCGTCCTAGATCTCGGCTTAAAGCAAAGCATCGTCAAAAATCTCAGCAAAGCCGGTTGTGAGGTAGTCGTAGTCCCGGCCATGACCATAGCCGAAGAAATTCTTGCCTTAAAACCTAGCGCCATGCTGCTCTCTAATGGTCCCGGAGACCCAAAAGATGCGCAACAACCTATTCTGACTGTCAAAAAACTAATCGGCAAACTGCCGATTTTTGGTGTTTGCCTTGGCCATCAAATTCTCGCTCTTGCCTTGGGCGCAGACACCTATAAGCTAAAATTCGGTCATCGGGGCGCAAACCAACCGGTGAAAGATCTGGAAAGCACAAAAGTACAAATCACATCTCAAAATCACGGATATGCTATTGACGAAAAAACGCTCACGGGCTTAGATATTACTGTCACCCACCGCAACCTGCATGACTGGACAGTCGAAGGCATCAGGCATAACTCTCTGCCTATTTTCTCAGTCCAGTACCACCCCGAAGCATTTCCCGGCCCGAGTGACTCAGCGCATATCTTTCAACGCTTCCTTTCGCTGATGGAAGCTTAACTAGAAAAAAGGAGGTAACATGATGCCCAAACATAAAGATATTAAAAAAGTGCTGGTTATCGGTTCCGGCCCCATTATTATCGGCCAAGCCGCCGAATTCGACTACGCGGGGACGCAGGCTTGCCGTGCCCTCAAAGAAGAAGGAATTGAGGTCGTTCTCGTTAACAGTAACCCTGCCACGATTATGACAGATACCAATATTGCAGACAGAGTTTATATTGAACCGCTGCAAATCTCCACTCTGACGGAAATTATCGCCAAGGAACGCCCGGATGGCCTGCTGCCCACGCTGGGAGGACAGGTTGGGCTAAACGCCGGCAAAGATTTAGCAGAACAGGGCGTCTTGGCAAAATATGGTGTTAGGATGCTGGGTACCCCTCTTGATGCGATTATTCGCGCCGAAGACAGAGACCATTTTAAGCAAACCATGAAACTATTGGGAGAACCTATTCCCGCATCTGCCATCGTCTCCACAGTAGCTGATGCCCTTACCTTTGCCCATGAGATAGGCTATCCCGTTGTGGTTCGCCCTGCCTACACGATGGGCGGCACGGGCGGCGGCTTTGCAAACAATGAGGAAGAATTGCGGATCACAGCTCAACGCGGCTTAAAAGCCAGCCCCATCTCGCAAATCCTGGTAGAGGCAAGCGTCGCCGGCTGGAAAGAAATCGAATTTGAAGTGATGCGGGACGGCAACGATAATTGCATCACTATCTGCAGCATGGAAAATATCGACCCGGTCGGAGTCCATACCGGCGATTCTATTGTGGTAGCTCCGGCTCAGACATTGACCGATCAAGAATTTCAGATGCTGCGCAGCGCGTCGCTAAAAATTATTCGCGCCCTGGGGATAGAAGGCGGTTGCAATATTCAGTTTGCGCTTGACACCGACAGCTTCAATTATGTCGTCATTGAGGTAAACCCTCGCGTCTCCCGCTCATCCGCCTTAGCATCCAAGGCGACCGGCTACCCCATCGCCAAAGTAGCGACAAAAATAGCCATTGGCCTAACGCTCGATGAAATTCAAAACGCGGTCACGCAGAAAACCTCAGCCTGCTTTGAACCGACCATCGACTATGTGGTAATTAAAGTTCCCCGCTGGCCCTTTGATAAATTTGCTCTGGCAGAACGCTCTTTGGGAACACAAATGAAAGCCACAGGCGAAGTAATGGCGATTGACAGGAATCTGGAAGCGGCCATCTTAAAAGCGGTGCGTTCCTTGGAAATAGGCGTCCACAGCCTGCATCTAGCCAATATTTCGGAACTCAGCACTGACGAGCTTAAAGAATATATTTCACGTCCAAATGATGAACGGCTCTTTGCCTTAGCTGAAGCGCTGCGCCGCGGCATGAGCACTGCAGAAATCTATAGCATCTCCCGTATTGACCCGTTCTTCAGCCAAAAAATTAAGAATATCACAGACATGGAAAAACAACTTGCCGCCTATGCCGGACAGGAGCCAAGCCGGCTACCCCGCAGCCTCTGGTTGGCCGCAAAGGAAATGGGCTTTGCCGACGAAACGATCGCCTATTTGCTGCAGTCGAGCGAAGCAGCAGTGCGAACCGCTCGCAAGGCGGCAGGCGTCCTGCCGGTTTACAAAATGGTGGATACCTGCGCTGGGGAGTTTGAGGCTGACACGCCATACTTCTACTCGACATATGGCAGCGAAAACGAAGCCGCGCCCACAGATATGCAAAAAATTGTCGTTCTGGGCTCCGGCCCTATCCGGATTGGTCAGGGCATCGAATTTGACTACTGCTCGGTTCATTCTGTCTGGGCCCTGCAAGAGGAAAACTTTGAAACGATCATTATTAATAATAACCCGGAAACCGTCTCCACCGATTTCGACACGGCGGATCGCCTTTATTTTGAGCCGCTTCAGGTCGAGGATGTACTCAATATTCTTGACCAGGAAAAACCGGCAGGCGTTATCGTCCAATTTGGCGGACAGACTGCCATTAACCTGGCTGAACCCCTTGCCAATGCCGGCATCCCCATTATCGGCACGGCAGTAGAAGATATCGATCGGGCTGAAGACCGCGACAAGTTTGACTTGCTCCTTAGCCAGCTAAATATTCCCAGACCGGCCGGCCGTTCCGTCAAGTCTGCAGCCGATGCGCTGCCCGCCGCCCGCGCAATCGGTTATCCTGTTGTCGTACGCCCTTCTTATGTGCTAGGCGGCAGGGCGATGGAGATAGTCTACTCCGACGCAGAACTTACGGAATATATGAACAGCGCCGTGAAAGTCTCACCGCGCCACCCTGTTTTGGTAGACAAATACCTGCTGGGCACAGAGCTGGAAGTTGACGCGATTTCCGATGGCGTAGACGTGCTAATCCCCGGAATCATGGAGCATATCGAACGCGCAGGCGTTCATTCCGGCGACAGCATCGCGGTCTACCCGCCTCAGTCGCTCACAGCCGAGCAGACAACCATTTTGGTTGAATACACCACCTCCTTGGCTCGTGCGTTGAAAGTAAAAGGAATCATCAATATCCAATATGTCCTGTTTGAAGACAAGCTCTACGTTCTGGAAGTCAACCCCCGCTCCTCCCGCACTGTCCCCTTCCTGTCCAAAGTAACCGGCATCCCCATGATCCAACTGGCAACCCGTTGTGCCCTCGGCAAAAAACTGGCTGAGATGGGTTATCAGAGCGGCCTTAATCCCAATATGCCTTTTGTCGCCGTTAAAGCGCCTGTCTTCTCCTTTGCCAAGCTGACAGACCTGGAAACATCTCTTGGACCTGAAATGAAATCTACCGGTGAAGTAATGGGTATTGACACCGACCTGCCACGCGCACTATATAAAGCACTGCTGGCAGCAAACCTCTACATTCCTCCTGCCGGCAACATTCTGGCAACGGTGGCAGAAAAAGATAAACAAGCAGCGATTCCCATTCTGAAACAGTTTGCCGCGCTAGGCTTCACCCTCTATGCCACAAGTGGTACTGCCGACGCGCTGGCGGAAGCAGGCTGTGAAGTAATCAGGGTAAATAAAATTGCGGAAGGTTCTCCCCATGTAGTTGACATGATTCGTGGCGGTAAAGTAGCCGTAGTGTTCAACACCTTGACTAAAGGCAAAACCCCGCAACGCGACGGCTTCCGCATCCGTCGAGCCGCTGTGGAACTAAACATTCCCTGCCTCACCTCACTAGATACTACCAAAGCAATCCTTCATGTCATGGAAACCCTAAAAAAAGGCGGTAGCGTAAACCACATTCCCATCCAGGAATACCTTCGTTTATAGCCCTTAATACAAAACCAGCGCCCTTTGTCTGCCCTCACCCTAGCCCTCTCCCATTACAGAAAAGTTTAGATAATTCCCCTCCCTTGGAGGGGTGCCCGTCAGGGCGGGATGGTCGCATTCTTGGAGGGGTGCCCGTCAGGTCAGTGGCGAAGCTGTCCCGTATTCGACCACCCCGGTGCTGCGCACCACCCCTCCAAAGGAGGGGAATTAGGCGGCTATTTTCAGGATAGACACCAATGGTAGAAGGGAACACTTATGCCCTCGCTCGTACCATGTAGGGGCGGGTTTCAAACCCGCCCAAGTAGATGGCAAATACTATTTTCAGAGTAGACCCCCATGCCACTTGTTGCCTTCTCAAAACCCTTTCAGATATTGTTGACTTTCACGGAATGCGGAAGCGAGCGTTAAGTGTCAGCAGCGTTAAGCGAACGGGAATTCGCAGCGTTAAGACATGCCAACGGTTCTTTAAGGGGACAATCGGAAGTTTTGCGAGAAAGAAGGCTCAACTGTTGGTAGAACGCCACCAGTTGAGCCTTTTAATTAACCTGCGCAAAATTTTTGATTGCCCAGAAGAATGAAGTCGCTGAGGACACCCTATGGGAATTGAATCTTTTCACATCCATGACAAAAAGCTATTTTTACTTTTTTTCACCTGTCTTAGGTAACGCGCTTTGGTTGAATTGGGGTCCTTTGGAGTCCCTTGTGCATAATTCCCCCCTCCCCCAAGCAGGCATGGTTAGAAGACTATTCAGTTACCCTGTTTTATGGAGAGGCTCCGGAAACGCCTATTAATTTTCCCTGCTGACAGGCGGGACATAGCGTTACGTCCCGGCCGAAGAGAACGCGTAAAACTTCAATGGTGCTTAGCCCCTCAAACTTAGGGATGTACACCGGAGATCCGATTAACTTTCTGCAGAGCCTGAGCTTCGTCTTTTTATTCCGATGCGCCAGAATGCCATAGTAACGAACTTTTACAAAGCCCCTGGGAAGAACATTCATCAAAAACCGCCGGATGAATTCTACACCCGTGAGAGTAACGGTTTTACCGTCACGAACCGTGAAGGTTACATTGCTCTCATTTACTGAAACGATTCGTGTATTGGAAATCGCAATCCGGTGCGTGTACCTTCCCAAATACTTAATCACCGCCTCAGGCCCTGCAAAGGTCTCTCTTGAGAACGTGTACCAGTTCTTGTTGTAGCAGGGCTCTACTAATTCATCAAAAGCTTTAGGTTGGAGATACTGCCTGGCATTTCCGTAAAACTGAAGCTCGTTTCTTCTGTACATTGCTTTAAGATAATACAGAAATTTACCCGCAAATACTTTCGATAGAACTTGAACAGGGATAAAAAAATCTTTACTCGAATTACGCCATTGGTTGAATTTCGTTAAACCTCCGGCCAGCACCACCGTATGAATATGAGGATGGTAATGAAGATCCTGCGCCCACGTGTGTAAAAGGCTAAAAAAGCCAATCTGGGCTCCTAGGTACTTTTTATCGGCTGCAAGCTCTGTTAGGGTTTCTGCCACTACCTTATACATTAAAGCGTAGAGCAGCTTTTGGTTCTGGTAAACCAGTGTGTGAAGTTCCTGGGGTAAGGTAAACATAAGATGAAAGTAAGGCGCGTTTAGAATATCCCGCCTCCTTTGGTCGACCCAAATCATCTTGTTTACTCCCTGACACATAGGACAGTGCCGGTCACGACAGGAGTTGTAGTGAACAGACAGATGCCCACATTCCTCACAGCCACAGACATGGCCGCCTAATGCCGCTGTCTTGCAGCGCCGAATGGCTAGGGCAACTTTTGCCTGTTCAGCGGAGGGTTTGTACTGTTCAAGGTAACGGTCGTAGAACTTTGTAAAGATATCCTGCACAGTACTCATTGCCCGCTATCCTTGTCCAGTGGGCTCTTTATGCCCATCAGGCTCTTTGATGTCATATGCAGATACATAGCGGTTGTGCTCAGACGTTTGTGACCTAGAAGTTGTTGAATAAAGACAGGATCCACACCATCTTCCAGTGCGTGGGTGGCAAAGCAGTGCCTTAAGGTATGTGCTGAAACTCTTTTGTCTAGTTGCAGACGGTTACGCAGTTTAATAAGAGTGTTTTTAATGGTTTTTACGTTAATGTGTTCATGATGGTTCTGCCCGGGGAACAGCCAGTCTTCCAACTGATAGGGTAGGCCGGAGAACTTTTTCCTGAAATATTGACGGAGTACCTGCAGGGCTGTTTCGGATAAAATGGTGTAACGGTTTGTACCATGCTTTGCATCATCCACCCGGATGCGCATCGTTTTGCTGCAGATGTCACTGATCTTTAGTTTGGCCACTTCAGAAACACGTAGGCCACTACCGTAAAGAAGGACTAAGATGGCTTTATGTTTTACATTCGTTGTAGCATCCAGAATGGACAGCACTTCTTCTTTGGGCAGTGTCACCGGGAACTTTTTGATCCGTTTCATCCTGGGAACTTTTTTTGCGTTCCACTCTTTGTCGAGTACGTGGGTGTAAAAAAAGCGAATGGATGAGATGTAGTTATTAATAGTTCCAGGGGAGAGTCCTTTTTTTCTCTTTAGGAACAAAATATACTGCTGGATATCTTTTTCTATAATTTCATCCAGAGTGGAGTGCTTCTCTTGGATGAATGTAATAAAAGCATGAATCCGTCGACGATAGGATTCCTGTGAAGATTCAGGTGTCCCCTTCAGTTCAAAGTACAGTTCGATCTCTTGCAGATAGTCGGTCAATTGCTTTCCCTCCTGCTTCTGTAGTAGGTTTATCCGTCATAAACCGGGTTGCAGGAGGTGATCTACCTGTTTGAAGTATGCTCTGTTTTGTGAGTTGGGAATGTGGTATAATCATAAACGAAAGGTATGCCTCTCTTCTTATGGTTGTTTTTGTGTGGTAACTTAAACAATACCATAGATAAGGCATACTTTTCTTATTTTTTGTGAACTTTTTTTATAGGGTTTTTGATTTTTAGTTAGAAGCCATCGCGACAGCGATTTCGTTCTTCTTTAAGGGGACAATCGGAAGTTTTGCGCGAAAGAAGGCTCAACTGTTGGTTTAAACACCGCCAGTTGGGCTTTTCGACGTAACTCGCGCAAAATTTTTGATTGCCCAGAAGAGTGAAGTCGCCAAGGACAAAATTTGAATCTCGCGATTTTAGTACCTACCACATTGTATGCTATGCCTACTCATGTTCAGAGATCTCAAATAACGACTGTAGCCAATTTTGTCGACCATGCAGCACGCGGGCAATAACTATTTTGTCATCCAGCACCCGATAGAAAATGATATAGGGATTTTGCACAATTCGCCTGTAGCCGCGCTCAGCGCCGGGAGCATCTTCCTCAGGCAAAACAGCCCCTTTCTCTGGGAAATCAGCAAGCTGGGTAATCGCCTTGTAAAGACGCGAGCGCAGCATCTCTGCAGCTTTTTTATTATCCTGTGAGACATAGGAGAAAACGCTATCCATGTCATAGTAGGCTGCTTCAGAGAGCAGGATTTTTTTATACATCTTCGATCCTCTTTTTTAGTGTCGCAAAAGTTTCTTCAAAATCTCTTAGCTGCTTTCCTTCGATGATTTCCCGGTCAACATCCGCCAGCATCCTGCCTAATTGTTGCCTGGCAAGCATTTTTTGAAAAGCCTCATAACTCATTACTACCAAATCAGCCTCACCGTTCTTGGTAATAATTATCGGCGCTTGTGTTTCATGGCAGCGCTTGGAGAATCTGTTATAGTCATGGCGTATCGTGCTAGATGGCTTTATGTCCATAGCGAACGGTTCATATGGCTTCACTTGATCCACATCCTTTGATATTATTATGACAATATTATACCATTCCTGCTTTACATGATTCAAGAGGATTTATGGCATTCGAGGCACAAAAAACGCTGTCCGCCACGTTACCCTACACAAAAAAATAAGCCCTGCCTGCCCTCCACCAGCAGAAACAGGGAGACGGTTCTCTAAGGGGACAATCGGAAGTTTTGCGCGAAAGAAGGCTCAACTGTTGGTAGAACGCCACCAGTTGAGCCTTTTAATTAACCTGCGCAAAATTTTTGATTGCCCAGAAGAATGAAGTCGCTGAGGACACCCTATGGGAGCGGGCTGGTTTTTCATGTATGCACAGCAGAAGCAAGCGCCCCTTGCTTCCTACCTCATGACAAAGCTGTTGTCTGGCGTTGTTCCATTCCAGTTATAATTTGCATTAGACACCGATGTAACGACCGAAGTGTAGGTGCCGCGAGGAATATTTGGGTGATAACTCTCTGTAAATCTGATTCTGCCGTTTGCAGTTGTGCCGGAGAGCGTTTTAAGGAGATTCCCATCACGCCGGAGGCTGATACTGACGGCAGTGCTGCCCGTTACCAGATTGCCTGCCGGATCAACGACGGAAACGTCTATATGCAAATCTTTCTTATTGGTCGAAGCAAAGTAAGCGATGGAGTCCACGATAGCATGCGGAAGCCTTGAAAACACTGCGGTTGCAGTTTTGTTGCTATCCATGACATACAAACCTCCACCCGCTTTCGGGCGTTGCAGAGAGCGCCACTGTCGCGCCAGAATTGTATTGATGAGTGCCGATGCCAGGGATACTGCTCCCTTGTCCGTCATGAGCGATGGTTAGGTCGAAAGTGGTAACGGCAGGCTGCCACCTTTACATTCGCAGTCAAAGCAGAGCCGCTTGCCAAGGTGTCGCCGCCAACCGTAATCGTTCCGCTTCCGGTATTATATGCTAAGTCACCGCTCAGTTTTAAACTGGCAACTTTATTGTTGGAGGGATCCACGGCAATATCACTGACAGTTAACCCTGAAAAATCCCCCCAAGCGTGATATTTCCACTTAATGTTTCTTTAAAACTGTTGTCGATATCGGTAAGCGTCAGTATGAATACTTCCCTACTTAAATTGCCAGCTGCAATCGGGTTGGGAGTCGCAAGCAGAAAGCCGATTGGCACTTCCACCAATACATTTGCAGTTTTTGCCACGCCTCCCGCTAGTCCGTCAGCCGGCACCTCAATGCTACCGCTACCGTAAACTCTGTTCAATGTTCCGGATAATGCAATGCGGGCTTTGATGTCGTCATTAACATCTACAGAGTAAGAGGTGACGGCTAGTCCCTTAAAATCATTGCCCAGTAAGATGTTGCTTTTATCTGTAACAAGAAAGCGATCATTATGCAGCGTCAACTCAAAAGTTCCATTGAAGTGTTGAGCAGTAAAAACGCTGGTTGGTTTGACTGAAATAATTGCCGGAGTGGCAGACGGGGTTTTAATAAAGCGCAGCCGGCCCGAAAGACTGCCTGTTATTATTCTGTTATTTAGAGTAAGGTTTTCCAGATAGACTTTACTGCTCAAAGCGTATGTATGTCCTGTCTCACGTATTCCCGAAATATTAAACGCAAGCAAATTAGGATTGGCGTCGGCCGCACTAAAACTAATCTCAAAATCTATTTTTTCCGCAATTCCTTGAAGCAGTGGCCTTGACACTCCTTTTGTGCGGTATTCGAGCTCGCCATCGTCGTTTATGAAAATATAATGTTCGTCGAAAGAAGTGATCGCGTTATAAGACGGAATACTGATATTCTCGTCTTCATGCCGGATTTCAACGCTATCGCCACTACCGCCCGACGATGAAACAAATGTCAGGTATAGAGCGGAGGAACTGCGGATTGTAATTTCGTTTTTCTTTTTCTTTGCCATTCGCCTCACCTGCCTTGCGGTTGACCTTATTTGATTATACAGCAAAATTCCCAATAAAATCAAACTTCTGACTGGAACGTCCCAAAATACAAAAAACAAGTCGTGTGGAACGTAAAATAATTGTGAGTAGTGCTGCGGGTGCTACTTAGGTAGTTCTCGGCCAATGGAGTGTTTTCTTGCCGTTGTCTTGAATATTAATTATCATACGACACATTTGAATAGAAAATCCTGCATGTTGGCTATTAGGCAAAATTTCATTTTTATAGTCGATCTATTAAGAATCCTGCTGTTTTACCGCCTCCTGGAATCCGCTATGCATGTACCACCCAACTACGCAGGACGGGTTCTTCGACACGAGGGATAGTGGGCGTGTTAGTCAAGTAAATACCCAGAAAAAATTTTTCTGCCAAGCGGCAGGAATAAGCAAATAGTCGGCGAAATAGTGCTACTATAATAAAATTAGTAACACGGAGGTGCTGTATGTCCAATAAAATGATCTGGTTCTGTCTTTTGCTATTTAGTTTGGCATGGTTCCCTATAACAGGCTGCGGAGGCAACAGGAACAGAGTCGAGAGAGAAGGAAGACCAGCCGATGAGCTGGTGCTCGCCGTCGGAGGCGAACCAGAGGCGGGCTTTGACCCGACCACCGGATGGGGGCAATACGGCTCGCCCCTGTTTCAGAGTAGGCTTTTTAGACGCGACAACAACCTTACCCTTGTTAATGACCTAGCCACCGCTTATGAAATAAGCGCCGATGGCTTAACTTGGACGATCCGCCTGCGCGCCGACGTAAAATTCTCAGACGGTATGCCCCTGACGGCCGAGGATGTAGCCTATACTTTTGCCACCGCCGCCGCTAGCGGTGCCGTTATCGACCTCAACAACATGGAGCGTGTGGAGACCAAAGATGCCCAAACAGTAGAGTTCAGGCTTAAACAGCCGCAATCAACCTTCATGAACCTGTTGGCCCGCATCGGTATTGTTCCCAAACATGCCCACGGTTCTGGTTACGCTCTCCGACCGCTAGGCTCCGGCCCCTATAAATTCGTGCAGTGGGACAAAGGTCAGCAACTGATAGTCGAGGCTAATCCTCTGTACCATGGACAACAACCGTATTTCAAACGAATAACCTTCCTTTTTATGTCTGATGATGCGGCACTGGCTGCTGCTAGGGCAGGTCAGGTTGATCTACTTGCCGTTCCGGCGGCCTTCGCCCGCTTGGAAATAGCGGGAATGCGACTTCTTTACCTCGATAGCGTCGACAACCGCGGCATCATGTTCCCCTTCGTTCCCGCCGGGGGTCAAACAAAAGAAGGTCACCCAGTAGGTAACGATGTGACCGCTGATCTGGCTATCCGCCGAGCCATTAATGTTGCTATCGACCGTCAGACAATAGTGGAAGGTGTTTTGGACGGATTCGGTTCGCCTGCCTTCTCCTCAAGTGACGGCTTGCCTTGGTGGAATCCGGAAACTGTTATTCGCGATGCAGACCTTGAACAGGCACGGCGGATATTGGCTGATGCCGGCTGGAAAGACACTAACGGCGACGGTATCTTGGAAAAAGGTGCCTTGCAGGCTCGATTCACACTTCTTTATCCTGCCGCCGACCTGACAAGAAAAGCTTTGGCCTTGGTAGTTGCCGACCAGTTGCAGCCCCTCGGCGTTAAAATTGACGTGGTCGGCAAAAGCTGGGACGCCATTCAAACTATGATGCACAGTAACGCTGTGCTGTTTGGCTGGGGCAGCCACGACCCGCTGGAAATGTACAATCTGTACAGCAGCAAAACTCGCGGAACCGGCTGGTTTAATACCGGTTTTTATATCAATACCGTTGTTGACGGGCATATGGCTAGGGCGCTCTCCGCTACCAGTGAAGAAGAGGCTAACCGCTACTGGCAGAAAGCCCAATGGGACGGACAGACGGGCTTTAGCGCTAGGGGCGATGCACCTTGGGCTTGGCTCGTTAATCTTGACCACCTTTATTTTGTCCGTGAGGGGCTAAGCCTTGGGCAGCAGCAAATTCAGCCGCATGGCCACGGCTGGCCGGTGACAGCCAATATCACCGAATGGCGCAGGAAGGAATAATTATGCTCCTGTTTTTGTTAGGCCGGATTTTAAGATTACTTACCTTGCTGGTAGCGGTGTCGGTGCTTTCTTTTTTGTTGCTCGAACTTTCGCCTATTGATCCGGTTAGGGCTTATGTCGGCGCTGATATGCTAAAGGTCGGCCCGGAACAATGGGCAAAAATTGCTGAGCATTGGGGTCTGGATCAGCCGTTGCCGGAGCGTTTTGCGCGATGGGGCATGGCTATCCTGCGTGGTGACTTTGGTGTTTCCATGATCTTTCGCCGACCGGTGTTGGCTGTCATCGGCGAACGATTTCTTGCATCACTGGCACTGATGCTCACCGCCTGGGTCTTTTCTGGTGTTTTCGGGTTTGCACTGGGCGTACTGGCAGGCATGAAACAGGGCACTTGGACGGATCGCCTTATCAAGTGGTACTGCCTTACGCTGGCTTCGACCCCACTTTTTTGGCTTGCTCTGTTAATGCTGCTTACTTTTGCAGTCTGGCTGAGTTGGTTCCCGATTGGGTTGGGTGTGCCCGCCGGAGTACCCACATATGAGGTTACGTTAAGCGACCGTTTGTATCATTTACTACTACCGGCTCTGACGCTAAGCATCACTGGTGTGGCTGGCGTGGCACTGCATACCAGGCAAAAGCTGGTGGAAGTGCTGCAGAGCGATTATGTGCTATTTGCTAGAGCCAGGGGAGAAAGTGGTCTGCAGGTGCTTCTGCGGCACGGCTTGCGTAATATCGCTCTGCCAGTTACCACGTTGCAGTTTGCTTCTTTCAGCGAGTTGTTCGGCGGCTCTATCCTAGCAGAACAAGTTTTTTCCTACCCAGGCCTCGGTCAAGCTGCCGTGCAGGCCGGCCTGCGGGGTGATGTTCCGCTACTGCTTGGTGTGGTAGCTTTTAGCGCCCTGTTCGTTTTTGCCGGCAACCTTGCCGCAGAACTGCTCTATTGGCTGATTGACCCACGCCTCAGGCCGAAAGGGGATGCCTGTGAGCAGCGCTAAAACTTTGTTGCTATCCTGCCGCAGTTTCAATCGCCGACAGCGCACATTAATGGTCGTTGCCCTGACAACTGTCTGCTTGCTTGCACTACTATGCGGAGGGCTACTCCTCGGCGAGGAGGGTCTATCAACCAACCTGACTAACAGGAACATGCCGCCTTCGCTGTCCTACCCTCTGGGTACCGATTGGTTGGGCCGCAATATGTTGGCACGCACTGTTCAGGGGCTTTCTTTAAGCTTTGCGGTAGGGCTCGCCGCCGCCAGCACAAGCGCGTTTATCGCACTTGTGCTGGGGTTGACTGCGGCTTTGGGAGGCAAACGCCTTGATGCCGCGATTACCTGGTTGGTCGACCTTTTCCTCGCAGTACCGCATCTGGTTTTGCTTATTCTTATTGCCTTTATCTTTGGCGGTGGTATCACCGGGGTAATTACCGGAGTGACACTCACCCACTGGCCGGCTCTGACACGCCTGCTGCGTGCCGAAGTGCTCCAGCTTCGTTCCGCAGAATTTGTGCTTGTTTCTCGTCACTTAGGGCGTTCCCGCTGGTGGGTAGCCACCCGCCATCTCCTGCCGCATCTTAAACCACAGTTATTGGTCGGTTTGATCCTGCTTTTCCCGCATGCCATCCTGCATGAGGCAGCCATTACCTTTCTAGGTTTTGGCTTGTCGCCCCACCGGCCGGCCATCGGAGTCATCCTGTCCGAGTCGATGCAGTATCTCTCCGCTGGTAGCTGGTGGCTGGCCTTTTTTCCTGGACTTGCCCTGCTCATCATGGTTCGCACGTTTGATGTGCTGGGTGACAACCTGCGGCTGCTGCTTGATCCACACAGCGCACAAGAGTGAGGAAGGAGCAAAGAATATCCATGAAAAAGGAAGCCGTCACAACGCTTTTGGAAGTGTCAGATCTTTCTATCACATTTACTCAATATATAAGCGGTCTCAGACAAAGAACCATCCGGGCTATTATTAACTTAAGTGTCAACATTAACCACGGTGAAGTGCTGGCCATTGTCGGAGCAAGCGGTTCCGGCAAGAGCCTTTTGGCTCACGCTATCCTAGGCATCCTGCCTGGCAACGCTTGCGTTGACGGAAAAATGGTTTACGCGGGCGAGCTGTTGACCCCAGCGCGTCAGGCAGCCTTACGAGGGCGTGAAATAGCGCTGATCCCCCAGTCGGTCAACTTCCTCGACCCGCTGATGAGGGTGGGGGCGCAAGTGCGTTCAGGCATATTTAACGGGAACAGCACTGCTCTACAGAGGGAAATCTTTGACCGCTACCACCTAGCGGTCGGTACAGAACAACTGTTCCCTTTCCAGTTATCCGGAGGAATGGCTAGACGTGTGCTCGTCGCTACCGCCGCAGTCGGCAGCGCTCGCCTTATAATCGCCGATGAACCGACCCCAGGGTTACATCCCATGATAGTCAGGGAAACACTGGCTCACCTGCGGGAGCTAAGCGCTACAGGAAGTGCCGTCATGCTTATTACGCATGATATCTCCGCTGCATTGGAAACAGCTGACCGGATAGCTGTCTTTTATGCCGGCACCACAGTGGAAACAGCACCGGCCTCCGACTTTTGTGGCGACGGGGAACTCTTGCGACATCCCTACAGTAAAGCTTTATGGCAAGCTTTGCCGCAAAATGGTTTCCAGCCGATCGATGGAAGCCAGCCTTCCATCGATAACCTACCTTGCGGCTGCCTGTTTGCTCCTCGTTGCTCACTGGCCTCCCGCGACTGTTTGACTACCGTACCCGAACTGCGTTCCTTGCGTGGTGGAGAAACTAGGTGTCACCATGCCGCTTAAAGCTGATAACGTTAGTTTTCGTTACAGGTCCAGGTCATGGATTTTACGCAATCTTAATCTGACCATCCTGCCGGGAGAGATTGTCGGACTGACAGGGCCTTCCGGTTGCGGCAAGACTACTTTGGCTCGTTTGCTGGCAGGTTTTGAACGGCCAGAGGCAGGCGCAGTTCTCCTTGACGGGCAGTCTTTGTCTGTCTCTGGGTATTGTCCTGTGCAGCTTGTTTCTCAACATCCTGAGCAGGCCGTCAACCCTCGCTGGCGTATACGTGACACGCTCTGTGAGGGGTACGTCCCGGATGAAGCATTACTGTCGGGGCTGGGCATAAAAAATGAGTGGCTGAAGCGCTGGCCGAACGAGCTGTCCGCCGGCGAACTGCAACGCTTCTGCGTTGCCCGCGCCCTCGGCCATGGAACGCGCTTTTTGCTGGCCGACGAGATGACTACCATGCTTGACGCTGTTACCCAGGCTCAAATTTGGCAGGTAGTCCTGAAAGTAGCTGACGAGCGCAAGATCGGTATCCTGATAACCAGCCACGACGAACAGTTGATTAAACGCATCTGCCACAGAAGTATCAACCTAACACCCTGTCTTTAAGTTGTCGCTTTTTTCCCTGGCGGCTCTAAAAAGTATCTAAGCTGATTGCGTTGCAAACAGTGTTGCCAATCAAGATTCAAATAATGTGATGCGCCCAGTCTATTTTCGTTCGACGCTCACATACGTCGGCAGAACGCCATCCGCTTAATGGCTCTGTGAAAAGGAATATACTGCACGTCCCGTTTCTTCCTGAATCTAGAGATAATCAATAATTTTGACTAGAAAGCGCGATACAAATAGTTCTTAGCGGTCAGACCTGCGTGATTAAGATAAAGGGCTGACTGTAAAACGGTTAATCTGCGGCACAACAGCGTTGAAAGCCAGGATAGCGATTGTGGTACCTTCGGGAAGTGGACTCCAATAACGCATGGCCATAGTTCCGGCTACGATTGCCGCCCCAAGCAGCCAGCGACCGGACTGGGTACGGGGAGACGTGCCCCAAAGCAGCCCAACAAAAAGAGTACGGCGGAAACAAACATTGATAAAGCCGACCTAGCCCGCAGCATTGCGGAACAAATGAACACCCCCACCAAGGATGCAGAGACCTTCCTGACCACATTCGCAGACATCGTCTCAGACAGCCTTGACAGCGGTGAGCGTGTAAGGGTTGCAGGCTTTTTGCGCCTTCGATATCAGACACGTAGCAGCACATGAGACCAGGAATCCCAACACCAGCGAGCCTGTCCAAGTCCCTGCCACACACTACCCGACCTTCCGGGCAGGTAAGACACTGAAAGGAAAGGCAAATACAGGTATAATGCAACCCACCGGCAAACTCAATAAAATAAGCCATCTACCCGGCGAAACACAGAAAGGCTTGTCACCGTCACAATGTACGTGACAGATATCCAGATTCATTTTCGCCAGCCTGCCCGATTGACAATCACCCTTTTGGGTAAGACGGGTGTATTGCTGCAGGGCACAAGATCCCAATTATAACTATCCCTGATTTCTGACAACCTGACTACTACCCGCATGGGTAGGTTTAACAAATAAGGCCTCTGTGCATACGTGCTGCCAGAGGTCCCTTTGTTTTAACCTTCGAGATTTTTACACCGGCTTTTTAACTCTGCTAAAAACTCCTCCCGGTTTTCCTGTGAAATATAAGTTGTTCCCAATACAAAGCCTTTGCCCATCTGTTTTTATTTCTATCCTGTTTTTTGACAAAGCCATAGGAGAAAATGAGAAGCTATTGTTTTTGCACCGCTTGTATTATTCATGAGTTTGGCATATAATAAAGCAAGGAATACATGGAATACCATGTTCAAATGGGGGTGTTAAGATGGAACTGGCTAAAATTACGGGCAAAGGACAAATCACGTTGCCGATCAATATCCGCAGAGCTTTAAATTTAAAAGACGGTGATAAGGTGGCGTTTATCGAAACAAACGGTCAGTATGTGCTTGCCAACCCGGTTTCCCTTGCCATCCGTGATGTACAAAAAGGCTTTGAAGGCGAAGCGGAGCGTCTTGGCCTGAAGGATATGGAAGATGTTGTCGGGATGGTAAAAGATATACGCAGAAACAAGGAAAACAAGTAAAATGCGTATTATGCTTGACACCAATGTCCTGATCTCCGTATTTATATTTAAAAGCAAAAACCTGGAGCAGTTGCTGAGCACAGTTTGCCTGCGGCACACCTTGGTATTAAGTTCATATATCATTGGCGAGTTGTATGAGGTCATAGAACGAAAATTCCCCGGAAAGACCGAGTTATTGGACGTTTTCCTCTCAAGAATCCCTTATGAATTGGAACACACACCCCAAAACATTACTGATCATAATCTGTTTGCCATCCGTGACAATCAGGATGAAAAGGTGCTTTACTCAGCTATTACCGCCGATGTGGATATACTAATAACAGGCGATAAGGATTTCATGGATGTGGTTATTGAAAAGCCGGAAATTTTAACTCCCGCCCAATTTTTAGAAAAATATTGAGCATATGAGCATACCAAGCCATCCCTTCATCTACACATGAGATGGCCTCTTCATGCCCAAAACAAGTCCATCGAACCTTAACGAAAGGAACAAGTTGATTAAAATCGACCTTTCCGGCAGCATTGCGGAACAAATAGACAATCACACCAAGGACGCAGAGACCTTCCTGCCCACTTTCACAGACATCGTCGGAGACAGCCTTACCAGCGGTAAGGAAGTTATGGCAGCTTGCGTTAGTCACTCTCCGCGAAATTGAGGTGAGCAAACAACTGAGCCTCAATCTCAGCTGAGTGTAATATTACTGAGATCAATATTGAGCTGAGTGAGATATCTATTAAGCGCGCACCTGTTACTGCTCGCAGGATGCATATGGCAACACAAAAACACAAAAAAAAATAAGCCCTACCTGCCCTCCACCCACAAAAGGTGAAAAAGCAAGCAGGGCTTATACAGGTTGTGCCGTTAGTTGACTCTATACATTCTAATACAACCGATTCAATCAGAGTTATATCCTCCCGTCAGTTATTCCAGCAGATATTTCTCAACCTCATCCCGATACCCATACCTCTGAAAAAACTCAATCAAGGCCACTTCAAACATTTCCCGCTGGCTGATATTCCTCTCCTGGCTAAAGCGCCTGGCCAGTTCATCCAGCACATTAGCCATGCGCATCGCCTTCGTGCCGTACATCCCCTGAACCTGATACCTCGGGATGCTCTTTGACTCTGATGTGGCAGGCTGGCATTCCGCGCTTTGCAACCTCTTTAGGAGCGGCAGGATATTCTTGAGCGCGTCATCCACACCCACCTCTGCCTGTTCACTGGATTCGTTTGACTGCTGCATCGCTTTTTGCTGAACCGAGGACCCTTTCACATAATTCCTTTCCGTCGAATCCCACTCATACCCTTTACTCTTCATATAACCTGCCAGTTCTGTGTGGCTGGCAAAACCTGCTTGTCTCGCGATTTCCTTCGCGTCCGCACCGTCCTGCGTGAATAGGCGATGATAAGCGCCGCCTTCGATGTACCATGCAGCGGCAGGATATTGCTATGCAGCTTTGCCGAGTAGCGCTCGGCCGCAGCACAAACATCTTTTGCCTTGAGTCCCAGGAGAAGTTGCGCCGTCTCATGTAGTTATCCAGAGACATCGGGTTTTTATAACCCAGCTTCTCCGCTATTTCCGATCGTTCTATCAGGTAGGTGCGTTCTTTCTTTGGCATCCGCATAAAATCCATTGAAGCGGCGATGTTCCGATCCACCAGACCTTTTTTGTAGGCAAAAGCATAAAGTGAACGTAGTGTGTAAAAGTAGTTGCTGCGAGTGTTGGCTGAATACTGTTTGACTTCTTTTACGTTACGCATAAACGCTTCCAAATCCTCCTGGGTGATATCTTCAGTATAGACCGGGCCGTTTTTGCGCTCTTCCAGGAATCTTCTGATGTACCCCAAATCCCTTGTATACACCTCGATGGTTCTTGGGCTTCGCTCGATGCTTGCCATATAATCATAGAATTTTTCGGCGGTTTCGCTAAACAGCATAAACATTCCTCCCCCTTTCGCCTGCCATTATCGGCATAAAACCACTTCCTCTCCGGCGTTTTCGTACGTACATACATCACTTATTAGTGCTGGATAGTCAAGCAAATCAGCACTAACTCACCCCCTATAAAAGCAAGAGAAACCCCGTGCTCTTTGGCTACTTTGTTGGAATTTTGAGTTTCTGTCCGGCAACTATGGTGCCAGATGAGAGCGCGTTCAGCTCCGATATTTCAGGATGCCGCGCACCGCTGCCAAGCCTAGCCGCCGCGATCTTCCAGAGCGTATCGCCTTTTACCACTGTGTAAATCTCGTAATCGCTCTCTGCCAGTTCCTTCCTCACATCAGCCCGGAAAGAGTCCATACTCTTGCCGTGGCGCGGGAACCATTGCATCACGTCGGCATGGTTGGAGGCAATGCCAAGCCTGAAACCTTCGCTGTGGCTGATAATATCTGCTTCAGTCAGGCCAAAGAGCTTGCAGAGATGCACGCATAGCTCCACGGCCTCGTCATACACTTTGCGAAAATAAGCGGCGCCGGTCAGGTTATCTTCGCAGATCTCAACTGAAATATGCGTGTCGTTGCCGGAGCCTCTCACGCCTCTGCCGCAGTGCCAGCCGCGATGGTTCCAGGGCAAACTCTGGTAGGTGGCAACCGAGCCATCAGCAAGTCTCCCGATAAAGGCATGGACGCAGACTTGCCTGCCATCCGGCCGCTCCTGATTCCAGTGGTTGTTGTGCCGGTTTACGCCCAAAAGCCCGTCGTCCGGGCCGACGTAACGCCGCAGCCATGGGTTATTCGCGCCGGTGGAGTGCAGCATGATACCTTGCGGCGTGATAGTTCTGCCTGCCTTGTAGCAGGCATTGTTTGTGAGTATCAGCTTGCGCAGGTTCATTTTGATTCCCCCTCAAATTCATTTAATTGCTTTAAAACTGCTATAAGTTTTTTGGGAAGCGGCAGCCCGAGTGTTGCTGCGTTCTCCAAGATAGAAATGCCCTCGTTGCTCAGATAAAAGAAAATCAGCGCCGTCCGGATCGCACCGCCCTCGCCAATCACCTGGCTGTCTAGCATATGCCCAAGACCTACGAGCGCAAAGATGAGCACCTTTTTAAAGATACCCTTTGAACCGATTTCGCTTGAGAGCCTTTTGTCCATAACGGCGCATATCACGCCGGTTAGGTAATCGACCACCACAAAGACAATCAAGGTGTAGAGAAAACCGTCCAACCCACCCAAAAACCAGCCGAGAAAACCGCCGAGAGCGGCAAAGGCCGTCTGTGCATTGCTCCAGATAGATTTCATCAGTAAAACCTCCGTTTCAAAAAGGATAAAAAATAACGCCTGCCGGCTGTGCGGCAAAGCGCCTTAAGAAACTATACTCATTTAAAAACCCGCTTGCCTCTGCCGCTTTCCGGCTTAATCGCCCTGTCAATCAAATCTCTGATGTTTAAGCGTCCTTTTTCAGCGCCGCTGTCTACCGTAAATTCCGTCATAAACCCATTCTTGCCAAGAGTATGCCTGACAGTCGTAACTATCCCCAGAATCTGAGTTCCGTCATCTGAAATGATCCTTGCTTCATCGCCAACCAATAGGTGCGGACGTACCGGCCCGACGAATGTTTCAACTATACCCGCCTCAGAGAGCCTTGCGGCTATACCGTCGATGATAGCCTGAACCTCGGTTTGCTCCGAATTATCCGGAAACTGGATATGCAGCGTCTTTTGCGGCGCCAGTATCCACATCTGCTCTGCCGTAACAGGCGAGTACAGATAACTCATGCCGCTTGCGGTGTTAAAGCGTCCGCACACTTTAGCATATATCCCTTCATCGTCCCGTGCAATGTCACGGCTCCAGACATCTTTTCCCCTCTCAAAAGTGTACGCACTGTTTACTTGAACGGGAGGGTACGAAACTGCCGACCCTACGACAATCCTGCCTTCCATCGTTTCTAGCATAACCCAGCTCAACGCGGCTCTAATCAGCTCGTTTAATGCGTCGAGCACCCCTGTTTCAGGTGTAAACCGAAAACATCGCGGACAATTTGCTCCTGCCAGTCGATCAGCTCAAAGGGCTTGCCTGCCCAGGCGCCTTTGGTGTGGGAGAGGGCTTGAATAAAAGACACGGCGTAGTCGGCAGCGGCTTTGTCATAACCCTCACCGCCGGAACAGCCGAAGGTTGAACGGGAAAGCATTCCTGAGGGGGCACGCTTTAGCGATAATCTCCTGGCTGGATTTATTGCCAGCGAAATATCTGCCGGATTAATTGCCAGCAGTACAATAATGGGCTCGTCAATCAGAGAAGACATTGCGGCGACATTTGCACAACTCCATACTAAAAAAGTACAATATGGGCTGATACTATTGCGCATGATGAAAGAAAAGGGCTGGTTGGTTGCTCCTCCTCTACATAAACCCACGTCCGCTGACGAATAACACTGTGGCGATACAATTCGCCACTTTTTTTATGCCGTCTGTCCGTCATTGACAATACGTTGCCCGCACTTCTCCAATAATTCTAAAAGATACCGTTTTCCTAACGCGTCGCACTTTGACAAGAGTGAAAGGGTTGCCAGCACATCGTCCTCCGCTCTGTGTGCCCGGGCGGTAGTTATCCCGTGTGCCCGCAGCAAATTCTGCAGCCCCCGGGACGGAAAACCTCTGCCGTACCAGTCTATGCCCGACATGGAACAAAGCCAGGGCTTTTGCTTGCTGACAGAAAATAGCTTTTCAACAAAACCCCGGTCAAACCGGGCGTTATGGGCAACAATAAACTCTCCCGTATGTAACATGACCTCTATCCGGGCATGATCCAGGCATTTGCCCCGTAATTCACTGATGCGAAGACCGTGCACACGTGCCGCTCCCGCAGAGATTGGCACCCCCGGTTCCCGTAACCCAGTGTAGCGGTCCACTACCCTTGTAATTTCTCCGCTCTCGCGCTGGAATTCAAACAGGCACACAGCCAACTCCACAATTTCTTCTGTTTTTGCACTAAGCCCTGTAGTCTCAACGTCCACAAAGCAAGCTAGCCCGACTTCCACCAACATTACCGCCTTTCTGCATATCCTGATATGTATAAGGAGGCCCCATAGGGGACAGTTGTTCTGAAATATGCAAAAGCACCCCCCGTAACAATTCTTCTACGATTTATTGCTTAATCCTGCATGGTTTAGGCATCAGCAAAGTACAGTAGACAAACAAAGTTGGGACAAAAAACCTGTCCCCACCTCCCGTTACAACTCAATACGGGTACCCCCCAGCATCCTGGCTGTTTCCGGGTCACAGGTGGTAATAATCATCTGACGCTCCTGAGCATAATCCCGTACCATCTTTGCTGCCTGCTCTTTTCGCCCGGGATCCAGATCCACAAGCGGATCATCCATTACCATAAACCCTTTTGCTCCCTCCAGCAGAAACTCAGCCATTGCCAGGCGTAGCGCCAGAGCAACACCTCTGGTGGTCCCGGTGGAAAGAAGCTCCACAGGCAATTCATTGCCGCCTGAAGTACAAATACGTTCCGGTAGTGCTCCTTCCAGTCCAACCGCAGTGTAACGGTTCCCTGTGGCAGGCGCCAGATAGCGGACAAAGGCCTCCACAAACGGTGTAAACGTTTTACTGTCTATCTGCTCTGTAACCCGCCAGAACTCTGCTTCCACTTCCAAAATTGCATTCGCTTCTTTTTTTAAGCGCTGCAGCCGAATTTCCGCCTCATCCTTCGCCTGAGCCAATTCTTCTACTGTCTCTTGAGGCGCGTGCCGCTGCGTATTTGCAATTTCATCTTTTTGCTGCCTGATCTCCTCATCCAGCTCTTTTAAACGCGCCCTACCGGTTGCAAGCGCTGCAAAAAATTCATCTGTACTGGCAAATGCCTCCGGCAGTACCGCTAACGCTGCCAGCTGCTCCCGTACTTTTTTTGCTTCTCCGCGTAAATCCGCAAGGTTATCCATGACATCATCGTGACTGCCAAATTCCTGTTCCCATTGTGTAATCTGTGCGCGCAGCCGTGCAATTTCTTCGTCATCCTGGGTCACTTTTGCAGCAAGCTGTATCTTTTCAGCCAGCACAACATCCGCCTCCCGGGTCTGCGTTTCCACCGGCAGGGCCGCCACAGACGACTCCACTTCCTCAAACGTCCTCTTATCCCCCAGGATTCCCTCAAGCCGTGCCTGCAAGGTTGCGGCTCGGGCATGTAAGCTGTTTTTCGCCTCCAGCACTTCTTTGGCCTGAGTCAAACCGGCAAATTCCAACTTCTTAAGCCTTTCCGCCATGCTGCCCTGCAGTGACCGAATCTCCTCCAAAATCTTATCCACATCTTCCTGCCCCGCCTGCACTTCCAGTGACCAGTCAGCCGCAGATATGCGCAGGCGCCCTTCGCCGGTAAGTGCCACCACACCGTTAACCTGCACCGATTCTTCCTGGCCCAGACCGGAGGTTACAGTAACACTAAGCGGTCCAGCTGCCGACAGTTTTGCCGTCAGCTTCATGGCCTGCAGTTGAGCTTCCCTGCGGGTAATCGTTTCTACGCAGGATTCAAGCCACGTAATATCCTCGGCAGAAACACGCTGCTGTAGACGAAGTTGAGCTTGTACATCTTGTAATTCCTTCACCAGGGGCAAAGCCTGACTGTAAAGCTGCCGTAAAACCCGGGCGTCTGCCGCTGATCTGGATGCCTGCCACTCCACCTCTAGAGCCTCCAGGCGTCTTTTATCCACCTGCTGCTGCTTCCCCAGATTTGCCAGACGCTCTGAGGTTTTTGGCCATTGGGCATTAATTTCCTTTAATTTTACTTCCCCGGCAGCCACCTTTAATAGTTCTGCCTCCACAAGTGAGCGCTTGCGGATATCATTGTCCAGTCCTTCCAGCATTGTCACATGCGGCTCAAGTACCGCCTTTTCCCGGATAGCAGCTTCCAGCTTACCCATGGCTGCATCTAAACGTTCTTCCGCTTCCCGGGCAACACGCAGCCTCCGCTTTATATGCTCCACTTGATAGTACCCTTCCAGCAGTCGGCCCCCGTTTTTGTAGGGCCTGTCAATTCCTCTGTTGCCTTTTGGGCCATCCAGTTCTACATCCCAATAGTGTAAAAGGTCTTTTTTAGCATCCTCAATCGCCGCTGCCAGCTCATCAAGGGATACACCACCGGCTTCAAACAAGGCCGCCCGCAGTGCCTCACCCAGGGTGTTGGCCGCTTCTCTGTTGTCCCGCATTAATGATACCGTTTTTAGCATTTCATCCTGCCGGGCAAACAGTACCCCTTCATACGTTCCCCGGCCAAACCCAAGGATGTCCGCCAGCCGTTGCTGTACTGCGTCTTCACTTGTAAAAACACCGCCACCGTCTATCGCCAATCGACAAAGACGTGATTCACCCCAGGAACGGCTCAGGGTATAGCCATGCCCCTCCCGGCAGAGAAACTCAACCGTAACGGCTATCGTGTCACCCCCGGTCACCGGCAGAAACTTAGCCAGGTACTCTTTCCATTCCCGGGAATTCTTCTTGCTATCGGTGGGAAGAAACAGGGAAGCAAACAGAGCGTTAACCATCGTACTTTTACCGGCTTCGTTAGGGCCCAGCACCACATTAAGGCCCGGCACAAACTCCACAACGCGGTCTCGTACACCACCAAACGTCTCCAGTCGCAGCTTCCGGATAATCATTTCTTCACCTTCTTTACCAATTCATAGGCAAGCTGCAGCGCTTCAGGGTTTCCACGCCCGGCCAGCGCCGAGAGAAACAACTCTGGAAACGAACCTGCGGGAAACTCCTCGGAAATTACGTTCTCTGTCACTGCCATACCAAGCGCCCCGTCATCCAACTCCAGGCAAGCTACTTTCTCCGCCAGTTCCCGGAAAAAAGCGCCCCGTACCTTATACTCATCCCGCGGCACAACGCCTGACACCGCCAGCTTCATCAATACTGTTTCCCCGCCTGCCTGCGCCATAAACGGTGTCAATTCCTCCAGGCTCTTAATTTCACACGCCACATCCCTAAAGTGATAAATTCCTGTGCGCAGCAAACGGCTGACACTGCCGCCTGCCGTAAATTCCCTCAGCCAGGCATACCCCTGGTGCCCACAGTCAAATCCGTCCGGCTCCGGTGTTCCGCAGTAAGCAAACCCGCAGTTTTCTGCCGGCTCCGCTTCCGGGTGACACACGTGGGTATGCCCCAGAAACCAGTGATCCAATCCAGCATTCAACAGTTCGCCCCGCTCCATGGGAAAATACCGGCCGTCCAGGTCCGGGGAGATCCCCAACACCGTACCGTGGGCTACACCGAAATGCCACGTTGCTTCCGGCCTGCCGGCCAGCTCCTTTATCCAGCTCACACGGTTCTCCGCGGAATGCTTGCGGTCGCACGGTGCCGGATAAAGTACCGCATCCAAATCGTAGTCCTGTAGGCAGTAGGCTTCTGTGTTTTTCAGAAGCAGCACTTGCTCCGGGCAATTTTCGGTAAACACTTTCCATAGTTGTGACCCCTCACTGTAATAGTCGTGGTTTCCCGGCAGTACTACCACACAATTCCCCTCAAACCGGCCCAGAATGCCAGCCGCCTGCAACACAGCCTCTTTCCCGACCGTTTGCGTATGAAACAGGTCTCCGGCTACCACAAACAACTGGCAATTCTCCCGGTTCGCCGTTTCCACCAATTTCTCCAGCACGGCAAAACGTGCTTCCTGCAGCATTTGCCGCAACGCCTCCGGATAGTTTCTTGATGTATGTTTCATGCCCAGGTGCAAATCCCCGGTATGTAAGACCTTCATATGTGTACCTCCAAATTCTTAAACTTCTACATTTACCACAATAACATTTGCCATAGACACGTATGTGTCCTGCTGTAAAAAAAAAGAAACCGGGAAACCCCGGTTTACGGTTCAGTAATCTCCTCAGCTACACCGGCCAGCTTTTTCGCATAGCCGGCATACGCCTCCAGGGGTGTGTTAAGCCGAACCACCAGCTTTGCTCCGTCCGGAGAGCCGCCGCCATGCATGCAGCCGGGTACTCCGGCGCCTATTGAGAGCCATTCCGCCAGCCGCGCCAGCCGGGCCCGGCTTTCCGCCGTGGCTTTACTGGCTTTCAAACTCTTTTGCACCCAATGCCCGTATTCTTCATGGTGAAAATCTGCAAACGAAGGAAAGCAGCCGGTTTCCACCAACCCTCCGCACACATCCTGCAACAGCCGCCTGCTTTCATACGGCAGTGTAGCCACATGAACTTTATTAACATGCGCCAATGTATCATCAGCCAACCAGACCCCGGCAGGGTGCTGCCGGCCCAGAGCAATGGCGCCCGCTCCCATCCCAAACGTCGTCTCGTTATTGATCGCCATCTGCACCAGTTTTTCAGTAAACTTTTTGGCAGACAAACCGTTGGCCCGGGCCATTAACACCGCCGCACCCACCATTACGTCTCCCTGTCCGGTGACACAGCCGCCGATGCAGGCACGGTAATTCGCCGTGAAATAACGGATTACCGCAGCAGTATACTTATATTCGCCGCACATAAACACCCGCTCATTTGGCACAAACACGTTGTCAAACAACAAATAGGACTGGGTAATTCCCGTCTCTACCGGACTGTCAAAACCCGCTTCCATTTCCCGGTTGTCACTGGGCCGGCGGCATTCCACCAGCGTCAGCCCCTCTGCGTCCCGCGGCACCGCAAACGAAACAGCGTAGTCACTGTCCCCTTCCCGATAGCCGCTCCCCGGCAGAACAAATATCTCATTGGCCGCGGCCGCGCCCGCAATCATGGCCTTAACACCGCGCACCACAATACCGTCGTCACGCTTTTCCACCACATGTACAGTAACATCTGTATCTTCCTGCTGAGACGGTACTTTACTACGGTCACCCTTCGCATCCGTCAAAGCACCTGCTACCACCAAACATTGCTCCTGACACTGTGCAGCCCATGCCCTTAGACGTCTGCTGTAGTCCGTCCCCAGTTCACTGTCCATTTCAAAAGTTACAGCCCGCATGGTGTTCATGGCATTCCAGCCCACACATAACCCCCCAGTGCAGCTGCCGGTCTCCCGGAATGAATGCCGCTTCAGACGCATATTGGCCAATACATCATCCATCGTAGCCAACACACTAGTAAACCGCATAATCCTTTCACCCGTTTCGGGTGAAACTACGGTGAATATTTCCTCCCGCTCCGGGTCGTGTGCTGCATCGAACGCCCGCGCATGGCTTTCCACCACCCGCCGGGTCACAGGATCGGTTACCACATCCTCAATCAGCTGGCCAAACTTATAAATGTTAGGTCTCATATCCCGCAAAGATGCCAAGTAGTCTTCCCGTGTCTTTAACGACATTGTCTCCCCTCCCAACCAGTTTCAATCACACCGTAACAAATATATTCAGAATTGTCAAACAATTATTACCACTCTGCCCGTATTGCCATACTTCACTTCAAATTTTACCGGTATCCCCTGTTTTAAGCTCAATAACTTTTCTTGCTACATTCTCGCACATGCCCTAAAAACCCGCATGGTTATTGAATTTATTTCGCTCCTTTTAGGCTCTCTGTCACAGCCTGACGAATCGCTTCCGCCGTCTTTTCCCTCTCCTCTTCATTGCGGTACGGCCGACGTTTCCAGAGAAGCTTTGGTGAAAACAAACCGTCCCCTTTCCAGCGGGGCACTACATGAATATGCATATGCGTAAAAAGAACCTTCCGCCCCCAAGGCCTGCTGCACCGCCTGTGATAACAACTGAGTGTTTCGCATCACCGACTCAAGTAAGTTTTCAGGCAAATCATCCAGTGTATCTACATGCTCCTTCGGCACCAGCAGACAGTGCCCTTTTAACAACGGCTTACTATCCAGAAAGGCCAAAGAAACATCATCTTCAAAGACAATCGAACCTTTTTCCTCCCCGCGTATTATTTTGCAGAACACACAGCTTTTACCCATTGAAGTCTCACCTTCACCTTTATTCATATCGTAAACAATCATGTCACCTAAAACTAGCTCTTCAATGTGTTTACAATTCTTCCTTTGTTACTTTTTCCCTTTTTAGGAATGGTATGTTTTTCCCCAGACAGCCTGCAGGACATTCTAAAAGTATGTCAAAAATATACAGCATATGACGTGAGGAGGGAAACGATGAGTACGTATGCCCGTAACCGTGACTATCCTGAAGCATTAATCAAAATGCTGCTTACCATTATCAGCAAAACTCCTGACGGGGGTGCCACGATAAACGACGTCAAAGATGCGTACGAGGAAGTTCGGGAAAGCCGTCCCCATGACAAAACCATCCACCGTGCCATTAAACGACTGAACATCCTCTTTGACCCTCTGGCCTACGAAGACTACGACCCGGAATATCCCCCTGCCATTGAGACCATACGGCAAAACAACCAGACACGTTTCCGTTTCACCAAAGACCTGGCTGCCAAACCGGTTGACCCCGGTGCTGCCTTTCTCATGGCGCTTAGCCTCTACCCGCAGCAGCGCGGGATGCTGGGTGACCAGTTTGAAGTAGTAATGAAGCTGGTTTTTGAAGAGATCTTCAGCAAGCTGGCCTCATATACCAATCTTCATAAAGACATTGAAAGATATATCTATGTTACCGGATCCGGCCCCGTTGAGCCGCAAAAAAGTTTTCACACCATCGAAAAAATCCTGCAGGGGATTCGGCTGCAGAAAAGGGTGAGCTTTCAGTATTTACGTACGTATGACGGCGCCCTTACCCATCGGACCGTAGAACCGTACGGCCTTATCTGCCGCTTTAACAGCTGGTATCTGGTAGGCCGCTGCTGTGACAAGAACGGCCGCCGTATCTTCCTCCTCAGCCAGATTCGCTCCATCCGTCTGGTGGAAAACAGTGTTTACACTCTCCCTGAAGGTTTCTGCCTTCAGGACGAATACTGTACCAGTTGGGGTGTCTGGACAACAAACGAGGCCCTGCCCCCGGAAACCATCCGTCTACGTGTGGGTAAAGGCCTCGCTGAGAAATTCTATGCCACCCGTTACCATGACAGCCAGCAAACCAAGGAACTGCCGGACGGAGACATAGAAGTAACCTTTCAAATCACCGGGGCTCAGGAAATGCTGCCTTGGCTTTTAGGCTGGGGCTCCGCAATCGAACTGCTGGAGCCGGCCTGGCTTGTGGTAGAGCTTAAAGCCCAGTTGCAGAAGACACTCTCCCTTTATACGTAAAAGCACCTGTATCTTAGTCACTGTTACAAATTATTAAGTATTTATAATTGAATTTTAACGGCTGGACGACTCACTCATCTTCGCTTACATCATATAAATAGAGATGAGGAGGTCTGCATATGAAAACAGGCAAAGTAATGCCGTATAGCGAAAAGTATGCGAATGTCTCTAAAACAATAGAAATATTTGAAACTTTTGTTCTGCCCTTTATTCAAAAAAACCTGGGTGAACAAATGGAAGCCGAACTGCGAACTATCTGGCAGGAGGGTGTTAAGCCAATCCCGGCGGATGCTTCCGCGGAAGAGAAATACGAGGCAGCCTACAGTAATTTTATCTGGATGGCCAAAAGCAACTTCGCCTTTCTGCAAAAACACATGGGCCCGGCCGGTCTCGCAAAGTTCCAGCGTCAGGAAGTAGAGGAACTAATCAGGCAAAAGACCAGCCCTGCACTGGCTCTGTTGGAAGTCATGCGGACAGTTTCCCGGGGACGTGCCTTTCTGGAAACGGCTAAAAGTTTTTCCTACCAACTGCAGTGGATCACACCGTTTTCTGTGAGACTAATGAACCAAAAAGAAGCTGTTTATGAAATTCCCAATTGCAAAATGCTGGCTTACTCTGATGTGGAGGATTTCTGCTATCTTTGCTGCATGAGCATCTACCCGGCATGGGTTGCAGAACAGTTTAAAGTAAAGATGGAATTTGACCGTCAGGAAGATAAACGCTGTATTTGTACAATTTCACCCCTATGGTAACTGTGATACCTGGACACATAAAACAACAATAACCACGGAGCAATCCGTGGTTATTACTTTTCTAACGGTGTCAATTGTATTACCCGGTCACAGACCCGCTTCATCAGGCTTTCTTCGTGACTCACCACCAAAACGCCCAGGTTTCGCTCCCGGGCAGTGTGCAGTACCACCTGCCAGATTTGCGCCTGAGTAATCGCATCAAGCATCGTCTAAAGATAGTCAATGATCTGGCAACGGGCTATGAGGTGAGTGAGGACGGTTTAGTGTGGACAGTGGGTTTGCGGGATGATGCGAAGTTTTCCGACGGTGAACCTCTGACGGCGGAAGATGTGGTGTATACGTTTACTACGGCGGCGGGAAGTGGTTCGGTAATTGACCTGAGTGTGATGGAGAAGGTGGAAGCACTTGGTGAAAATACGGTGGTGTTTACACTGAAGCGGGCACAATCCACATTCATTACTATACTCATTCATACTGGCATTGTACCAAAGCATGTTCATGGGCCGGGTTATGCGGAGGATCCTCTGGGGTCCGGACCCTATAAATTTGTCCAGTGGGATAAAGGACAGCAGTTAATTGTGGAAGCTAACCCGGAGTATTACGGGGAAAAACCTTTCTTTAAAAAGATTACTTTTTTGTTCTTAGGAGAAGACGGGGCGTTTGCGGCGGCGAAGGCGGGCCAGGTTGTGCGAATTGCTGGGCATTAACAGAACCAGCTTTTATTATACGCCTGTAGAACCTGACAGAGAACGTGAGAATGAGATTAAAAACAGGCTTGATTACTG
>Ga0208610_100128_pt1 | contig 32456 bp, 34 predicted proteins | sample SubbioR11Jul_8A2_FD_184815 | JGI IMG/M metagenome (GOLD analysis project Ga0208610, IMG submission 184815) | Serpentinite rock and fluid subsurface biosphere microbial communities from McLaughlin Reserve, California, USA - CR11Jul_8A2 (SPAdes) | ecosystem: Environmental > Terrestrial > Deep... | reverse complement strand
GGACAAGTAAATACGGTCATCCTTTTGGCGTGTCTTTTTTAGATACATAAGCGTCCCCTTTCTGGAGCTGGAGATATGTATCTATTATACCATATTTCGCTCTAATTCGCTATATGTTTATTCTTATTTTTCAAAATAAAAATGGCCAGAAACACTATATTTTTCAGTGCCTCAGGCCAAGTTTATTATTGATTGTGCTGCAAAATTAGGGAACAACAACAAACAACTTTGCAATTTGCTTTAACAAATTTTTTCCAAAATTTTTCTGGTAAATACTCTTGACATTTAGTGATGCGAATGCTAATGTTTAATTCAAAGTAATTTGGAAAATACTCCAAGGTGATGATGGGGAGAGTAAGAATACCGGAAGGCAAGCGAACCGGGGATGGTGAGAGCCCGGTACGGAAGGTATTCAGAAGCGCACCCCTGAACTGCGTGCCAAACGGTGAAAACCAAGTAGGACACGCCGGGTTAGCCCGTTATCGCATGCCGTGTAAAACACGGGGTAAGTGGGCCTGCTGGCCAATAAAGGTGGTACCGCGAGATGCCTCTCGTCCTTTGGGGATTGGGAGTTTTTTTGTTTGCTGATTTTCTGCTCCGTTGAGCTTCTAGAAAACTGACTAAACAAGGAAGGTGTTAGCAAATGTTAAAAGTGGCAATTATCGGAGCAACCGGTTATACAGGCCGGGAAGTTGCTGGCATTTTGGCCAGACATCCATACGCACGGCCGCATTATCTGACATCTGAAAGCTTTGCCGGGCAACGCCTGGATCAAGTGTATCCTCAGTTCCGCTCTGTTTTGGAATTGCCTTTGGAGAAGCCGGAGATGAAGAAAGTGGCAGATTGCGACTTTATCTTCTGTGCTCTGCCTCATGGCCACGCCATGGCAATGGTGCCGGAGCTGCTGGCTACGGGTAAAAAGGTAGTGGATTTAAGCGGAGATTTTCGTTTAAAAGATGGCGCGCTTTATCCACGGTGGTACGGCTATGAGCACCGCCATCCTGGATTACTGGCGCAAAGCATTTACGGTGTGCCGGAAATGAACCGTGCCGCTATTCGGGAAGCAGCGCTGGTGGCAAATCCGGGCTGCTACCCCACCAGTATTTTGCTGGCATTGAGACCGCTTTTACTCGAAGGCGTAGTGGAAACGAGAGATATTATCGTGGATGCTAAGTCCGGTGTGTCTGGAGCAGGCCGTGCTCCACAATTGCCGTTCCATTTTCCTGAGTGCGCTGAAAACTTTAAAGCGTATAAAGTTGCCGGTCATCAGCATACCCCAGAAATTGAACAGGAACTGTCCGCACTGTCCGGCGCACAACTAACTATTACTTTTACGCCGCACTTAGTGCCGATGATTCGTGGTATTTTCTCCACCAGCTACTTGCGTTTAAAAGGAAGTTTGGATGAAGGCACGTTGTGGGAAGTATATCATAAACATTACGGCGGGGAGCAGTTCATTCGCTTGCTGCAACCACCGGAAGTTCCTGAGACAAAATTCGTCATCGGCAGCAACTACTGTGACATTGCTTTTCGCCTGGACAAACGAACCGGCCGCTTAATTGTTCTTTCCGCCATTGATAACTTAATTAAAGGAGCTGCGGGACAGGCGGTGCAAAATATGAATATTATGCTAGGCTTGCCCGAGGAGTGCGGCCTGAAATAAGGGGGTAATGTGATGAAGTTTCATAAAGTTGAGGGTGGTGTCACAGCGGCACAGGGGTTTAAGGCAGCAGGCATCCATTGTGGTATAAAGAAAAACAAAAAAGATTTGGCGCTGATTTATTCGGAGCTGCCGGCGCATGCCGCCGGCGTCTATACAAAAAACAGCTTCGCGGCGGCGCCCGTAATCGTCAGCCGTGAGCACTTAGCCGCCGGACAAGCGCGAGCCATCATCAGCAATAGCGGTAATGCCAATGCTTGTACCGGTCAGCAGGGGTTGGAGGATGCCCGCCGGATGGCCGAGCTAACTGCCGAGCACTTAAGCTTGTCTGCCGCCGAGGTGGTGGTGGCGTCAACAGGTGTAATTGGGGAATATCTGCCGATGAAGATAGTGGCAGCAGGCATTGAGCAGATTGCGGGCAGTTTGACTAGGCAAGGTGGCGCAGACGCTGCCGAAGCAATTATGACTACAGACTTAGTGGAAAAAGTCACAGCTTATGTTTTAGAGATAGGTGGCAAGAAGGTCACTGTAGGTGGCATTGCTAAAGGCTCAGGCATGATTCATCCTAATATGGCCACCATGCTCGGATTTATTACGACAGACTGTGCCATCTCGTCCGGGCTGCTGCACAAAGCGTTACAATATACGGTGGAGCGTTCGTACAATCTGATTACAGTAGATGGCGATACCAGCACTAATGACATGGTGGTAGTTCTGGCAAACGGAATGGCTCAAAACCCGTTAATCACTAATGAAAATGATGATTACCATCGCTTTCTGGCTGTGTTGCAGCGGGTAAATACGGAGTTGTCCCAAAAAATTGTCCGGGATGGTGAGGGTGCCACAAAGTTTCTTGAAGTAACCATCAATCATGCAGCATCATTTGTTACCGCAAAAAAGCTGGCGATGGGAATTTTAAACTCAAGTTTGGTAAAAACAGCATTTTTTGGTGAGGACGCGAACTGGGGCCGGATTGTCTCTGCCATGGGGCAGACTGATGTAGATTTTCGTCCGGAACTGGTCAATATCTGGCTTGGTGATCTGCAAGTAACAAAAGACGGGCAGGGCTTGCGTTTTGACGAGGAGCATGCCAAAAAAATCTTACAAAAGAAGGATATTAACATTACGGTGGACTTAGGTATGGGCGGCGAAAGTGTCACCGCTTGGGGCACCGATTTAAGCCATGATTATGTCACCATTAATGCCAGTTACCGCTCATAGGCGACGGTTGCCTATGGCGGGAGGCGAGTTTTGCCGGAGTTTCAATTAAGAAGGGTGACCGGGAAACAATGTTACAGTACCTGCGAGCAGTGCCGCATGAGGAGGAGAAAACGGTGACAAAAATGGAAATTAACAAGTTGATTGGCAAGGCGGAAGTATTGATCGAAGCTCTGCCCTACCTGCGCACGTTTGCGGATAAAACCTTTGTAATTAAGTATGGCGGACAGGCGATGGTCTCTGATGAATTGAAAAAGTCGGTAATGATGGATATTATTTTGCTGAAATTTATTGGCATTAACCCTATTCTGGTTCACGGCGGAGGCGCCGAAGTGACGCAATTAATGAATCGCTTAGGGAAAGAAGCGGTGTTTGCCAACGGATTGCGGGTGACTGACGCTGAAACTATGGAAGTAGTGGAAATGGTGCTGATGGGTAAGGTAAACAAAGGAATTGTTACCCTCATCAACCAGTTCGGAGGCAAGGCGGTAGGCCTTTCCGGCAAAGATTCCAATCTGCTTTTGGCAAGGCGCCGTGCTTCGGAGCGGGTCAATGGCAGTCCAGACCTGGTAGACCTCGGTTATGTGGGCGATATCATTAAAGTTAATCCCGCCGTAATTCATACGTTGAGCAAAGAAGGTTATATCCCGGTGATTTCTTCCGTAGGGGTAGGCTTGGAGGGGGAAAGCCTAAACATTAATGCAGACCATGTGGCTGGTGAATTGGCAGCCGCCCTTTGTGCAGAGAAGCTGATTCTGCTGACCGATGTTGAGGGGATTTTTGCAGACCAGTCTGACCCGTCCTCCCTGATTTCCTCTTTGCCAAAAGCAAAGGCACTGGAAATGATTAAGGAAGGTAAAATTAGCAAAGGGATGATCCCAAAAGTAGAAGCATGTCTAACTGCGCTGGAAAACGAAGTTAGTCGGACGCATATTGTCGATGGTCGTATTTCTCACTCACTGCTCTTGGAAATTTTTACAGACCACGGTATCGGAACCATGGTTACTGTTTAAGGGGGAGAGAAGATGGATCTGAAAGCCCGGGAGAAAGCCTATATTATTAACACATATAACCGGCAGCCGGAGAGCACACTGTTTCTCAAGCGGGGAGAAGGCCCTTATGTCTGGGATGATTTGAACAATCGTTACTTGGATTTTGTTAGCGGTTTGGCAGTTAACAGTTTGGGGCATTGCCACCCTGCGGTGGTGAAGGCTGTCTCCTGGCAGGTGGGCCAACTGATGCATTGCTCCAATCTTTACTATTCAGAACCGCACATCCGCCTAGCGGAACAGGTGGTGGCCCATTCCTGCGCCGACAAAGTTTTTTTCTGCAACAGCGGGGCAGAAGCTAATGAGGCCGCCATAAAATTAGCGCGTAAATACGGCAAAGCCAAGCGGGGCAGCGGTGCACATGAAATTATTACCGCAACCCATTCTTTTCACGGACGTACTTTAGCTGCCATTACGGCCACTGCCCAACCAAAATACCACCAGGGGTTTGAACCGTTAGTTGCCGGTTTTCGTTACGGCGAGTTCAATAATGTGGACTCGTTCGCGGCGTTAGTAAACGAAAATACTTGTGCGATCCTAGTGGAGCCGGTTCAGGGTGAAGGAGGCGTTTATCCTGCGAGCAGCGAGTTTTTAAAGGGTTTGCGCAAATTGTGTGACGACGCCGAGCTGCTCTTGATGTTTGACGAAGTTCAATGCGGCATGGGACGTACCGGCAAACTTTTTGCGTACGAACATTATGGTGTGCTGCCGGATGTTTATACTTTGGCTAAAGCGCTGGGCGGAGGTTTGCCCATTGGTTTGATGGGGGCTAAAGGTGAGGCGGCAGACACTTTGTTGCCCGGTGACCACGCTTCCACCTTTGGTGGCAATCCGGTTGTTTGTGGGGCAGCTACCGCGGTGCTCCAAGTTCTTCTGGAAGAAGGCTTTTTAGCGCGGGTGACAAAATTGGGCAATTATTTTATGGCTAAACTGCGCGAGCTGGATTACCAGGGCATTGTGGAAGTGCGCGGGCTAGGCCTGATTATTGGCTTGGAAATCGCAGGTGACGGAGCAAAAGTGGCAAAACTTTGTCAGGAGCAAGGGCTGCTCGTTAACTGCATTGCTGGGAAGACACTGCGTTTTCTGCCCCCGCTGATTATCGAGGAAGAACATATTGATCTTGCAGTTTCTGTGTTGCAGAAAGCGCTCAGTATGATTGAAAAATAATGAGGAGTGAGATGATGGTCAGTGATTTGCGCGGCCGTGATTTTCTCACGGTTCATGATTTTAGTAAAGAAGAACTAAACGAAATTTTGCAGTTTGCGCTACAACTGAAGCAGGAGAAAAAAGATGGCCTAGAACATCACCTGTTGCGCGGGAAAACTTTAGGCATGATTTTTCAGAAAGCATCTACCCGTACCCGCGTATCCTTTGAAGTTGGCATGTACCAGTTAGGTGGCTACGCACTTTTTTTAAGCGCCACAGATTTGCAAATAGGCCGTGGCGAGCCGGTGAAGGACACGGCCCGCGTATTGTCCCGCTATCTAGATGGGATTATGATTCGCACCTTTGACCATCGTGAAGCGGAGGAATTGGCTGCTTTTGCTGATATTCCCGTGATTAATGGTTTAACAGACCTACTGCACCCCTGCCAAGCCATGGCAGATTTGCTGACTATTTTGGAGCATAAGGGTAAACTGGCAGGCTTAAAACTGGCGTATCTGGGTGACGGCAACAATGTGGCTCACTCCCTCCTCTTGGCCTGCAGCAAATTGGGCTTGAATGTGGCGGTGGCTTCTCCCAAGGGTTATGAAATGCAGCCCGCCATTGTGGCTAAAGCTAAGGATAGCGCCGTCGCCAGCGGTGCTAACATCATGCTTACCACAGACCCGCTGGAAGCGGTGGCCGGTGCAGATATTCTTTATACAGATGTCTGGGCTAGTATGGGCCAGGAAGCTGAACATCAGCTTAGGCTTCAAGCGTTTCAGCATTATCAACTTAATCAAGAGCTGTTGGAAAAGGCGGCAGATAACGCCATGGTGTTGCACTGCTTGCCGGCTCACCGTGGCGAGGAGATTAGCGATGAGGTAATCGAAGGAAGGCAGTCTCGCGTTTTTGACCAGGCTGAAAATCGGCTTCATGTCCAAAAAGCCATTATGGCTAAGTTGATTTAGCTTTTTTGCAGAAATGGAGGATATGGGATGAAAAAAATTGTTTTGGCGTATTCCGGCGGCCTAGATACATCCATTGCCATTACGTGGCTGAGGGAGAAGTATCATTGTGAAGTGGTGGCCATGGCTGCAGATGTGGGTCAAGGGGAGGAACTGGAGCCGCTGCATGAGAAGGCATTAAAATCAGGCGCGAGTAAACTCTATATTGAAGATGCGCGGGAAGAATTTGTGCGTGATTTTTGCTTCCCCTTACTTAAAGCAGGCGCTTTGTATGAAGAAAAATATTTTCTTGGTACAGCCATTGCCCGCCCTGCCATTGCTAAACGGCTGGTGGAGGTGGCGGAAAAAGAAGGGGCTGACGCCGTTGCTCACGGTGCCACGGGGAAAGGAAATGACCAGGTCCGGTTTGAACTGACGGTGAAGGCACTCGCCCCCCATCTAAAGATTGTGGCACCTTGGCGGGAATGGGATATCCGTTCCCGGGATGATGCTTTTGACTACGCTGAAAAACATGGTATTCCTGTACCGGTAACAAAGGCAAAACCGTACAGTATGGACCGCAATATTTGGCATCTAAGTTTTGAAGGTGGGATTTTAGAAAATCCGGACAGCGAACCGGAAAAAGAAATGTTTGTCTTGACGGTGGCTCCAGAAGATGCGCCAGATACGCCGGAATACGTGGAAATCGGCTTTGCTTCGGGGGTACCCATCAGCGTAAACGGCAAGACGACCGGGCCGGTGGAACTGCTTATGCAGTTGAACACTATTGCCGGCCGCCACGGCGTGGGACGGGTTGATATGGTGGAGAACCGTCTGGTCGGGATGAAGGCTCGCGGCGTGTATGAGACGCCGGGCGGCACCCTTCTTTATGCGGCGCATAAGGAGTTGGAATGTCTGACACTCGATCGTGAAACGATGCATTTTAAAGAAATTATCGGTGTAAAATATGCTGAGCTTGTTTATTACGGCCAGTGGTATACACCGCTGCGGGAAGCATTAGATGCTTTTATTGACAGTACGCAACGCAACGTTACCGGCTCGGTGCGCTTGAAGCTGTATAAGGGTAATATTGTAGTGGCGGGACGGAGATCAGCCTATTCTCTCTACCGCGAAGATCTGGCCACCTTTGGCGAAGATGTAATCTATGATCAGCGTGACGCCACAGGCTTTATCAATTTGTTTGGCTTGCCGCTGAAAGTACAGGGATTGCTTGAAAACAGCAGAAAACGGGGGTAGAGACGTGAAACTTTGGGGTGGACGTTTTGCTAAAGAAACGGACGCGCTGGTGGAAGCGTTTAACGCTTCCATCTCGTTTGATCAGCGCCTGTACGCTGAAGATATCTGTGGCAGCATGGCTCACTGCCGCATGTTGGCTGCCTGCGGAATTATTGAAGCGGCTGATGCGGAAAAAATATTGGTGGCTCTTGCTGAAATTAGAGAAGAAATCCGGCGGGGAGAAATGGAGTTTTTGTTATCCCTGGAAGATATTCATATGCATGTAGAAAATCGCCTGCTTGAAAAAATCGGTCCACCGGGCGGCAAGCTTCATACAGGTCGTTCCCGTAATGACCAAGTTGCCTTGGATATGCACCTGTATGTAAAAAAAGAAATCCTAGAAACGACTGAGTTGATAGCCAATTTACAGCGTGCCTTAATTGTCCTGGCGGAGAACAACATGGATGCGGTGATGCCTGGCTACACCCATCTGCAGCGTGCCCAGCCGATTTTATTTGCTCATCACCTGCTGGCTTACTTTTGGATGCTGCAGCGCGACAGGGAACGTTTTCTTGACAGTTATAAACGGGCCGACTGGATGCCGCTGGGTGCCGGAGCGCTGGCTGGAACCACTTTTCCGATTAACCGGGAAATGGTTGCTGAGGAGTTGGGTTTTGCCCGCCTGTATGAAAACAGCATCGATGCTGTCAGCGACCGTGATTTCGTGCTGGAGTATTTGAGCAATGCCGCCATCTTAATGACCCATCTCAGCCGGCTGAGCGAGGATATGATTCTCTGGAGTTCCCAGGAGTTTGGCTTCATCACGTTGGATGACGCCTTTACTACCGGCTCGAGCATTATGCCTCAGAAAAAAAATCCAGATGTGGCAGAACTGGTACGTGGCAAAGCGGGGCGGGTTTTCGGGCACTTGATGGGACTGCTTGCTGTGCTGAAAGGTTTGCCGCTCGCCTATAATAAAGATATGCAGGAAGACAAGGAAGGACTTTTTGACACGGTGGATACAGTAAAAATCTGTCTTACACTGTATACGGCTATGCTGCGTACTGTCATGCCGGACAAAGGGCGGATGTATGCGGCGGTCGCGGGTGATTTTGCCAGTGCTACCGATTTAGCCGATTATCTGGTGCGCAAAGGGCTGCCGTTTCGGGAGGCGCATGCCGTGGTAGGGCGCCTAGTTGGTAAATGCGTGATGGAGAGTCGCCGGCTGATGGATTTAACAGCAGAAGAGTTAAGGGCGGCATCCGCTCTTTTTAGCGCTGATGCCCTGAATTTGCTGCCGCCGGAAGCGTGCGTAGCGGCGCGGCAATCTCGGGGCGGCACTGCCCGTGATGCGGTGGAAGTTCAGCTTCGCCAAGCAAAAGCACTACTAGCGCAAAAAAGTTAAAGAGGAGGTTGTTTAATTGGAGGAGCCGCAGCGTAATGAGGAAAGATTAGCTGACGATGCTCTCTTAGACCGGCTAAATCAGCGTGTCGCTAAGCTGGTCCAGGAGTTTGAAAAATTTAATATCGCTGAATATCTAATCCTCTTAAATAATCCGCGCCGTTTTTTTTGGATTAATTTTCTGGGCGGCGTGGCTCGCGGTTTAGGTGTGGCTCTTGGGGCTACCGTCGTGGCCGCCATCTTGCTCTCCATTCTGCAGCGGGTTGTGGTGCTAAATTTACCTATTATTGGCGACTATATTGCCGAAATCGTAAGAATAGTTCAAGACCAGATGCGGTAAGAAGGCGCAATCCCCCTTCACCTTTTATTTAGATGTCGGAGGTCAGATATCGGACTCGTTGGAATCGGCGAAATAGCCGATTCCCGGAAATCATCTCTGTCCAGCTTATTCCCTCTCCCTGCGGGAGAGGGCTAGTGTGAGGGCAGGCCAAGTAAAGCGCACCGGGGATGAGGCATCGAGCATTCTGGGCAATGTAGACTTCCTCAAATGCAACGCTCGCACGTTTTCGCAGCTACGAACTGTAATTCTCGCTAACATGCCAAAACCTCTGGGCTTACTGCATGTGAACCATTGGCATGTCTTAACGCTGCGAATTCCCGTTCGCTAAACGCAGCTGACACTTAACGCTCGCTTCCGCATTCTGTGAAAGTCAACAATATCTGGAAGGGGTTAGTGAAGGCAATAAGGTGCTATTGTCACGAGGGAACCGGAGCGAAAGCCTTAGTGAAAAAGAACGCAGAATACATCCACAGGTACGCTTCGCGAATAATCTTTGCCGTTGCCATCCTGGTGTCATGTGTGGGTAAGGACTGCCTGTAACTGCAATATACTTCATTTAAGGGAGAAAAGGTTTAAATCGATCCACTAAAGATATTAATGCTATTATTAATATAAAAACTGCTGAACCGATTCTAGTTTTTTTTAATGAATCTGCGCAACTTATCATTTTTCCCTTAAAGATTTTAAGTAAATAGTTGAACGTTAGCAACAATATTGTTATAGGAAGGAGCATCTCTCTGACAGAAGGATAGAGTTGTTCAAAAATAATTGGATAGAGAATTAGAGATAGATTGATTGCGAGTGCTACCCCCATAACTATATCCAAATCTTTATCTTTTTCCTCAAACACCACATGAGCCTCCTTTCGCTTGACAAATACACTCAGCGGCATAGACAATACAAATTGTCTATGCCGCTATAGTGCTCTTAGAAGGGGATGGACAGCTTTGCTGAGCTTGTATGTGAAACAGGTTTGCTGGCCACGAAAATGAGAATCTAAGACCCGTGTTTCTTCTGTTTAAGGCGGCCAGCCCCGTAATGGGGATAGCACCTATTACAGCTACTATTGTCAACGCTTTACCTGTACTCAACCCAAGAGCCGCCAAAACAGAGAGAAGAAACGCACCGCCGTATACAATATCATCCACAACGAAATCAGATAGATAAATATGATACCCCCACCAATGCCAGGTAATTTGAGTTACACCCCCACTGCCGGCGGCAAGTATTCTAATCTCATTTTCGTTCACATAAACACCAGAAACAGCTGGGTTTAATTCTTCGTTTGACAATAAGGCGGTTCTTATTTTATAGAGGTATTTTTCTGTAACATGAGCATTAAAGTTCTGATCAAATATTAAGTAACCCTGAGATACCATTTCATTTGACTGGACAATTCCTGCCTGTAATTGAGCGTGGACATCATCCCCGATTGATCTGATCATTCGTCTAGGCATATTTAAATCAAGCATCCCATCTGAGCGAACCTTTAGGAATCTTTCAGCTAAAGTTATAGCCTGAAGAATTTCTGCGCCTTCTACTTCAAGAGCCACTGGCAGTCCTTGCTCTTGCCCCTGCCATTCCCCTGCCCGGCGGCAACCGGAGTCACAAAGGCAGACATTAACAGAACCACCGTCAACAACATTGACACGATACGAATCTTCTTCTTCACCAACCTCAACTCCGCTAATTTATTTTCCGGCAACCTTCTCGCGCAATCTTTCCTTGTCCTCTTATTGGAAAAAGTTGCCTTTTCGTGAAGAATATATCATACGCCCTCCCCGCGTCAATGCCTTTATTGTAATATTTCTGTTAACTTTGTGTTATTTGGGTCAATTCGTAACAAGTTTCATTTTTGTAGACAAGCATCTCTGCAGTGCATGTCAAGCATCCTTCGCGTGCCTACCTATGATGAAGAACAATAAGAAAATATTCAGAATATTTGCAATAATATTTGCAAATATTCTTTTTTGTGTTATAATGGCACTCAATATGTTGCTCAAATTAATCACCTGGGAGGGATGAAAGTTGCTGCAGGAAGACCATCCTCTGGTCAAAAGTGCAGGCACAGTATCGCTGCCTGCCGCAGAACTGAAAGAATTTGTTGCGGCTCTGATGCAAAAATTCCCGGTCATTGCGCCAATTCTCAAGGGGCGTGAATATGTATTTGCTCAACTGGAGGACGCTGCTCAGTTAGCGGATGACTATCAGCCCACCATTTTGCCGGCAAAAAAAGTACTCCAGCAGCCACTAGAGACAGTTTTTTCCTTTGTCAGGCAGGAGGCCTTTGCTGAAGACGGAAAATGCACCAGTCTAGGTGAAGAAAGAATTTGCTTTGTTGATCATGGTGCGGCAGTGCAAAAGAAGGTTCTTTTTGGTGTGCGTCCCTGTGATGTCAATTCTTTTAATGTTCTTGATGAAGTATTTTGCAAAGATCTGCCCGACCCTTTTTACTGTCAAAGCAGGCAGGAAACACTCATTGTTGCCCAGAACTGTGTCAAGCCGTGCCGCAGCGGGTTTTGTTACTATCAGCAGACGGGGCCGGGATTGCAGCGGGGCTATGACCTGTTGTTGACAGAACTGGATAACGCCTATTTGGTGGAGGCGGGCAGCGACGCAGGCAGAGAACTTTTGGCGCTTCATCCGTTTGCTGCGGCAGCACCTGAGATGTCCCTGGCTAGGGATGAACTTTTGGCGGCGACGAGTCGCAGGCTGCCAAAGCACATCCTGACACGAAATCTCGCTGAGCTGTTGGAGGAGAATGTTGATCACCCCGTCTGGGAAGATTTGCAGCGGCGTTGCCTTGGCTGCGGCACCTGCACCATGGTTTGCCCAACCTGTTTTTGCTATAACGTCTATGATAAACTCGACCTTGGTCTGGAAAGCGGGGTACGGCAAAGAGAATGGGATTCCTGTAAGCTGATGGAGTTTTCGCAGGTAGCTCTTGGTCACAACTTCCGTAAAGGCAGGCAGGCTCGTGCGCAGTGGCGTATTTATCATAAACTGCTCTACCAACAGCGTCAATTCGGGAAGACGGGTTGTGTTGGCTGCGGGCGTTGCATCTATTCCTGCATGGTCAATATCGACCTAACCGATGTGGCCAGCACTCTGGGAGGTGAGTGAATTGAGCAACTTGTTAATTCCTGATTCCGCGATTGTGCGAGAGGTGTTTCATGAGAACGACGATACTTCAACTTTCACCTTACAGTTTACTGACGCACAAAAACGGCTAGAGTATACCTTCCGGCCGGGACAATTCAATATGCTCAGCATCTTTGGTGTGGGCGAAGCCCCTATTTCCATCAGTTCAAGTCATGATAACCGGGAAAATTTTACCCATACGATAAGGCATGTCGGCAGTCTGACAAGGATGTTTGGTAAACTGAAGGTGGGTGATTTGCTCGGTGTACGCGGCCCCTATGGCAACGGTTGGCCGTTTGAGCAGGCACAGGGGAAAAACCTGCTGATCGTGGCCGGCGGCATTGGCTTGGCACCGCTCCGCCCTGCTATCTACTATATTCTGAGGCAACGTGAGCTGTTTGGCAAGGTGGAATTGCTCTACGGCGCCAAAAATCCGGGCGAAATGCTTTTTCGCCATGAATATAGCAAGTGGGCGGCGCATTTATCCATGTTGCTTACTGTGGATGACGCAGCCGGCTTTGACTGGAATCACAATCAGGGATTAGTAACCGGTCTATTTGACAAAATGGAAAGCGTGCCGGAGAATACGGTGGTACTTAGTTGCGGTCCGGAGATCATGATGAAACATGTAACCAAAGGCCTGCTAGCCAGAGGTTTCCAGAGTGGGCAGCTTTACGTTTCCTTGGAAAGAAAAATGCACTGCGGCGTTAAGAAATGTGGCCGCTGCCAAGTAGGGAGCAAATTTGTTTGCCATGACGGTCCTGTCTTTGCCTATGATGTTCTTGAAAACGAGCCGGCTGAAATCATCGGCGTATTGGGGAGGGAATAAGATGAGTGGGCTGCCAAAGGTAGCAATCTACAAGTTTGCCTCGTGTTCCGGCTGTCAGCTTGAATTTTTGAATCTGGAGCCGGTGCTGCTTGATTTGCTGGGAATGGTGGATATCGCCCATTTTGTCATGGCTCGCAGCGCCAGTTCACCAGGCCCCTATGACATCGGTTTTGTGGAAGGCTCCATCGTTAACGCTGAGGATGTAGGCCGTTTGAAAGAAGCCAGAGCCGAAAGTAAGCTGTTGGTGGCGATTGGAGCTTGTGCCACCCACGGCGGCCTGCAATCTATCAGCAACTGGTTGCCTATGAGGGAGGTGGAAAGCAGCGTTTATGCTACTCCGGTCCAGACCCATCCGCTTAAATCATTTCCCGTCAGTGAATATGTCAAGGTAGATGCTTCTTTAAGCGGTTGCCCCATTAACAAAAATGAATTGGTTGAGTTTATCAAGAGCGCTCTCTTGGGTGTTACACCAAGAATTCGCCCGCATAGCGTCTGTGTCGAATGTAAGTTGGCGGAAAACGTCTGTCTGCTTGTTAGCGAAGGCAAACCGTGTATGGGTCCAGTGATTAGGGCAGGCTGTTCTGCTTTGTGCCCCAGCCGTTCAACTCCCTGTACCGGCTGCCATGGCCCGTCTAGCGATTGCAATGTAGAGTCGCTAAGAACCACGTTTGCCGGATTGGGATTGCATCAAAGCGAGATTACCCGTCACTTTCGCAAGTACGCAGCGCTTGACGCGGAATTTCAGAAAGGGGGGAGGACATAATGGAAAGCGGCAGAATAAAAGTGGATTATTTGAGCAGGCTAGAAGGCGAAGCGGCGCTTGACGTAACTATTCAGAACGGACAAATAACCGATTTGCAGCTAAATGTGTTCGAGCCACCCCGTTTTTTTCAGAGTTTTCTGGTGGGACGAAAGTATTACGAGTTGCCAGAAATCACCGCCCGCATTTGCGGTATTTGCCCTGTCTCTTACCAGATGACGGCACTCTCCGCCATTGAACGCGCTTTTGCTGTGCAGGTCAGTGAGCAAACGCGCAAACTGCGTAAACTTTATGCCCTCAGTCAGTTTATTCAAAGCCATGCGCTGCATATCTACATGCTGGCTGCTCCTGATTTTCTTGGTTATGAAAGTGTGATCAGTATGGCGTCTGCTTATCCGGAAGAAGTAAAAAGAGCTCTGCGCCTGAAAAGGCTTGGCAACGACCTGACTGCTCTAATCGGCGGGCGGGAAGTCCACCCGGTAACACCGCAGATTGGGGGCTTTTCTGACCTGCCCTCAGGAAAAAGTTTGCAAGCGATCGCCAAGAGGTTGACTGCGGCCATGGAGGAAGCCATGGATACCGCCCGGTTAATTGGACAGCTTGCTGTTCCGGCTCTGGCGTGGGATTTAACTTATGTGGCCCTCTCCGACCCGCAGGAGTATGCCGTAAACGGAGGTAGGCTCGTTTCGAATAAAGGACTCAATATTGACCCTGCTGATTACCGTGATTACTTGCAAGAGCGACATATAAGCCATGCAAATGCGCTTCATTCTGCGATGGAAAATGGTTCTTCTTTCCTTGTTGGCCCGCTGGCTAGGGTAAACCTGAATTTTGCGCAGCTTTCGTCCCGTGCGAAAGAGGCCGCCGCATTGACAGGCGTCTCTTTCCCTTCTAACAATCCTTTTCACAGCGTGGCGGCAAGGGCGGTGGAACTGGTCCATAGCATCGAGGAAGCACTGCAGATTATTGAAGAGCTGGATGAGCCAAGGCGCGAAAACGGAGGTTATATAGTACGGGCCGGCTGCGGCGCGGCTATTACCGAGGCGCCGCGGGGCATACTCTCCCACAGCTATTGCTTTAATGAGCAAGGGGTAGTGTTGGCAGCCGACATTGTGGCTCCCACCTCACGCAATGTACACAACATTGAAGAAGGATTGCGTCTCTTTATTCCTCAGCACCTTGAACTGCCAGAAGAGGACCTGCGACTGAAGTGTGAGATGTTTATCCGTAATTATGACCCCTGCTTCTCATGTTCCGTTCATTTTCTTAAACTGAGAGTGCACAGTAAATGTTAGCAAAAACTGTGGTGATTGGCTGCGGCAGTTCGCTGCGGGGCGATGACGCAGTCGGTCTGCTGGCAGTCGAAATTCTACGTAAGAAAGCGTTGCCGGCAAATGTTCAGCTGGTGGTTGCCGGTCTGCCTGGATTAGGCTTGCTGGATCTGTTAGCGGGATACGATACGGCGCTGCTAATCGATGCTGTTTTGAGCGGCGGTCCGGCGGGAGAAGTTATGGAGATTGATTTGGCCGAACTGGAGAGCAGTGCCACTCGTCTCGTTTCCGCCCATGATTTAGCTGTGCCGGAAGTTTTGGCTTTGGGCTACTTGCTGAAGGGTGAGGAAATGCCGCAGAAATTGCTGATCATCGGGATTTCTGTTGAGCAGGGTTCGCTGCTTCCTGGCCAGCCTCCTTCAGCGGAGGGCCTTGCCGGTGCAGAATTGGCAGCTAAACTGATTGCTAAGAAGCTGGACGTCTGAAGCATGTTCCCCCTAAGCGTCTCTATCTGCTGCCCAGCTATGCAAGCAGCAAGGTTCTTACCTGAGTGAGGTGTTGGTGATGCATGAGTTGTCCCTGATAAGTGCCCTAGTCGAGGAAGTTTCCCGGGACGCACAGGAGCGTGGGGTTAGCAGGATTACCACCGTTAATTTGGCAGTGGGGAAAAGAGCGCATGCGCTACCGCACGCGCTACTTTTCTGCTTTGATTTGATTAAACAGGACACCATTTTAGCTGATGCACAATTGATCATCGAGGTAGTCCCACCCGTTTTTTACTGCGAGCGCTGTGGACTGAACGAGGTTCATGACAAGCTTTGGGCTAACTGTGCTCATTGCGGTTTGCCTACAGTGCCCGCAGGCGGCATGGAGCTGGAAATCAGAGGATATGAGGGGGACGGCCCGGATGGAGGAAAAGAAAATAAAAATTAAAGTGGCGTTGGCCCGGGACCTGTTGCAAAGAAATAAAATTTTAGCTGGCGATTTACGCACCCGCTTTGCGGAGCAGCGTTTGGCCGTGATAAATCTTCTTGGTAGTCCGGGTGCGGGGAAAACTACCTTGCTCGAGGCTAGCCTACCGCTGCTCTGTGGGCAATACCGGGTCGGCGTAATTGAGGGTGACCTATATACAACGCGAGATGCGGAAAGATTGGCAAGGAGCGGTGCCGCAGTCATCCAGATCAATACGGAAGGCGCCTGCCATTTGGATGCGCAACTGGTGGGCGGTGTGTTGGAAGAACTGCCGGAGCTTGATTTGCTCTTGATTGAGAATGTCGGTAATCTTGTTTGTCCCGTTGGCTTTGACTTAGGTGAGGACGCCAGAGCCGTAGTTTTGAGTATTAGTGAAGGAGACGATAAGCCGGAGAAGTATCCGCAAGCTTTTCAAACCGCCCAAGCTGTTGTTCTGAGTAAGCTTGATCTGTTGCCGTATGTCAGCTACGACCTGCCGGCAGTGCTTGCCACTCTGGCACACCTTAATCCTGCTGCCACAGTTATGCAGCTCTCCGCCACCGGAAAAAGCGGGTTGGCTCCCTGGCTTGAGTGGGTGGAAAGCGTTGTGGCCAAAAAAAAGAGGGGGAGCTGAACAATGTCGTCGGGAGCGCAAGTAACAAGGACGGATGCCCGCCGCTTGAGAATACAGGTTAGCGGTACTGTCCAGGGCGTAGGTTTCCGACCATATGTCTGCAGGGAGGCACTAAAGTATGGGCTGTCGGGCTGGGTGCAGAATAATCGTGAGGGAGTAACCGTAGAAATAGAGGGAAAGAAAGCAGCCTTAGCTGCTTTTGTCAAGGAAATACGCCATTGTTCTTTACGGCTGGCTCGGGTAGCCGAACTGAAAATAGAAAAAACCGCGCCCGTAGGCCAAGCTGATTTTGTTATTCTGGACAGTTCTTGCTGCGGCAGGCAACCTGCCAGCGTTTCGCCAGATGTGGCCGTTTGCGCAGGCTGTCAAAGCGAAATGGCAGACTGCCAAGATAGACGGTTTGCTTATCCGTTTACTAACTGCACCGATTGCGGCCCGCGCTTTACCATCATTACCGGTGTGCCATATGACCGGGAGAAGACAACAATGTCAGGGTTTGAGATGTGTCCGTACTGCCTTGCCGAATATCATAATCTGCTCGATCGGCGCTTTCACGCGCAGCCCAATGCTTGCCCGCAGTGCGGGCCGCACGTTATGCTGCTGCAAGCTTGCGGTCGAGAAGTGCCGGGGGACTGGGTGAGCAATTTTCATGCTGCGATTAGTGACGGCAAGATTGTCGCGGTTAAAGGGCTGGGAGGCTTTCACTTAGCTTGCGACGCGCAAAATCGCCAGGCGGTAAATCTCTTGCGTGAGCGCAAAGGACGACCAGCCCGGCCTTTTGCAGTGATGTGCAGAGATATGGCTACCATCCGGCGGTTCTGTCACTTGGAGCCGGCAGAGGAGGCGCTGCTTAACTCGCCTGCCGCCCCGATTGTGGTGCTGCGCCGCCACGCAAACTGTCGGCTACCGCGGCAACTCGCACCTCGCCTTGGGACGCTGGGCGTGATGCTACCGTATACGCCGCTTCACCATCTGTTGTTTGGCGATAGCCTAGATGTGCTGGTAATGACTAGCGGCAATGACAGCGGCCTTCCACTGGTGAAAGATAACGAACAGTCTCTAAGAGAACTGGGTGGCCTGGCCGATTATATGCTGGTTCACAACCGGGAAATCCATCGGCGCTGTGATGACTCGCTGGCACTGGTAGTTGACGCGACGCCGGTACTGCTGCGCCGTTCACGCGGTTATGTGCCCGACCCGGTTACTGTTCCTGTCCCAGCCGACTCCCCGGTAATTCTGGGTGCCGGCGGAGACTTGAAGAACGTTTTTTGCCTGCTGACAGACGGCAAGGCTTACCTTGGTTCTCATGTTGGTGATTTGGCTTACCGGGAAACGGCCGTCGTTTACCTGGAAGCCTTGGCAGGGATGCAGCGCCTGCTGGAAACTGAGCCGGTGGTTGCCGCCTGTGACTGCCATCCTGCCTATCACTCTGCAAAACTGGCTGCCGCGTTGCCGCTGGAGGAAGTGGTGCCGGTGTTCCACCATCACGCCCATATGGCTTCCTGCATGGGAGAAAATATGTTGGCTGGCCAGGTCATTGCCGTAGTCTGTGACGGCAGCGGTTATGGTCCCGATGGTACTATTTGGGGTTGCGAGGTGCTTACGGGTGATTATCGTGACTTCCGGCGCCGGTATCATCTGGAGCCGGTTCCCTTGCCAGGGGGAGAAGCAGCCATGCGCCAGCCGTGGCGCATGGCTGCTTCATATCTTTATACGCACATGGGGGAAGAGGGCAAAAGTTGGGCACGCGAGTTTTTGCCTCAACCGGCGAGTGTATTGGCTACCGTGTTTGCCATGTTGGAAAACAACTTCAACGCCCCGCTTACCTCCAGCTGCGGCCGCCTGTATGACGCGGTAGCGGCCTTGCTAGGTGTTTGTTTTGAGAACACGTATGAAGGTCAGGCGGCGACGGAGCTGGCAGAACTGGCGGAAGGTGAAAACGGCACGGCTTATCCGTACTCGCTTGAAGGCAGCAGGATTCTGACGGGAGAAATGTTTCGAGGGATGGTGCTTGACTGGCGAAACGGAGTCTCGCCGGCTAAAATAGCCGCTAACTTTCAGCAAACGCTTGTAGAGGCGCTGGCGTCAGCCGTCTTTTACACACGTGAGAAGGAAGGTTTAGAACGGGTCGTCTTGAGTGGCGGTTCGTTTCAAAACAAGTTTTTGCTGTCGTCGCTGCGCCGGCGGCTGACAGCTAGCGGGCTTGCAGTCTACATTCACCGTCAGGTTCCAGCAAATGACGGCGGGCTGGCTCTTGGCCAGGCACTGGTGGCAGCATGGAGGAGGAAGGAAGTATGTGTATAGGTATGCCCTGTCGAGTTATTGCAAGAGTTGGTGAATTGGGTACCGTAGAATACTGCGGCAACAGCCGGGAAATCAACTTTGCTTTAGTTCCTCAAGCCGGTAATGGCGAATGGGTCTTGGTGCACGCAGGCCTTGCCCTACAGCTTATCGGCGAGGATGAGGCAGAGCAACTCTTGGCTTTACTGGAGGAATTTTATGCTGAGCGGGACTGAATTGGCGCAAGCGCAGCAACTGTTGGCATTGATTAAAAAAAAATTAACCGGACCGCTCTCAATTATGGAAGTGTGCGGTACGCACACTACAGCCATCTCTAAGTATGGTTTGCGCCCATTGCTTGAACCGCTGCGTCTGCTCTCCGGGCCCGGTTGTCCTGTCTGTGTCACCGCTGCCGTCGATCTGGACCGGATGATTGCCTTGGCAGGCACCGGTGCCATTGTTGCCACCTTCGGCGATCTGCTGCGCGTTCCCGGCAGTGAGACCAGTTTGGAGCAGGCGCAGGCGGAGGGAGCGGACATTCGCATTGTCTATTCTCCTTTAGACGCTTTGGCTATAGCTGCAGACAATCCTAAACGACCCGTCGTTTTTCTTGGTGTGGGTTTTGAGACTACCGCCCCGGCCATGGCCTTGGCAGTGAAGCAAGCGAGAGAACGTGACTTATCCAACTTTTACCTTTATAGTTGCCTGAAAACAGTAGTACCGGCATTGCACGCTTTATTGGCGGCACCTCATGGGCTAGACGGACTGCTGTTGCCCGGACACGTCAGCAGTGTCATCGGTCGCCGCGCTCAGGATTTTGTAGCCTCTCTCTACGGAGTGCCGGCAGCCGTCGTTGGCTTTGGCGAGAGGGATATTTTGCTGGGCATCGCTGCCGTTCTTAGGATGATTGAGGAGGGAACGCCGGGCGTAGTCAACGCCTATCCGCATGTGGTGCGGGAAGAAGGTAATCTGCTGGCACAGAAGCTGTTGGCAGAGGTATTCGACACTGCTGCCGCCGAATGGCGCGGGTTTGGCATGATTCCCGAAAGCGGCCTTGTGCTGAAAACAGAGTTTGCCAGTCATGACGCCGCACTGCATTTCGATTTGCCACATGCCTCTGTGCTGCGGGAGCAGGACCCTTGTCGCTGTGGTGACGTGTTGCGTGGTGCGATCTCACCTTTGGACTGTGCGCTTTTTGCCGATCGTTGCCTGCCGCTCACACCGCTAGGCCCCTGCATGGTCTCTTCGGAAGGCGCGTGTGCCGCATATTATCGCTATGACAGAAAAAAAGGAGTTGCTCCGGCATGAAGCGTGTATTGTTGGCGCACGGCGACGGTGGTTTATATGCCGCCGCACTGATTAAGGACCTCTTTTTGCGGCACTTTAGCTATCCGGAGCTTGGTAAACTAAAAGATGCTGCGTTGCTTTCGTCTATCGACGGCAGGCTGGCCGTTACCACCGATTCCTTCGTGGTCCAGCCGCCATTTTTTCCGGGAGGTGATATCGGGAAGCTGTCAGTCTGCGGGACGGTTAATGACCTGGTAGCCGGTGGAGCGCAGCCGCTATATCTGACCGTCTCTTTTATCCTGGAGGAAGGGCTGCCACTAGAGGAGCTGGAGGTGATAGTCGTTTCGCTTGCTGATACTGCCCGCTCCTGCGGGGTGGAGGTGGTGGCCGGTGATACCAAGGTGGTGCCCCGCGGGCAGGCAGACAAGCTCTACATCACCACCACAGGCATTGGGCGCGTAGACCCGCGACTAGCTCTCGGAGCGGAGCACGTTCGGAGCGGCGATGCCGTGATTTTAAGTGGTCCGGCAGGCGACCACGGCATTGCCGTTCTCTCCTGTCGCAAGGGAGTTTCTTTCCAGACACAGGTTGTCAGCGACTGTGCGCCGCTAAACGAGCTGATTGAAACTATCTCGCCTTATTTTCCCGCCTTGCGCTGGCTGCGCGACCCTACCCGCGGCGGTGTGGGCGCCACGCTCAATGAGCTGGCGGAAAGCGCCGCCTTGGATGTTATGCTGGAGGAAAAACTCTTGCCGGTCCGCCCCGAAGTGAGGGCTGCCGCCGAGCTCTTGGGTCTTGACCCGCTTTATCTGCCAAACGAAGGGAAGATGATTCTGGTGGTGGAGCAGGAAGCGGCCGTAGCCGTTCGTGCGGCTCTGCGGGAACATCCCTTGGGACGGGAGGCGGAAATCATCGGCCAAGTCGAGCGCGGTACAGGCAATGTTTGGTTGCGTACCGTCCTTGGCGGTACCCGTGGCGTAGAAATGCCTGCCGGCTTACCGCTGCCGAGAATATGTTAAACGCGTCAAGACGCCTCGCGCTTTGCAAAAGCGGAGGCGTCTTGCTTGTATTTGCCTTTCCTTTTAGGATGTATTTACGCTAAATTGCAAGGAGGGATGTCGCGAGTTCGGCGATAATTGCTGAAACAAATATTGAGGAGAGTGAACTTCCTATGTTGGCAGGAAAAAACCAAAAATTGGCGAATGTGGCTAGAAAGCGTCCGGTGCTTGCGACGCTGTGTTGTTTGTTGTTGGTGTTTTCACTGGGGGGGTTGCTTTTTCCACACCGGCTTATGTTCAGCCGAACCAGCCTGAACTGTTTATTATAACAAGGAATATGCAAACTTATGACTTGGATGCTACTCAGTGGAATTTCCCGATGTTGTTGGCTGGGTTTGGTCCGGGGCCTGGGACTGCCCACCTCGTGGAGTTTAGTTTAACTTGTATTGTATAATTGGAGGGAAGGGCTAGTGCTCACTTTTATTAATTTTATAACCACATATTGGCCGCTTATTTTTCTATTCTTTTATGTTGTTCTCGTTACATCCGCCATATCTACAAAACGACCTGTTGCGGGGATTAGAACGATTAATATCTTAATGAATTGGCCAGAAAGGGAAATCATTGCCCTTCTCTCCATGGTGCTTTCATTGTTGGCCTGGTTATGGATAGAAAATTTTGGGCTTATATTTAACCATAGACTTGGCTTATTCGGCAACATGATGCATTTCTGGCCAATATTTCTGTTGTTTGCAATTTCTGCAGGTTTGTCTCTTGCATTAAAGAGAGTCAAAGGCTTGCTGATTGCGCTGCCGTACCTGCTATTGCTTGGAGAAGGCTTTTTCTGGTTTGCGTGGATTCTTGCAGAAAGCGAACGTGAGGCAGGTGTTGCACTTCGTGCCGTTTCCCAAATATATTACGCATTGGCTTTGCCGATAGCTATAATTGCCTTGCTCTGGGAAAAGGATGCCACAATGAAAAACAAGATATATGCAGGGGCTTTTGCAATCCAGTTAGCTTTGGCAATAGGATCTGTCTATTATTACACGTTCCATTACAGATGATATCAACTGACACCATCTACACCAGCCCAATTTTTATCAGGCAGTAATCCGTTGTTTAGCTAGATGAGTAAACCGTAGTGATGGGGAGGAAGGGCTGATGCTTGAGTTTATAGCTACGTACTGGACGCTTTTTCTCCTAGCTTTCGTTTATGTTGTTCTTGCCAAAGTCTTGGTAAAAAGACACTGCGCTGAAATTAGGAGCACCAGGGAAGACAAGCAAAAAGCGTTAAAGGCGGGAGTGATGTTTTTGAAACACAGGAAAGCCATAGCCTTTCTCTCCATTAAAGTTTTAATTTGGGTTTTCTTATTCTACTATTTTAGCGGATTACTTGTTTATCGTAATCCCTACTCAAATTTTGTGCAGAACAGGCAAAGTGGTGTTCCTTTTGAACTGATGACCATTTTTGATTTTGACCAAATCTCTGGTTTTGACCAAACTGATCTTCGGCCGCAAATAAGCTCTTTTTTTGGACGTGGATGGGATTCCATATTCTTACATGGAATGGAACATAAAACCTTATGGATTTATGGTTTACTAAGTTTTCCTGATCCGCGTAGTAACGGAGGATGGCCGCCTCTCAGCATGCATGCAATTTGGGGCGAGACAGTTGAAGATAAACTGAAAATACTCGAACGCCTTGCTTACTCTGCCTATCTGCCTAAGATGCAATGGGTCAATAATAGACCAAGCACAGGGCATGACACTCTAACTCATATAGCGACACGCACAGAGGTTGTCTCGCCTGTTTTCCTCAGATTATTCTGGAAAGAGGGGCTTGGAGAAACAAGAGAAACGGTAGCCAGAGAAGTTATATTTACTACTGACATTTATAACATCCATAATATCTGGTTGCTTTTTCATACGCTTACGCCGCTTGATGCTGACCCTCAGCTTCTCAGCTTTTTAAACACAGAGAAACAGAGATTACTCATGCAAGCAAAAGATTATCACCCAGGGAACGTCAACAGAGATATTTTGTTCTATGGTCTAAAAGAGATGCCTTGGGCGATAGTGCCTTATCCAGCAGATCCATTTCTAACTGCTTTACTGGTTTGGCTGCCTACGTTACCGGCGAAATGGTTCCTTTTTGCGCCAATGTTTTATGTGCCTTATGAGGTCATTGGCAGGGTAGCTTGGGTATATTACTATTTTCTTGTATTACTGGGCGTGGTGGCGGTCTCGCTTATTTTAAGAGCAGAATTTAAGAAGCGCTAAAAGTGGGCACAATGGGCGCTCTTAACAGTGCAAGGAGCATTGTTGCCCTTTCCATGTCTAGGCTCAGCGATTTGTCCATCAGCCTGATTTTAATAAGGCAGTAGTTAAATTTGCATCGAACCTGCCCCAGGCTGCGGGCAGGGCAGGTAGGTAGGGGGGAAGCGCTGTTGGTGCTTAAAAGACAAAAAGCCATAGTTGGGTTAACATGGGGCGTTTCATTTTTGTTTTTGCTGTTGTGGTTTCCTTTCGGGCGGATTTTAATCTGCTCTTGTTTAGTGGTTACATAAACGGTATAATGTAGTCACTACATCTTTATGGAGGCATTAAATATGGAAAAGGCAGGAATTCGGGAAATTAAAAAGTCGCTAAGCTTTTATATCCGGAAGGTTAAAATGGGAGAGACCATTACCATTACGGAAAGAGGCGTTCCCGTGGCTAAGCTTTCTCCTGTCAGTTTAAATGTTCCGGAAGAAGCCTTCAGGATGGTGGAAGAAGGTCTGGCATTTTGGCAGGGAAACAAACCGGGTCGGATTAACCCTGTCCGCAAAAAGGATCTTAAAGCCAGGAATCTGTCAGAGATGGTAAGCGAGGAGCGAAGATGATCTGTTATTTCGATACCAGTGCCCTAGTTAAACTTTATGTTGAGGAAGAGGGCAGTGAACTTGTCGCTGATTATTCGCGAAAGGGTCTTTTTATAGCTACTTCAAGGGTGGCTTATGCAGAAGCGAGGTCTGTCTTTGCCCGAGCCAGCCGGGAAGGAATATTGGATGTTCAAGCATATCGTGATGTTGTTGCCAATTTTAATGAGGAGTGGCCGTCATATTTTGCCTTGGAAGTATCAGATACTGTTCTGCAGCGGGTGGATACCCTAGTTGACAAATACCCCTTGCGTGGTTTTGACGCATTGCATTTGGCCAGTACAATTATCCTTTCAAGGCAGCTTGACGGTGAAGACCTGCTTGTCGCATGCTGGGACGCAAGACTGTGGGAGTATTATTTGCAGGAAGGATTTTCACTTATTCCTGGGGATAGGCCTGCTAAGTAGGCGGTGTCTGACTAAATCTGATCGGTTTCTGATCGCATATAGAAAAAGAAGCTTTTGCCTCCGGAAGTGCCGCTGCTAGCGGCTTTTTTTCTCGATGTCGTCAGCCGGGTCGATATAGCAGTTATCTTGGTGGAGCTGGCAGCAGTGATGGGTGGACTAGCACTTTTGGCAGGGCAACAAACTGGTCTGAGCCCTTGAGTCGGAATGTTTTGGTCAAAATAGCCCTAATATTCTTTTTAAGCAGATTTCCACTTCTTCAAGTTTGTTCGGCGAAGCCTGTCCCCTCGTCTCACATTAATGCAATATATACTGATGCGTTCAAGTCTCAATGTCTGAAAAAGCTGTGTTAGAGTTGTGCAGGCGGTGACCGTGTGATAAAATGTAGTGGACTACCAAAATATATGGGGTGTTAAGGAGTGCTGATTCTGCTGCTTGCTGTGCTTGTGATTCTCTTTGATCAGCTCTTAAAATTGCTGGTTGTGAACACCATGAGTCTGAACCAGTCAATTCCTGTGATTACCAATATTTTTCATATCACCTACGTCCATAATTTTGGCGCTGCTTTTGGTTTGCTGGCACACCGTACCGGTTTTATTATTCTGGTTACTGTTGTAGTGGTGTTTTTGCTGCTTGTTTTTCTTCGGCATTTGCCAAAAGAACAGAAGTTGTTGCGTGCAGCACTCGTCTTGCAGTTGGCTGGAGCAACCGGCAATTTGATTGATCGGGTACGAATGGGATATGTGGTTGACTTTTTTGACTTGCGCGTGTGGCCTGTATTTAACGTGGCAGACATCGCTATTGTTTCCGGTATCGGTCTGCTGATTTTAGATTTAACCCGCAATACTCGGGAGAAGGGAGTTTAAATGTATCCTGTCTTATTTCGTATCGGCGGTATTAGTATTTATTCTTACGCTGTGCTTTTGACCTTGGCGTTTATTATTGGGACACTCGGCGTTTCTCGGGGAGGGAAAAAGGCGGGCCTGCCTGTGGAAAAATTGCTGGATATGGCCATGTGGATTTTAATAGCCTCTTTAGTAGGGGCGCGCCTGCTGTTTATTCTGATAGAGTTGCCAATGTATTTGGCGGATCCGCTCTCAGTTTTTCATGTGCGGAGCGGCGGGCTTTCCTTTCATGGAGGCTTGATCGCTGGGATTGCCACCGGGTTATGGTATACACATCGCCAGAAATTGCCTCAGGGGATAATCGCCGATTTGGTGGCGCCGTATTTAGCCTTGGGCTATGGCATCGTGCGTATCGGCTGCCTTTTAAACGGTTGTTGCTTCGGAATCCCTGCGGATCTTCCTTGGGCGTTACCTGGCGCAACTGCCGACGCAACTCTGCGTCATCCAACCCAGTTGTATGCTTTTTTGACCGCCATGATTATCTTTGCCCTGCTTTTGTGGCGGAGAGATAAAACCCGCTTCAACGGTCAGTTATTTTTGGAATTTATTTTATTCTACAGTGTTTACCGGTTCTTCATTGAATATTTTCGTGAAGTGAGCGCCTACGCCGGCATACTTACGCTGGGTCAGTCCGTTTCTCTGATTGGTGCTGTCGGCGCATATGTAGCCATCCGTCTCTGGCCGCTGGGGCGGAGAAATGCTGCATGAAGACCAGCAGTTTTTCTGTGACTGAATTGTTGTCTGGAGAGCGCCTAGATGCAGCGGCAGCAAAGCAGGCAGATAATCTGTCTCGAGCACGCGTGCAAAAGTTGATTGACCAAGGTCTTGTCCTGGTGGACGGTGTTCCCCAAAAAGCTAATTACCGTCTGCGGGCGGGTCAGTTGGTGGAGATATCTCTTCCTGAGTTAACGCCTGCTGTTGCCACAGCAGAAGAAATCGCCCTGAACATCTTGTATGAAGATGAAGATTTGCTTGTGCTTGATAAACCTAAAGGTTTAGTGGTCCATCCGGCGGCAGGTCATCTGAGCGGGACACTGGTTAATGCTCTGCTCTATCATTGTGACGACCTATCAGGAATTAACGGTGAAGCACGTCCCGGTATTGTCCACCGCCTTGATAAAGATACCTCAGGCGTTTTGCTTGTGGCAAAAAATGACTACGCCCATCGCAAGCTGTCTGAGCAGTTTAAAGAGCATAGTATTACGCGTGAGTATCTGGCTATAGTTCACGGGAATATGGTTTTGTCTTCAGGCAGCATAGCTGCTCCCCTAGCGCGACACCCTCGAGAGCGGAAGAAAATGTCGGTGGCACCGGCAGGCAAAGGACGACGGTCGGTCACACATTTTAGCGTCTTAGAGCGATTTGACGGTTACACATATCTGGTTTGCAGGTTGGAAACAGGGCGTACCCATCAAATTCGTGTCCATCTGGCGTCCATTGGCCACCCTGTTGTGGGGGATCCGCTTTATGGTTATAAAAAGAAGCAAGTTAAACTCTCGGGGCAGGCTTTGCACGCTCGATTGCTCGGTTTTATTCACCCCACGAGCGGAGTACATTTGGAGTTTTGCAGCGAACCACCTGCGGAGTTTATGGAATTGCTGGGGGCTTTAAGGGAAAAACGGGGAAAAGAAGGGGATCTGTTATGAGAATCAAAAAACAGATTATGGACGGGGAAGCAATGCGTCGGGCGCTAACGCGTATTGCCCATGAGATTGTAGAACGAAATAAGGGAACTAAAGGGTTGGTGCTGATTGGCATCTGCACTAGGGGCGTGCCCCTAGCGGAGAGAATTGCTCGTAAAATCAGCATTATTGAAGGAAGCATGCCTCCGGTTGGTTTTGTTGATATCACCATGTATCGGGACGACCTTTCTGTATCGTCGGAACAGCCTTTTGCGCCTGAAACTAAAATTAACGTTCCCATTAATGCCAGCAAAGTGATTCTGGTGGATGACGTGCTTTTTACCGGACGTACTATCCGCGCGGCTATGGAGGCAATTATCGACCTTGGTCGGCCCGATAGTATTCAATTGGCTGTCCTGGTAGATCGCGGGCATAGAGAACTCCCCATTCGTGCCGACTATGTGGGCAAAAACGTTCCTACCAGTCATCGGGAAAATATTGAGGTCATGCTGGAAGAAGTAGATGGAGAAATTGACCAAGTAGTGATTACCGAGATGGAACATTAGCAGGAAAGCTTTGGAAACATTTGATAGTTTAGGATAGGGGGTGCCCCTATGTGTGAAACAGTTTCTTTTCCTTGGGTGAGCGCTTACCCGGAAGGAGTCAGGCAGAAGTTGACATATCGGCTGCAGCCGCTGGATCTTTTTCTTGAACAAGCGGCAACGCGCTGGCCTCAAAAGACAGCCGTGATTTTCTTTGGGAAAAAAATCACTTATCGGCAACTAGCGGCGGAGGCGCGACAATTTGCTGCTGCCTTAGCGGCCTGTGGAATCGAAAAGGGAGACCGGGTTGCGGTGATGCTCCCCAATTGTCCGCAGTTCATGATCTGCTATTATGGAATCCTCCGTGCCGGAGCAGTAGTGGTCCCCATCAATCCGCAAAACGTGGAGCGAGAGCTGATTCAGCAGTTGCGGGATGTGGGCTGTAAAACTATTGTCTATCTTGATACAAGCCATGAGTTGATTCAAAAGGTGCGGGAAGCAGCAGGTATCCAGCAGCTTATTGTGACCGGGTTACAGGATTATATGTCACCTCTTGCGGCCTATAAGTACCGCCTTCTCTGGAAACGCAGGGGAGTATCTCTTAATCTGCCGGTCACCAATGGATTATTGCGTCTAACCGAATTTGTCAACCAGGCACCAGCCAAAGTATCGCAAATCAGTATTGACCCGCTGGAGGATTTGGCTGTGTTGCAATATACCGGCGGAACTACCGGGACGCCTAAGGCCGCCATGCTGACTCATTACAATCTGGTGGTAAATTCATTGCAACTTAAGGAGTGGTTTGTGGGCAGCAGGGAGGGCCAAGAGATTTGTTTGTCAGTGATGCCGTTTTTTCACGTTTACGGGATGACCTGCGGGTTGAATCTGGCTGTGGCTTTGGCCGCAACCTTAGTTATTCATCCACGCTTTAAGACAGAACGGGTGCTGGCAGACATTGAACGCTATAAAATAACGGTTTTTCCAGGGACGCCTGCAATGTATGTGGCGATTAATTCTCAGGCAAGCACGCCAGACTATGACCTGTCTTCGCTTCGCTACTGTGTAAGCGGAGCGGCTGCTTTAGCACCTGACGTTGTTCGACTGTTCGAGAAAAATGGCGGGGGAGTTTTGCTGGAAGGTTATGGCTTGACGGAAGCATCTCCGGTAACACACTGCACACCGTTGATGGGTATGCGTAAAGCAAGAAGCGTTGGGGTTCCTTTGCCCGACACGGAATGTAAAATTGTTGATCTGCAGACGGGTGATGAGGAACTGCCGCTCGGGGCGGCGGGGGAATTAGTTGTCCGCGGTCCTCAAGTGATGAAAGGTTACTGGCAGCGTCCGGATGAAACCGCGAAAATATTAAGAAATGGCTGGCTGTTTACCGGCGATATTGCTCGCTTGGATGAGTATGGCTATACTTATCTTGTGGACCGTAAAAAAGATATGGTTATTTCCGGCGGCTATAATATTTATCCTCAGCATGTTGAGAGCATCATTATGGAGTTGCCGCAGGTGCAAGACGTGGCGGTGGCTGGTATCCCTGATGCTTATCGTGGGGAGACTCTTAAGGCTTATGTTGTGTTATCGCAAAACGCAAGCTTGTCAAAAGAGCAACTTCTGGAACATTGTAAACAGCGCCTTGCCGCCTACAAAGTTCCCCGTCTGATTGAATTTCGGCGGGAACTGCCAAAAACAATGGATGGTAAAATATTACGGCGAGTACTGATTGAAGAAGAGAAAAATCGCCCGCTGGATGCTTAATAATCTTCTGGCAAGTTAAACTGGGAAGGAGAGATTAAAATGGCGCACCACAAGCGTCGGCTCCCGGTTATTCAGGCTGATGCAGTCTTGCAAAGTCTGCCGGAAGGCACTATCGTCACTGATGCCACCGCTATAATCCGCTTTATTAATAAACGGGCGGCAGAGATTTTTGACTTGAATCCGGTTGACAGTATAGGACAACTGTTTGAGGTTGCTATTGGCAACCACAGTCTTAGCAGAGCTATTCAAAGAATAATCACCACCGGTGGGCATTGTCTTCCTGAAGCAGTGCCCAAAACGCTTAATGTCACAGTCGGCGGCAAAGAAAGATACTTTAAAGCAGAAGTTTCACCGTTGATTGAAGAAGAAGCGCTGGTAGGAACAGTGCTTTTATTTACAGATGTCACGCATTACGAAAGGGCAGACAGAATAAAAAATCAGTTCGTTGCCACTGTTTCCCATGAATTCCGCAATCCTCTCACATCAATTGTTTTGGCCATCGAACTGTTGCTTTCCGGCCGACAGGCGAATTTGTGCGGAGAAAATTTAGCGCTGGCTCAGGCAATCTCTGATGATGCTCAGCGCCTTACCCGCTTGGTTGGCAATTTGCTCAATTTCACCAGGATGGAGGCAGGAGAAATTAAAATGGAGCTAGAGAGAGTGATGGTAGCAGAGATGGTGGAAACGGCTATCATCCCCTTGTCGCTACAGCTTAAAGCAAAGGACATTAAGCTGAGAGTCGTAATCCCAGAGGGCTTGCCTGCAGTTTGTGTGGATGCCACTAAAGCAACCTGGATTTTGACTAATTTGGTGGCCAACGCAATTCGCTACACGCCTGAGGGTGGGGAGATCACTATCTCTGCCTGCCTCAAAGAGAAAAAGGTTTTTATTTCTGTCTGTGATTCCGGTCCGGGAATCCACCCTCGGCACCATGAAAAAATCTTTGAAAAGTATACGCAGGTGAAGGGAAACGGCAGTTCCGGTGGTGCAGGTTTAGGCTTGGCAATTGCTAAGGAAATCGTGGAAGCCCATGGTGGGAAAATATGGGTGAAAAGTGATCTTAACAAAGGAGCGTGTTTTAGGTTTACGCTGCCGATAAATGAGAAGGAGGAATTGCTGCATGAAGAAGAAAATTCTGTTAGTAGAGGATGAAAAAAACATTGTCCTCGGTGTGACCATATGTTTGCGCAGCGCAGGGTTGGACGTAACCGTGGCTGAAGACGGAGCCGATGCACTGAGAAAATTGGAGACTGACAAACCCAACCTAGTGCTGCTGGATTTAGTTATGCCAAAACTAAATGGGCTTGACGCGCTGCAAGCGATGAAAGAGAATGAGGCAACACGAGATATTCCGGTGATTGTACTAAGCGCCAGAGCACAAGAAGAAGATATCCAGAGGGCTATGGAGCTTGGCGCAGCAGATTATATGGCTAAGCCTTTTCGTCCGGATGAACTGCTGGCCGTGATCAGGCAGGTGCTGGCAGAGGGCGTCTAGACGGTTCTCCCATAAGGCATAAAGCCTCTATTCGGGGAGAAGATAGTAGGGTAGCACAAATATAGGAGTGCATATCCTTGGAATGGACATTGTTTTACAGAACGGCAATTTTGTACTTGGCTGTTTTGCTTTCCATTCGGATTATGGGGAAGCGGGAAGTGGGGCAGCTCTCTGCTTTTGATTTAGTGGTGGCGATTATGATTGCAGAACTGGGAGCCGTAGCCATAGAGCAGGTTGACATGCCGATGTATTTAGGCCTTGTGCCCATCGCCACTTTGGTGGTTCTAGAAATTTTTCTCTCGTTTTTGAGCATGAAAAGTCACACTATCCGGGGAATCGTCGACGGGTCGCCCAGCATTGTCATTGCTAACGGGAAAATTATCGAAAAGGAACTGCGTAAACTGCGCTACAATATATCTGACCTGTTAGGTCAATTACGGGAAAAAGATGTGGTCAACATTGCCGATGTTCAGTACGCCGTTTTGGAAACATCAGGAGAGCTTAGCATTTTGCTTAAAGCAGCTAAACGTCCTGTGACTACTGGGGACCTTGGGTTGCCTGTTAAATATGAGGGCATGCCAACGCCTTTGATTTTTGACGGACACATTCACTTTAAAAATTTGCGTCGCCTGCAGCTTGATGAACAATGGTTGCTTGTTGAACTTCGCAAGCAAGGCTTGGCTGGAATAAAAGATGTACTGTTTGCCAGTCTAGATACAAACGGAGATTTGTTTGTCAGTGAAAAAGAACGTGCAATAAAAAAGCCTGCCGCCAAATAGACTGCCGGCAGGTTTAGTATTTTGGAGGGGTGCGCGTGGTGCTTCAAAAACCATTATTATTCGCTAGGGAGCTAATTAGCAGAAGCCTTAAAGCGGGGGGTTGTGCCGTTGATGCCACCAGCGGCAATGGGCACGACACAGTATTTCTTGCTGAAGTAGTGGGCCGAACCGGGTCGGTGCTGGCATTTGATATTCAGCCGCAAGCTATTGCCGCCACGCGTCAAAGGCTCGCGGCCAGCGGATTATTGGAGAGAGTCAGCGTAATCGAAGACAGCCATGCCAAGATGGCTGCTTACAGTCAGACGACTTTTGATGCAGCCATGTTTAATCTGGGTTATTTGCCCCAGGCCGACCATGCGATTGTAACTAAGCCCGAATCAACAGTTGCTGCGCTCGACTTTGCCACAAAGCAACTGAACAAAGGAGGCATTATCACCATTTTGGTTTATACAGGCCATGAGGGAGGAAGAGAGGAATGGGAAAAAGTACGGGAGTTTTCTTTGGCACTGCCGCAGCAGCAGTTTACTGTGCTGGAGTACCGCTTGATTAATCAGAAAAATAATCCGCCATTTTTACTTGCTATCTCTCGGCTTTAAGTTAGATTTGCCATATTGACTTAATGTAGCCTTCGAGTGACCAGAAGTGCAGCAAGGGATTTGTGGGGTGGGCTTGCCATGAGGGCAGGCCGCTAAGCATAAGCCGCATACCCGTTTGCCGAAGCGGTCACGCACCTTGTTTTGATACTGATCACAAAGTTCAGGTTTTAGCCGCTCTGCTAAAGGTGTCTCCGGTGTGAAGGCAACACCTTTAATAGCTTGAACTGGGCATGTTTTCATACACAAGTCACAGTTACCGCAGTTGAGATCGAGAGGTTTGTCCGG
>Ga0208610_100127_pt1 | contig 32571 bp, 36 predicted proteins | sample SubbioR11Jul_8A2_FD_184815 | JGI IMG/M metagenome (GOLD analysis project Ga0208610, IMG submission 184815) | Serpentinite rock and fluid subsurface biosphere microbial communities from McLaughlin Reserve, California, USA - CR11Jul_8A2 (SPAdes) | ecosystem: Environmental > Terrestrial > Deep... | reverse complement strand
AGGGCTCGACTTCGCGACCGGCTAGCTCAGCGCCCCCTTAATGCCGCTCCCGCCGATATCGATCCCGAGTGCTACCTGGTCTGGAGAGGCAGAGACTAAAGCCATAGCTCACTATAGCGCCAAGTCCTCACCGCCAATAGCAGGTATCATCTGGTTTGATCCTACGGGTGCTCGCAGGACTGCGAATCGTTCTCTATCCTGCGGTTTACTCGCAGGACGCCTTTGCAGAGATGATACCTGCGCTAAGGCGACTCAGTATTTGTGAAAACCGCCAAGGGGGTTTGGCTTTGACCAAGGCATCGGTTGAGAGCCCACAACCAACTCGCTCCTTGCTAAAATCCGAAGATGGAGCTACTTAAGCCTGCCCCCCTTGCCGCCCGCCACATCTCACTGAGCTTACTCCAGCAGGCCGACCTAGCTTTTGGCCGCCTGGGACAGGCCGACCCCGAAGCCCTACACGACTTCCGGGTGGCAGTGCGGCGGCTGCGCAGCTGTCTGCGCGCCTATCGCCCTTATCTAGCTAAGCCGCTCGGCGGCAAGCTGCGCAAGCGGCTTGGCGCACTGATGGAGGCCACCAACCTAAGCCGGGACGATGAGGTGCATCTGCTGTGGCTCGACCAAGCGCTGGCGCGGGCACGGCTCGCACAAGCGGCTCGCCTTGGCCTTGAGACCATCCGCGCGCAGATCGCGCAGGCTCAACAGGCTAGCGGCATTCCCCAGGAGGTGGCAGAGTTTGCCGACCTGAGCGCCGAAGCGCACCGGCAGCTACTCCAAGGCGCTTTTGCAGTCTCCTCGGCGCCGAGTTTCGCCGCCGCTAACGCCGCACTGCTTGAGAGCGAGGGGGAACTGCTGCGCCAGGAGCTAAGCGAGATCGCTGGCGCTGATGACGAAGAGACCGCGCACCGCGCCCGCCTCAGTGCCAAGCGGCTCCGCTACTTGCTCGAGCCGCTGCGCAGTGAACTTAACGGGGCCAAAGCCGCCATCAAGCAGCTCAGAAGTCTCCAAGACGCGCTTGGCGAGTTGCACGACCTGCATACGCTGGAGGCCCGCCTGGTATCGGCCATCGAACAGGCGGCGCAAAGCTGGGCGCGCAGCTTGGTGGCTTCGCTGTATCAGGGCAACCCGCCGCGCAGCCGCCCGGAGGCCTGCTATGCCTTAGCAGCCGCACTGCAGGTTGTTCGCAAGGCGCAAGCCCGGCGCTATCAGACCTTCACGCGGGCCTGGCACGAGACCGCCGCAGCAGGGTTCTTTGCTCGGCTGCAGCAGTTAGCGCAGCAGCTTAGCGCGCTCGAGCCAGCACCTACGCCAACGCAGTAACCTGGCACACGTTTCCCGACGCTATTTCCGTGTTTTTCAGCCCCGCGCCAGCAGGTAGTACCCTAGCCCCACCACGGCGCTGGCGAACAGCGTGGGGATCATCCCCAGCCTGAAGAGAAAGATGGCCACAAAGGCGCCCGCGGCGATGATCAGGGCGGCCGTATCAAGTGTCGCTACTGCTGGCAGGAAAAGCCTTAGGCCATAGGCGCGAACCTCGTCGACCTGCCCAAAGATCACATGCAGGGCAAACCACACCGCCAGGTTGAGGATAACTCCTACCACCGCGGCAGTGATGCCTGAGAGCGCAGCCGTGAGGCCCTGGTTGCCGCGCAGGTATTCGATATAGGGAGCGCCCAAAAAGATCCACAGAAAGCTGGGTACGAAGGTGACCCAGGTAGTAAGGATGGCGCCCAGGAGACCCGCGAGCATGGGGCTCAGCCCCTCCGCGAAGCGGTAAGCACCCATAAAGCCCACGAACTGCACCACCTGGATGAGCGGACCCGGCGTCGTTTCGGCCATGGCGAGGCCGTGGAGCATCTCACCAGGGCTCAGCCAGCCGTAGGTCTCGACCGCCTGCTGGGCAACATAGGCCAACACCGCGTAGGCGCCGCCAAAGGTCACCACTGCGGCAGTGCTGAAAAAGGTGCCGATCTGCACGAAGACAGAGCCAGTCCCGTCCCAGATGATGATGGCCAGAAGCGGAGCAAACCATAAGGCCAGCCAGGTCGCAACGGTCTGCACAGCGCGCTTGGTCGAGGGGCGAAGCCGCGCCGCAACTTCATCGGTGATAACAAAGCCCGCTTCGTCCTGGCGCTTGGCGGCATGGCCTGTGATGACGTAGAAGAGCTGCGGGGCAACCTTGCCGCCAAGATAGCCGACGAGCCCGGCAGCAGCCACGATGAAGGGGAAGGGTACGGCGAAGAAGAAGATGGCGGTAAAGGCCACAGCCGCTAGCGTGACCATGGCCCAGTTCTTCAGGGCGCGCCGACCGATACGGATGACCGCCTCAACCACCACCGCCAGCACCGCCGCTTTAAGGCCGAAAAAGAGTGCTGCGACCAGCGTCGCCTCCTGATACACGGCGTAGACGATGCTTAACAACAAGATGGCGAGAAAGCCAGGAAGAATAAAGAGCGTCCCGGCGATTAGCCCGCCTCTGGTCCCGTGCAGCAACCAGCCGAGGTAGGTAGCAAGCTGCTGCGCTTCGGGACCGGGCAGCAGCATGCAGTAGTTCAGCGCATGCAAGAAGCGGTTCTCGCTTACCCAGCGCTTATCTTCCACCAGGAGCCGGTGCATTACGGCGATCTGGCCGGCCGGGCCACCGAAGGAGTTAAGAGCGACTTTGACCCAGATCCAGCAGGCCTCACGGAGGCTGATGCCGTGCGAAGCAGCCGGCAGCGGCGCTTGGGTGGTTTTTGCTGGCGGTATCAGAAGGCTCCCTTAAGCTTCTGGATAGCGCTGACTATCTTACCGTAGAATGCCTCAAGGCGCACAAGCCCATGCTAGAGATTCTTGCCTTCCTCATCGCTCTCGTTGCACTGGTCCTAGCCGCTTGGGCCTGGCAGCTGAGCCGCCGCACCAGCCAGCGCCTCGACAAGCTGTTAAAGCGCCGGGCGACACGCCGCCATGCCCGTCAAGAGCGCATGACCGTCAGCGCGTTGCGCGCCGAGTTACGCTATCGCCTGCGCCAACCGACCGCCAGAGCCTCTTACCTGCTAGTTATCCGCAATATGGGTGAGCACGCCGCTGAGCAAATTGAGGTGCTGATCGACGACCTGCCCGCCAAGAAGCATCCGCTGGTGGTGCGCGACGGTAGCGCTACGGTGGCGCGCCTGGCCCCTTACACCCAGAGTGGCAACGAGATACGCCTTCGGCTCTCGCCGACCAGCACCCTAACCTCCTCGTTCCGGCTCAAGGTCTATTGGGTGGACGGCACCGGCAAGCGCGCCAACGCTTGGAGCGTAGATCTTGACTCTACTAGCGCCCTCTACTAGCGGCGACGCGGTTTGTTAAACCGCACTTTCGCCGCCTTACAGGATACCTAGCTCGCGCAGCTTGGCCTCAGGCGCCACGCCGCCGACCCAACCGCGGGCTTCGTAGTACTCCTTAAGCATCGGCTCAAACTCGCACACCTGCCCCAGCGATCCTTGGCTAGTGCTCGGCTCCTTGAGGAAGCGCTCGGGCAGGGTATCTCTGCCCTTAGCGACACCGGCCAGGTGGTTGTAGTGGCGCTCCAGGTTATAGATGCGCTCGCCGGTCTTAAGCACCTCCTCCGGGCCAAATCCCGGCACTCCCACGAAGGTGGCGTACTGGTCGGCATACTCCTGGGCGCCTTCGGCAAAGGCACTGAACTTACACAAATCCAGCGAGTCGCTAAAGGCGTGAACATCTTGCAGCAGCTTGGTGAGTTTGCCCTTGCCCTGCCAGGCCAGCGGGTCGGTCTTTTCCGGCACCCCTAAGATCTCGCTGGCCGGCGTGTAGGCCCGCAGGTGGCAGGCGCCGCGGTTACTGGTGGCGTAGGCGATCCCCATCCCCTTGAGACCGCGCGGATCGTAAGCCGGGATGGATTGCCCCTTGACCGACATGGAGATTTCGGGGTGACCGATGGCAGCGGCAAAGTGCGCCGGCCCCTCGGCGATCTGGTCGCCGATGCCTTGGCGCAGCGCGATCTTCCTGATCGCCTCGGCCTGCCGCTCGGCGTCGCCCCAGGCTATCCCTTCGGCGGCCTGGCCGTTGAGGTAACCCTTCTCGGTCGCCTCCATCAGCACCGAACAGGCGTTACCGGTCTCGATGGTGTCAAGGCCGAACTCGTTGCACAGGTAGAGCATGTAGGCCACCGCGTCGCGGTCGCCGTGGAAGCAGTTTGGTCCCAGCGCCCAGGCGGTCTCGTACTCGTAAGACTCGGTGCGGATGGTGTTCCCTTGATAAGTGAACTCGACCTCTTTCTTGCAGGCTACCGGACAGGCGTGGCAGGTCGGCTCATCGACTAGGATGGTGTCGCGGATCACTTCGCCGGAGACCTTTTCGGCATCGAAGAAAGAGGCGAGCTGACTGTTCTTACCGGGCAGCGCGCCGATAGCGTTGGTGATATTCATTAGCACGTTGGTGCCAAAGGTCGAGAGCCCGCCGCTGCCGGGGAGCGGTTTGCGCCAGTTGCCCTTGTCGCGCTTAGTCGGCGCGGTGACGTTTTTGGGGTCGAGGATGGTGGCCAGCGCCCGCTTGTCGGCCTCCTTAAAGCCGTCCTTGTCGTGAGGGCGGGGGCGATTAGCGAACTCGCCGACCATCACGATGGCCTTGAGGTTCTTGCTCCCCATCACACAGCCGGTGCCACCGCGCCCCGAGGCGCGCTGGTTCTCGTTCATAATGCTAGCGAACTTGACCAGCTTCTCGCCGGCCTGGCCGATAGCCATCACCGCAGCTTTCTCACCATGCTTCTCTTGCAGCGCTTGGACGGTTTCGGAAGTGCCCATCCCCCAGTACTGGCTGGCGTCGTGGAGAGTCACCTGGCCGCTTTCGACGTAGGCGTAGACCGGGCGCTCAGCCTTCCCTTTAAACAGCAGCCCATCAAAGCCGGCCCACTTCAGCTTGGCCGCTGTCCAGCCGCCCATGTGCGAGTCGGTAGCGGTGCCGGTCAGCGGCGACTTGGTAACTACTGCCAGGCGCCCCGACATCTTGGCGTCGGTGCCGGAGAGCGGGCCGTTTAATACCGCCAGCAGGTTGTCTGGACTTAGCGGATCGACCTGCGGGCCATTATCGAGCAGGTACTTGACACCTAAGCCGCGCGCACCGATGTACTTGCGAACATCGGCTTCGTTGAGCGGCTCGTAGCTAATCTCACCGCGCGATAGGTCGATACGAGCGATGCGGTTGGCATACCCCTTGAGGTCCATGACTGCTCCTTTCCGTAGCATTCAGCGCAAGGACAAGGCGTTGATCCAATTGTGCGAGGTCATTATACATCACTGCCTAACGGGTAACAATCCCGATAGGCACGGGCTTGCCAAACGCTTAGGGCTCGCGCGGGGCGACAGTTTCGCGGAGCACCTGCCAGGAGCTAGGTTGCTGCAACCAGGCGGCGAGTTGCGCTAGCGCCCGTCCGCGGTGACTCACCCGCTGCTTCTCGCTCAGGTCGGCCTCGGCAAAGGTCTTACCCAGCTCGGGGCTGTAAAAGACCGGGTCGTAGCCGAAGCCGCCCTCGCCGCGCGGTCCCAGTAGGATGGTGCCCGTGCAGCTCCCTTCGAACAACTCAAAGCGGCCGCTCGGCACGGCCAGCGCCATAACGCTCACAAAGCGGGCGGCTCGAGCCGCCCGGGGGGTCTCTTTAAGCTGGCTGAGCAGATAGGCGATCCGTTCGCCGTCGCTTAAGCCCTCGCCACCAAAGCGCGCCGAGTAGAGGCCCGGCGCGCCGAGTAGCGCCTCGACCTCCAGCCCTGAGTCGTCGGCTAACGCCGGCAGGCCGCTGTCAAGGGCCGCCGCCGCGGCTTTCAGTAGAGCGTTCTCGGCATAGCTAAAGCCCGTCTCTTTAGGCAGCGCTCTTAGGCCCACCGCCGCCATGGCCACCAGCTCGAGCCCCAGATCGCTAAGCGCCGCACCGAACTCGCGCAGCTTGCCGGGGTTGCTGCTAGCTAGAACGATCCTCATCAGCCCAACCTGGGGCGGATCGTGTCCAGGATCTGCTTGATGGCCGTGAGCCCGCTGGCCACCAGCTGTACGTACAGCTCCGCCGAGATCGGCCTCTCTTCACCGCCGCCTTGCACCTCAATGAGCTGCCCGTCGGCGGTGGCCACCACGTTCAGATCGACCTCGGCCCGCACATCTTCGGCGTACTCGAGGTCGACTAGCGGCGTGCCGCCGACCACCCCCACCGAAACCGCTGCCAGCTCGTGGGTCAGCGGCCACTCGCTCAGCGCACCGCTGACGATCAGGCGGTTAGCGGCATGGTGCAAGGCCGCGTAACCGGCCACGATACCGGCGCAGCGCGTCCCGCCGTCCGCTTCGAGGACGTCCACGTCCACAGTTAAGGTCTTGCCGCCAAAGAGGCTTAAGTCGGTGACGCTGCGCAGCGCCCGCCCGATGAGGCGTTGGATCTCCTGGGTGCGCCCTCCGGCGTAGAGGCGTTCGCGCTGAGTCCGCTCTTGGGTGCTGCGCGGCAAGAGCGAATACTCGGCGGTCAGCCAACCCAGCGGCGGCTTGCCGTTGCGCAGATGCGGCGGCAGCTTATTCTCGATGGTGACAGTAGCCAACACTTTGGTAAAGCCCCATTCGACCAGGGCCGAGCCCTCGGCATAGCGGCTAAAGCCCGGCGTGACGCGGATCTCGCGCAGTTGTTGGGGGTGACGCTGGTGGCGGATCATGGCGCGCCCGGCCGGTCAGGGGGTGGTGGCAAAGCCTGCACGTTGACAGCTTATCATCCGGGCTATCGGGGTGTGGGGCAGACGGTTTAGGTTGTCATAGGACTGTCCATCACAGCCTTTTTCGTCGTAGTCTCGGGGGGTCCACCATAAAACTCATGGTACTATGCTAGGGTAGCCAACTGGAGGTGCAGATGATTCTGCACATCAGCAGCAAACTCTGCGCTATCGGCTTAGCAATAGCCTTGTTGATTGCCGCCCTGTCGCAGGAACAGCGCCAACTGCCGTTGGCCATAACCCCACAGATCGAACTGCTAATTATACCCCGCAGCGTAGCGCCTAGCGCGGGGGCCATGCACGGTCCAGCACTCCCTATCCTGACGCTGCGGGCTACCGCCTATAACTCGCTGACAAGTCAGACCGATGCGCAGCCTCACATCACGGCTACCGGCGCCAGAACGCACTTCGGCATTATCGCCGTGAGCCGCGACCTGCTGGGTAACACCATCCCCTACGGCTCGCTGGTGCGGCTGCGCGACCTGGGTAGTTACCACCACGGTCGCGGTGTGGGCAAGTTCCAGGCGTTGCTCGATCAGCAAGGGCTGTTTATCGTCGAAGACACCATGCACCCCCGCAAGCGGCAGCAGATAGATGTCTGGTTTGAGTATTACTCGGAGGCCATCAGATGGGGGCTGCGCAGAATTGAGCTTGAGGTAGTGCGCTACGGGCGTGACGGCCCGCTGCTGACGCCGGTCGCGGCACCCTTTGACGCCACGCCGCAGCTTTTAGCTAGCGCCCCGCGCCGCCCTTAACCATGGAGCCACCCGCGCCGCATGAGAGCAAGGCGCAGTGGCGCCGCTGGGCCCAAGCTAGGCGCGGCAGCCTCGACACCGTGCAGCTAAGTCAGGCGGTCTCAGCACAGCTCAGGGCCTGGCTACCTTTTAGAGCAGCCCGTCATGTGCTGAGCTATCTGGCTTTTGGCAGCGAGCTCGACCTCTCGGCACTGCACGCGCTCGATAAATGCTGGTACGTGACCCGGACCGATCCTGAGGGCTTGACGGTCTGCTTGCTTACCGGCGAGTTGGTGCCGCACCGCTACGGCTATCTGCAACCGGCCACCCAAGCCCCAGCGATGAACCCGGCAGGGCTCGAGCTGGTGCTGGTGCCAGGCCTCTGCTTCGACGCAGCGGGCCATCGCCTGGGTTACGGCAAGGGCTATTACGACCGGCTCTTGGCGCAGCTACCAGAGCGGGTGCTGACGGTAGGCATCACGGCAGAGGCGCTGCTGGTCCCGCTACTCCCGCATAGCGAGCGCGATGTAGCCGTTAAGTTCCTCGCCAGCGAAGCGGGGATCCGAACCATCTAGGCCTCGTAACCTCCTTGCTCGAGCACCCGCTGAGCGATTCGTCGGCGCAGGGCGATCGTATCGGCGGGGTTGCCGCGGAGCACCCGGCGCAGGCCCGCGAGCATGGTGCGCAAGGCGTCGCCTTGCTCGAGCGCAGCGAGGATGGGCCGGGCCGCCGCCTCAATCCGAGTAACGCCGTCGGAGACAATGACTCTAGCCAGCTCCGCGTGATGCTCGGCAGTCCGCCTACCGGCCGCCTGGCTCTTGCGGGCGCGCAGGCAGGCGCTGTCCATCGCTAGCACCTCGATGGCCAAGTCGGCCAGGCCGAGCAGCACCTCTTGCTCATGCTCGAGCCGGTCAGCGAACTTCTGCACTGCGGCACCCGCCACGAACAGGGTGGCTTGGCGCGCGGCGTCCACTAGGGCCTGCTCTTCAGCCAGATGGCCTCCTGCCGGGCTAGCAGGCATACCGGCGCTAGTGATCTGGTCGGCCGCCCTTCTAGCCGTCGTGAGCAGATCAAGACGGCCTTGCAGCGCGCGCTTGAGGAGGGTGCCGGGGACCAGCAGCCGGTTGATCTCGTTGGTGCCTTCCCAGATCCGGTGGATGCGCGCATCCCGGTAAGCGGCCGCCGCCGGGTACTCTTCGATATAGCCGTAGCCGCCGTGGATCTGGACCAGCTCGTCTACTACGTAGCCGAGTTGTTCGGAGGCGTAGACCTTGGCTATGGAGCACTCAATAGCGTACTCCTCGAGCGCCCTGGCTTCCGCCGCGCTCTCTGTGACACTGGCCAGCCGGGCGTCAATCAGTCCGCCGGAGCGGTAGATCATCGACTCGACAGCGAACGTCCGCACAGCCATCTCGGCTAGCTTATGCTGGATAGCACCAAACTCGGTGATAGTCTTGCCGAAGGCGCGCCTTTCCCGTGCATACCTCACCGCGACACCGAGCGCACTCTTCATCCCGCCCAGGCAGCCCGCTGCCAGCTTGAACCGGCCCATGTTAAGGACGTTAAAGGCGACATGGTGCCCCTTGCCGATCTCGTGCAGGAGGTTGCCGGCGCCTACCTTGACGCCGTTAAGGTTGACTGCCCGGCAAGAGGCGCCGTGCGTCCCCATCTTCTTCTCTTCCTCCCCCAGCGTAAGGCCTTGGGTGCCTCGCTCCACCAGGAAGGCGCTGAACTTCTCACCATCAACCTTAGCGTAGACGGTAAACAGGTCAGCAAACCCAGCGTTGGTGATAAACTGCTTGACGCCGTTGAGGCTCCAGTTGCCGTCGGCGTCCTGCTCGGCGCGGGTGGTGATGCCCATAGCGTCCGACCCGGTCCCGGGCTCAGTTAGGGCGTAGGCCCCGACCATCCTGCCGCTGGCCAGTCCTGGCAGATAGCGCTGCTTCTGCTCCTCGGTGCCAAAAAAGACGATACCCAGGGTGCCGATGATCGCGTGGGCACCGTAAGTAACAGCAAAGGAGCCGGCCTCGGCAAGGCCTTCGGAAACGATCAAGCTGGTCACCTTGTCGAGCCCCAAGCCCCCGTAAGCCTCGGGCACATCCACGCCCAGGAAGCCGCCAGCACCTAGCCGGGCGAGTAGCTCGCGGTGCAGAGCGTAATCCTTGGCCTCAACCGCCTCGCGGCGCGAGACCACCTCCCGGGCGACAAACTCCCGCACCGCGCCAAGCACCGCCCGGTGCTCAGCGCTCAGGTCTTCAGGGGTGAAGACCTCCTCGGGAGCGGCGGTGCGGATGATGAAAGAGCCCCCCGGAACATGTAATCCAGTAGTTGTCATGTTAACTCTCCCAAAAATCAGTAGCCAAGTATTCGAGTATTCAAGTATTCGAGTAGGGGCGACCCCACGTGATCGCCTGTTTTCACCCTTGGTGGTGAGCAGTAGTTCATGAACGATGCTAGAAACACTCGATTAGGCCGGCGGCGCCCTGCCCGCCACCAACGCACATCGTCACCAGCCCCCAGCGGGCCTGCCGCCGGCCCAGCTCGTACAGGAGCTGCACGCTCAGCTTCGCGCCGGTAGCGCCCAACGGGTGGCCCAGCGCGATGGCGCCGCCGTTGACATTGAGCTTTGCTTCGTTCAGGCCAAGCTCGCGCACGCAGGCGATGACCTGCGCCGCGAAGGCCTCGTTGAGCTCGATCAGATCGATGTCGTCCAGGCTCCTCCCCCAGCGCTTCAACACCTTAGGCACCGCTTCCACCGGGCCGATACCCATGATCTCGGGCGGCACGCCCGCGGTGGCGAAGTGGCGCAGCGCTCCAAGCGGTTCCAGACCCAGCTCGCTAGCACGCTCAGCGCTCATCACCACCAGGGCGGCCGCCCCATCGGAGGTCTGGCTGGAGTTGCCCGCTGTAACCGTCCCGCCCACTTTGAAGGCCGGTTTCAGCGCCGCCATCTTGGCCAGGTCGGAGTCGAAGCGGACGCCCTCGTCAACTGCAAAAAGCGCCTCTTCGGTAACGGGTCGGCCGTTTTCAATCCGGGTCTGCCGGATTCTTACGCCGATGATCTCGTCCTTGAATCGGCCTGAGCGCACCGCCTCCGCCGCGCGGGTGTGGCTGCGATGGCTGAAGGCGTCCTGATCTTCACGAGAGACGCCAAACCTCTCCGCAACATTCTCTGCGGTGAGGCCCATGCCGAGGAAGAGGTCCGGGTGCATACTTACCAGCTCGGGGTCGGGGCTGAACTCGGTGCCCCAGGCCGGTATCAGAGTCATCGACTCCGTCCCGGCGGCCACCACAATGTCGTGGGTGCCGCACCCGACCTGCTGGGTGGCGATGGCTAGCGCCTGCAGTCCTGAGGCGCAGAACCGATTTATCGTCATGGCTGAGCTCTGCTCGCTCAGGCCTGCCTTCAACGCGACGTGCCGCGCCGCGTTCAAACCGGCCTCACCCTCCGGCATGGCGCAGGCCAAGACCAGGTCATCCACCTCGGCCGCAGCCAGGCCGGGGGCGCGGCGGATCGCCTCACGCACCACCAGCGCACCGTAATCGACCGGATGGGCCTCCTTAAGCGAGCCCCGGGGCGCCTTACCGACCGGGGTCCTAACAGCCGAGACGATCACTGCTTCACGCATTAGTCACCACCTTCATCTTCGCCATATCTTCGCCGTCAGTTTCGCAGCGGCTTACCGGTCTTGAGGATATGCCGCATCCGCTCTTGGGACTTGGGTTGGCCGAGGAGGTCCAAAAAGGCTTCACGTTCGAGGTCGAGCAGGTACTCGGCGGCAACCTCGCTACCCTCGGGGATATCTCCACCGCACATGACGTGGGCGAGGCGGCGCGCCACTAAGAGATCGTGATCGCTGATCTGCTGGCCGGTGCGTAGGTTGTACAAAATCGCCTCGGTGGCGGCGATGCCTTTGCGGCCCATGACGCGAATCGGCGCGTCGGGCGGCGGCGCGTAGCCTTGGTCAGCGAGGTAGCGGGCGGTCGCGCGCGCAGCGAGGAGCAGCCGGTCAGCGTTCATAGTGATCCGGTCTGACTCTTTAAGCAGGCCTAGCTCGCGGGCCTCCTCGGCGGAGGTGGAGACCTTGGCCAGGGCGATGGTCTCAAAAGCCCAGCGTAGCAGCGGCAGCGGATCGGCCGGCACGCCGTCGGGAAGGCGTGCCGCCGCCCGGCGAGCCATCTCGGTGGTGCCACCACCCGCCGGTATCAGGCCCACGCCGACCTCTACCAGGCCAAGGTAGGTCTCCGCGGCTGCCTGGACGACGCTGCCGGCTAGGCAGAGCTCGCAGCCTCCGGCCAGCGCCCGCCCGCGCGGAGCGACCACGACCGGCACCGGAGAGCGGCGCAAGGCCGTGATGACCTGTTGGAACTGACGGACCATCAGGTCCAGCTCCGGCCAGTTACCCTCATCGGCCTCTATCAGCAGCAGCATGAGATTAGCGCCAGCGCTGAAATCGACCGCATCGGTAGCGATGACCAGGCCATCGAACTCCCGGCTGGCGCGCTCCACACCCTGGTGGAGCATGGCCATGATGTCGTGCCCGAGAATGTTCAGCTTGCCGTGCAGCTCGACGCCAAGAATGCCCTCACCGAGCTCCACCAGGCTAGCGCCGGCGTTCCCGGCCAGCTTCCGCCCGGCGGCCCGGTGGTCGGCGAACGTCACCACGCCTTGGCGAACCGGCGCTGGCGAGTAGCCGCGGCCTGGGGCTAGCCGGGTGCCGTCGCGGCGGTAGAAGCTGCCCTGCCCAGCGGCCTCTTGAAGCAGCGGCGGCGCTTCCAGGCCAAACTCTTTAAGCCACTGCTTAACGCGGTCCACGCCGAGCAGGTCCCAGGTCTCGAAGGGTCCCCGCTCCCAGCCAAAACCCCAGCGCATGGCCCGGTCTACGTCAATAATATCGTCGGCGATCTCAGGAACGCGCCCTGCCGCATAGCAGAGGGAGCGGGCCAGCAGCTCATGCAAGAATCTGGCGGCCGGCTCGTCGGCCATCAGGAGCGTGTCCAGCCGCCGCCGGGGATCGTCTAGCCCGCGGGCCAGCTCGACTGCCGCCGAGCGCAGCCCTCGGCGCGGGCGATACTCCAGCGTCTTAAGGTCAAGAGCCAAAATCTCGCCGTTCTGGCGGCGGTAGAACCCCTGGCCGCTCTTCTCGCCAAGCCAGCTGCGCTCGAGCATGCCAGTAAGTGGCTCGGGCAGCTTGAACGCCTCCCGTTCGGGATCCTCCGGCAGGGACTGATAAGCGTGCGCAGCGACCTGAGCCAGCACGTCCAGGCCCACTAGGTCCAGGGTGCGGAAGGTGGCGCTGCGGGGCCGGCCGATCAGCGGACCGGTTAGCTCATCGACCTCAGCCACACTTAGCTCGTACTTGAGCATCAGTCTAACGGCCAAGCTCAGGTTGTGCGTCCCAATCCGGTTGGCGATAAAAGCCGGAGTGTCCTTGGCGCGCACCACACCCTTGCCAAGTCGGCGTTCAGCTAGCTCTGCTACTCTGGCGTAGATGGCTGGATCGGTGTGCGGCGTGGGGATCAGCTCGAGCAGGTAGAGGTAGCGGGGTGGATTGAAAAAATGGCTGCCCAGGAAGTGGCGGGCAAACTCGCTCGAGCGGCCCGCCACCATCTGCGCCACGGGAATGCCGGAGGTGTTGGTGCTCACTATCGTGCCTGCTCGCCAGGCGGCTTCCACGCGCGCCAATAGCTCCCGCTTGGGCTCCAGGCGCTCGACGATAGCCTCGATGACCCAGTCCGCCTCGCTCACTGCGGCCAGACCGTCATCGAAGCCGGCAGTTGCGACTAATCGCTGGCGCCCGGCCGAGGTAAAAGCTGCCGGCCGGGCCTTGGCCGCCCGCTTAAGCCCTTGCTCGCTGGTCTCCCGGTCAAGATCGAGGAGGGTGACCTGGACCCCGGCGTTGGCAAGGTGGGCGGCGATCTGCGCGCCCATCGTTCCTGCTCCTAGCACGACTGCTTTGCTTAGATGGGGGATCATGGCTGGCCTCCGCTTAGTCAGTTCAGTAGTCGGTTTAGTCAGTAATCGGTGTCGAGCTCTGCGAACTCGGCGAGGGCAGGTGCATCTCCACCCCAGAAGCGCTCAAGGTAAAGCCCGACCTCCCGGTTAGACCGTTTAAGGCCTAAGCCATGATGGCACTTAACCTGAGTGCGGGCCGGGGTGTATACTTTGAGCAGTATACAGCAGGACGAAGTATCGGTCCGGGGAGGCCACCCCCACAGCGGCGCTGGCATGTCAGCTCCAGCGCCGCCGCCGCCGCTTGACACGAGGCTGGCCCGCTGCGCCGGTGCTTATACCCAGATAGAGCTGCTGCACGTTATCGTTGGCCCGCAAGTCGCTGGCACTCCCTTCCAGCACTAACCGCCCCGCCTCCAGCACGTAGCCGTAGTCGGCGATACGGATGGCTTGCGCGGCGTTCTGCTCGACCAGCAAAATCCCCGTGCCGGTGCGGTTGATATCGCGAATCACCCGGAAGATCTCCTCGATCAGCAGGGGCGCTAACCCTAAGCTGGGCTCATCAAGCAGCATCAGCTTGGGACGGCTCATCAGGGCGCGCCCGATGGCGAGCATCTGCTGCTCGCCGCCCGACATGGTGCCGGCCTCCTGCCGCTGGCGCTCAGCTAGGCGTGGAAAGAGCTCGTAGACGCGGGCCAACTCCGCTTGGAGGTTGCCGGTTTGGTGATAGGCGCCGAGCAGCAGGTTCTCCTTAACGGTCAGCTCGGCAAGGACCCCCCGCCCTTCCACGACGTAGGCGATGCCGGCTCGAGCGATCCGCTCGGTCTCCCAGCGGGTCACGTTGCGGCCCATGAAGCGCACCTCGCCCTGGCGCGGTTCGCCGTCGATCAGGCCCATGGCGGTCTTGAGGATGGTACTCTTCCCGGCGCCGTTCGAGCCCAGCACCGCCACGCACTGCCCCGCTGCCACCGTGAGCGAGACGCCCTTGAGCACCAAGAGCTGCTTAAAGTAGCCGCTCTCGACCCCGATTAGCTCGAGCAGCGGCGGCATCCCCTCGCTCATAACGCCGCCTCGGTTGTGAGCTTCGTCTGGCCCAGGTAGGCGCGAACTACCTCGGGGTGATGCTGCACCTCTGTTGGCGGGCCGTCAGCGATCAGGCGGCCGTAATCCAAGACCAGAATGCGCTCGGCGAGCTGGCTCACCACTCGCAGGTCATGTTCCACCACCAACATGGTCAGCCCCAACTCCTGGCGCAGCCCCAAGAGGCGCACCATCATCTCGTCCTTCTCCTCAGCAGTCATGCCTGCCGTCGGCTCGTCCAAGAGGAGCAGCTTCGGCTCGCCCGCCAACGCCCGCGCCACCTCCACAAGCTTCTGGATGCCGTAAGGGAGCATGCCCACCCGCTGATGCCGGAAGGCCTGCAGGTCGAGCAGGTCCATGATTTTTTCGATAACTAGCCGCTGCGCCACCTCGTCGCGACGCCAAGCGGGCAGGGCCAACAGGGTGCTGCCGAGACCGGCGCGAATATGCAGATGTCGGCCGAGGAGGAGGTTGTCAAGGCAGGTCATGGTGCGGAAGAGCTCGATGTTCTGAAAACTCCGCCCGATCCCCAGGCGGGCCAGGCGGTGTGGCGGCAGGCCGGTGATCGCCTCACCGCGCCAGCGGATAGTCCCCTGCTGCGGCTTATAGAAGCCGCAGATGCAGTTAAACACACTGGTCTTGCCCGCGCCATTGGGCCCGATCAGCGCCACGACCTCGCCTGGGTAGAGCGCAAAACTCACTCCAGCAAGGGCGCTCACGCCACCAAAGGCCAGGCGCACCCCTTCGAGGGCCAGGAGTACCCCCTCGCCGTCAGGGGGCGAGGGGGAGGAGACCGAACCCTTCACTGCGCTAAAAGCTCAACCAGTCGGAGGCCGGCCTAAGGCCTTGCGGTGTCATTTGCAAGAGCTGGATCGAGTTGTTCCCTTGATACCCGGCGACGAAGCTGAGGTTATGGAACAGCCCTTCGCTATACCCGTCGAGGCTACGGAGCGCCGCCACGAAGCTCTCCCGGGTCAGCTCGGGGCCCGCTAGGCGCAGCGCCTCGACCACGGGCTGGGCAAAACCGATTCCAGCGCCGGCCCTAAAGGGGTCGCGAGCGATCTGCGGCGCGAATTGCATGGTCACTTGCTGGAAGTAGTAATCGGCGATGGGGTCGCCTTGCCCCGGGCCGAGGATGACCGACGGCAACCGCAAGAAGCTCGAGAAAAGCGCGCCCTGCATACCGGGGTGAGCGAGCAGGGTGGGATCTAGTAAGGTGACCGAGGCCAGTATCTGCGGCCGGTAGTCGAGCCGGGCGAACTCGGTGAGGAGGCTGGCCGCTGCCGAGGGGTCGCTGTAGATCAGCACCGCATCCGCTCCGGAACCGGCTAGGCGCAGCGCCTGCACCGTCATGACCATCGCGCCCCGCTCATAAGAGACCCTGTCGCGGATGACGACGTTTACACCGTCAGCTTTCAGACGAGTGACTTCCTCTTCGAGACCGCGCAGCCCCTCGCGGCCGTAGTCGTCGTTTTGGAAAAAGACCGCAATCGTCCTAACACCGAGTTCGTTTACCGCATGGCGAGCCAGCAGCGCCGCCTCGATCACGTAGTTGGTGAAGGTGGCAAAGATCAGCCCGCCGCTCTGCTCAGCAAAGACGACCGATCCCGTGGCCGGGCTGACCCAAGGGATGCCGTGCCGCTGCACCAGCGGCATGACCGCTAAGCCGTTGGCCGTGCCGACCCCGCCCACGAAGGCGAAGACCCGCTCGCGATCGATCAGCTCGCGCGCCGCCGACACGGTTCGGGCCGGGTCGTAGGCGTCATCGCGCGAGACTAGAGTCAGGCGCCGCCCGTGAATGCCGCCCTGAGCGTTGATGTAGTTGAAGTAGGCCTCAATTGCCGTGGTGACTGTCCCCCAAGCTGCGGCCGGGCCGGACTGCGGTCCCCAGTTGCCGAAACGCACCTCGGTATCGGTGACACCGGGCTCGGCGTAGGCCTGCGCGAACAGCACTGCCAAGAAACCTGCTAAGAGTAACCGTTTCATCGTCCGCTCCTTCTGGCTTAAAGGCGACTTAGCGCCGAGAGCCCACTGGGATAAAAACACCTGCCATCTTTCACACTCGCTTTACCTTGGCCCGGCCCAAGAGCCCGTGCGGCCTCAGCAAGAGCACCAACAGAACCACCAAAAACGCAAATGACGCCTTGAATTCGAGCAGCAGATAGGTTCCGACCAACATCTCCGTCATGCCCAGGACGTACCCGCCCAACACCGCGCCGGGGAGGCTGTTCATACCGCCGAGCACCGCCGCGACGAACCCCTTGGAGAGCGGATCGAGCATCATCGCCGGCTGCAACAGGGTGAGCGGCGCAAAGAGCAACGCCGCTACCGCCGCCAGCACTGACGCTACCGCCCAGGTCGCCAGCATCGCTTGCCGCACCGGGATGCCCAGAGCCTTGGCGACTTCCTGGTTTTGCGCCACAGCGCGCATAACTAGGCCGAGCTTGGTAAAGCGCAACAGCGCCCACAGCACCGTCATCAGCACTACCCCGAACAGCGCGGTGAAGAGCGAGAGCTGGCTAACAGCTGCGCCTGCCAAGCGCAGTGGCCGGTCGGGGATGATGGGCGGTACGGCTTTGTTATCGGTGCCGAAGACGAGGGCGTTCATGCCCCATAGCGCCAATCCTAGCCCTAGCGTCAAGATCAACAACCCCAGGTGGCTCTGGTTCTTAGCGGGCTTAACCAGCAAGGTATAGATAACCATGCCGATGATGAGGGCAGCGCTCAGCGTCAACACCAAGGTGAGGCCGTACGAGAGGCCCAGCGACTGCAGCATCACGAAGGCTAAAAAGGTGGCGAACACGCCGATGTCGCCGTGGGCGAAGTTGAGGATGTGCGTGGTGCGGTAGAGCAGCACCAGCCCCAAGGCCACCAGCGCGTAGATACTGCCGACCGAGGCGCCGCTGATCAGAACTTGGGGGAGAATATCCATAACTAGCTCCTCAAAGTGGCCACATCTTCCACCAGTGCCGCACCTTGAGCCAACGCCCGTAGATGCCTAAGGGCTCGAGCATAATCAGCGCTATCACCACCAGACCCAGGACGAACTGCGACCAGGCCAGCAGGCCCGCCAACCAGAGCTCGAGCCCGGTGATGAAGGCTGCCCCAATGATCGCGCCGGGGATGAAGCCAAGCCCGCCGATTACCACCATCAGCAGAAACTTGACGCTGAGCAGCAGGTTAAAGCTTGCCGGCGTGATGTAGCCGATCAGCGGGCCAAAGAGCGCGCCCGCCACACCGGTGAGGGCAGCTGACAGCACGAAGGCTAGGGTCTTGGTGTAGGCGAGGTTGACGCCCGACATCTGCGCGGCCAGATCGGCGTCGCGCACCGCTTTCATAGCCCGCCCGAGGTGTGAGCGCTCCAGATTGAAGCTCATCCAGATCGCCAGCGCAGCTAGCCCCAGGACCAGATAGTAATAGGAGGTATCGTCCCAGAAGGTGTGGCCAAAAAGGGTCGGGCGGTCGATTAAGAGCCCCATCGAAGCGCCGACCAGGGCCCAGTTGTTAAGGATCTGCTGGATGGCGAGCCCGAAGCCCAGAGTGGCGATGGCCAGGTAAGGCCCTTCGAGGCGTAGCGCCGGGATACCGATCAGGAGTCCGAGCAACCCGCACACGACTAGCGCTGCCGCCAACCCCGCGAAAAAGGGCCAGCCGATGCTGGACAAGTAGCCGGCGGTATAGGCGCCGGCGGCCAAAAAGCCCGCGTGGCCGAGGCTCACTTGGCCGGTAAAGCCGACGAGGATCGCCAGCGAGACCGCAACTAAGCTGTAGATAAAAAAGAGCGTCAGGTTGTAGACCAAAAATCCTGGCAGCGCCAAGGGCGCGAGCACGAGTGCGAGTGCCAAGAGTGCGAGGGCCACCCAGGCCTGCGGACTGCCGATCAGCCTGAGATCCTCTTCGTAACGCTGGCGAAAGAGGCTCACGCGCTACCTCGGCCAGGAGTCAGGAGCCAGGAGCTAGGAGCTAGGAGATAAGAGCGAGGGAACGGCATAGGTGCTAGCTTCCAGCTCCTAGTTTCTAGCCTCTTCATAAAGGCTCTCGATCAAAGCGGCGTACTTTTGCGCGATACTGGCACGCTTGACCTTCAGGGTGGCGGTGACTTCGCCTTCTTCGTGGTAGAGGCGCTTAGGTAAAATGGCAAAACGCTTGATCGCCTCGACGCGCGCGAGCCTTTTGTTAATGCGTGCCACCTCGCTTTCAATCAGCTTAACGACTGCGGGGTGCTGGGACAGGTCGCGGTAGGTGGTGTAGGGAAGCTGCCGGTCGGTAGCCCACTTGCCGACCGTCTCTTCGTCTAGGACTAGCAGTGCTACCAGGTACGGGCGGCGGTCACCGATCACTACAGCATCGTTGATAAAGACCGACGACTTGAGGCTATTCTCGATCTTCTGCGGCGTAATGTTCTTGCCGCCGGCGGTGATGATGATGTCCTTCTTGCGGTCGGTGATCGTCAGATAGCCGTCGCTCAGCTCGCCGATGTCGCCGGTGTGAAACCAGCCGTTCTTCAGCGCCTCGGCGGTAGCCACTTCGTCTTTGAAGTAGCCCTTGAAGATGCCCGGGCCTCTGACCAAGATCTCACCGTCTTCAGCGATTTTGATCTCAACGTCGCGAAAGGCCTGGCCGACCGTGCCTAGCCGCACCTCCTGGCGGTTGATGCTAACTAGCCCACTCGTCTCGGTGAGGCCGTAGCCTTCACGAATATCGACTCCGATGGTGCGAAAGTAAGCCAGGATATCGGGCGAGATGGGCGCCGCGCCGCTGATGGCGAGCCGCACGCGGTCGAGCCCCAAGCGCACCTTGAGCAAGCGCAGAACGAAGGCCTGTGCCGCTAGGGCGGCCAGGCCAGCCCGGCGCTCGCCGCCGCAGACGCGCAGCGACCAGCGGTAGGCGTAGCGTTTGATTAGGTGCGCGTCTTGCATGTGCAACTCGACCATGCTGTAGATCTTCTCCCAGATGCGCGGCACGGCGAAAAAGATCGTCGGGCGGATCTCCTGCATGTTTTGCATGACGGTATCCAAGTTCTCGGTGAAGCTGATGGTGTGGCCGTAGCGAACGGGGGCCACCACGCTGATCAGCCGCTCGACGATGTGCGAGAGCGGCAGGTACGAGAGCAGCTCTTCGTGATGGTCAAAGGTGAAGACCTCACCCAGCGCCTCCGCCGCCCACAGCAAGTTGGCGTGAGTCAGCATCGCCCCCTTGGGATTGCCGGTGGTCCCTGAGGTGTACATCAGCAGGGCCACATCGTCGGGCGCAATAGCCGCTAGGCGTGCCTGCAAGGGGTCTGGCTGCCGCGCGTAGCGCTGCCGTCCCTGTTCAAGCAACGCCTGCCAGTCCAGCAGATCGCTAAATCCCTCGGGTTCAACGGCGATCACCCAGCGTACGCTCTTGGCCTGGCTGCGGATCTCCAGCCACTTCTCATACTGTTCGGCATCTTCGAGGATCAGCCCGGCCGCTGCCGAGTGCTCGAGGTGGTAAAGGAGCTGCTCGGCGCTGCTGGTAGTGTAGACGCCCACGGTGACGCCACCGGCGCTCTGGATGGCCAGATCGGCCACCAACCATTCGGGGCGATTCTCGCTCAAGAGCGCGACCCGCTCGCCCCGCTCGAGGCCTAGCTCGAGCAGCTCACGCCCGAGGGCAGCCACCTGCGCGGCATAGTCCGCCCAGGTAATAGACCGCCACAAGCCCAGGCGCTTGACACGGTGCGCCACGCCTGCCTCTTCCCGGCGCTGGAACAACAGTGCAGGCACGTTTACTGTAGTGCTTATGATAAAGGCCGACCTCCTTGTTAGACCGTTTCAGGTCTAAACCATGATGGCACTTCGCTCGAGCGGCAGTGGGGGTGTATACTTTGATTAGTATACAAAAGTAAAAGCGCCAGTGCGGGAAGGCCCTCATAGCGGATTCCGGCACTATTGCTTATCGTCTTCACGAAGGGCGCCTTGCTTGGCGGATAGGGGGCCGGGCTGCGTGCAGTATAATTGCAGGCGCGGCATGAACCCGGGCTTCTCCTTCAACCTCGACTGCGAACGCGGCGCTGCGCGGGTAGCGCGCTACCGCACCCCTCACGGCGTCATTGAGACCCCGGCCTTTGTGGCGGTCGGCACTCAGGCCGCCATTAAGACCCTGTCGCCCGAAGAGGCGGCTGACGCAGGCGTGCAGGTGCTGTTTGCCAACACCTATCACCTCTATTTGCGCCCCGGCCAGGAGACCGTCGCCGCGGCGGGAGGGCTCCACCGCTTTATGGCTTGGGACGGTCCGATCATGACCGACTCGGGCGGCTTCCAGGTCTTTTCGTTAGGGGCCAGCCTGGAGCACGGGGTCGGGAAGATCGCCAACATCTTCCCCGGCGAAGCGGGCGGGGCGTTAAAGGGTGGCCGCCGGGGCAAGTCGCTGGTGCGGGTCGAAGAGGAACGGGTCACCTTCAAGAGCCACCTCGACGGCAAGAGCCACGTCTTTACCCCCGAGAAGTCGATGCTGATCCAGCGCGCCTTGGGCGCCGATATGATCCTGGCCTTTGATGAGTGCACCTCGCCCCTGCACGACCGGGCCTACACCGGGCAGAGCGCCGAGCGCACCCATCGCTGGGCTGAGCGCTGCCTCAACTACTTCGCTGCCACGCCGCCGCGCCACGGCTATCCACAGGTGCTTTATGGGATTGTGCAGGGCGGTGCGTTTGAGGATATCCGCCGCCAGAGCGCCCGAATTATCGCCGGGATGGGTTTTGAGGCCATCGCTATCGGCGGCAACCTGGGTCGGACCAAGGCCGCTATGCACCAGGTGATCGAGTGGACGGTGGCCGAACTGCCGCGCGACAGACCCCGCCACCTGCTCGGCATCGGCGATGTGCCCGATCTGTTCGAGGCGGTGGCGCGGGGCTGCGATACCTTCGACTGTGTCAGCCCGACCCGCAACGCCCGTAACGGCGGCTTGTTGCGCCGCTTCGATGATGACGGCCGGCCGCTGCCTAAGTTCCGCCTCAATATCCGCAACGCCTGCTACGCTGACGATCACCGCCCGGTTGAGCCGGCCTGTGCCTGCTACACCTGTCGTAACTACTCGCGCGCTTACATTAGGCACCTTTTCATCGCTAACGAGCCGCTCGGCCCCCGGCTGGCGACTATCCATAATCTGCACTTCATGAATCGGTTACTGGCCGACATGCGCGCGGCGATTCGCGCCGGCTGCTTTGACGACCTGAAGCAGGAGTGGCTGCTGCCAAGTAGCCTCTAGGAGATCGCGTCCTCTTGACCGCTCTTGACCAAGCCGGGAGACAGGCTGCTATACTATCGCCAACGTGGCTATGGCCATGCAGAATGCGGGTGCGGCCACACACCTTCGGCACGTGAGTGGAGTGGATCAGGGTTGCTCTGAGGTACGGGGCAGGGCTCTGCCTGATGGAGTGCCTTCGCCTGCGCGTGCTATCGACTTCGAACGCAACGAGATCACGGTGCGGGACGGGAAGGGGGCGAAAGACCGCCGGACCATGCTCCCGGGGTTGCTCAAATGGCCCTTCCAGCAGCATCTGGGAAGGGTCAAGGCGATTCACCAGCGGGATGGATGGGGCCGGGTCCAAATACCCGACGCCTTGGACCGCAAGTACCCCAATGCCCCGACGGACTGGCGCTGGCAATAGGTCTTTCCGCAGGAGAATTGGTGGAAGAACACGAAGACTGGAGAAGAGGGCTGCCACCACGTTCACGAAACTGCAACGGGCCGTGAAGGAGGCCGTAAAGAGGGCTGGTGTTGTCAAACATGTGGGCGGTCAGGGAGTGCGGAGTCCCGCTGATGACCTTTGATCCGGATTATGCCGGCTGTATAATCCCGGCGGCGGGAGTAAGAACCAGTGTCGGAAAGGCTTGTGAGGCAAGAAGGCTATGCAGATTTCGAGAGAAGCAGGAGCAGGTGATATACAGGCAGGAACCGCCTGTCTTCACAGTATTAGACAGGCTGTATAATTACTGTTGGGCGGCAAATCATTGCCAGGTGATCTGAGAGAGAGCGATATGCTCCCATTAAGCCAAATAACATTTACTCAAATTGTCCGGTGAGAAACAGGAGAAAAGAATATGAAGAAAATAACTACCACAATTGGCTCGGAAATTGTCAACCTTCTTCCAGTCAACACATTTATAACCACTGGCAAGATCGAAGGGAAAGAGACGGTTCGAGTTGTGAAAGATCCAAAAGTGGAGGTATTTGACGAAGCGACATTTGCAAAAATAGTCGAATCTGACTTCAAAAATGGGACCATTGAGGTCAACGTACTGAGTAAGATTTTGGCGGATGCGCCCGACTTCGCCCGAGGATTTATCGGCGTTGCTTTCAGAATTGATGAGGGTAATTCGAAATTTGAGTGTATTTATGTCCGCCCGACCAACGGCAGGGCCGAAGATCAGGTCCGCAGAAACCACGCCACGCAATATTTCTCATATCCGGATTTCAAGTTTGATCGTCTCAGGAAAGAATCCCCTGGAAAATATGAATCATACGCGGATATGGGGCTTAATGAATGGATCAATCTAAAGATCGAGGTCAAGGATGAAAAAGCGAAGCTCTATTTAAACGGGAGCGAGCATCCTGTATTAGTCGTGAACGATTTGAAGCATGGCGCGGATGCGTCCGGAGCAATCGGACTTTGGGTTGAAGTAGGAACAGAAGGATATTTTACTGATCTGAAGTTGGCACAAAGTTCGTAAACGGGAGAATAAAGACAGGTAGAGATACCAATTCTGACCGGCAGAGTTGGCTTTACCGCGAAAACAGAGGTGAACTGGAAGAGTTCTATTCCGCCCCAAAGAAAAGCCGCCCAACAAGCGGTTGCAGCCGAATTGCTACCGCCCGGTTTTTCAACCATTCCTTGCTGGCAAAGTTGGTGTATAATGTAACTTACCTTGCCCACCCGCAATCGGCTGAACCACAGTCGTTAGGCGGAAGGCCATGGAGCCAACCATGAACCGACAAAGTTGGGAGCAAATGCTGATGAAGTACTCAGAGTCTGTCGGTCCTGGCAAGGAAGTCATAATCATATTCAAGAATGCGCGAGATCACGTAAGTGGCGTGATCGAGGAAATTGATGAGGACTTTCTTGTTCTGGGGAACAAAGATGGAAGTGGGATGGCAGCTATTGTAGAATTGGATGAGGTTGCTGGTTTCAGAACTCATTGAGGGGCAATGCTCCAAAATAGGTGATCCATGACCGAGTATCAGTTTTTGGAGCACGCTTATGACATGCTAAGGGAGCGAAACATTCGAGAAACGTGGCTGAGGTTGGCTATGGAAGATCCTGAAAGAAAGGAGATGATGGAAGATGGTACTGTTCACTATATTCGAGCAATTGAGGAGTATGAGGGGCGATATTTACGTGTGGTGGCGAATCCCGATGTCAAGCCCCAGAGAATTGTAACTGTCTTCTTTGACCGGAGAATCAGGAGGTTACAATGAGACTAAAGGTGGATCACAAGAATGACGCTTTATACTTTCGGCTCGATGAATCAGCAATTGTCGAGTCAGAGGAGATTAAACCTGGCGTGATTCTTGACTATGATGCAAACGACAACGTGGTTGGGATTGAGATCCTCGGCTTAAGCAAGCGTGTTCCGGTTGAAATGCTTAAGAGTCTGCAATTCGAGACAGTATAAGCCGATGAAATCTTCGCCCAACACATATGAGGCCTCCCTTTATCAAGAGGCAGCAAGATAACGTGACGGAGAGGCAGTAAAGTTCCGTCTCAAGGCGCTGCGCTAAGAGCGTCAGGGCTTTGGGCTTACCGTGCTTGCTCGCGAGCTTTTTCAAGTAGCGCTGACCCTGAGGATTGTTTCGTAGGAAAAGGACCGCTGCTTCGGAGAAAGCCCACTTCAAGTAGGTGTTGCCGATCTTCTTGCCTGAGGTACCGGTGCGTTTGCCAGCCGATTCCTTGGCGCACTTGACCAGCCGAGCATAGGAAGCGACGGACATCATGGATCTCGTAGAGGATCACCAAAGCCAGGATCTTGCCAATACCAGGGACTGAACGCAAGCGGTAGAGGGCATTGGGGTCGTTCTCCTGGGCATTCCTGGTGATATAAAGCTCCACCTCGTTAAGAAGTCGGTCATAGTGGTCGATCAAGGATAAGTCCATCTCGATACTCTTGCGGACGCTTGTCTCTGGGAAGTGCTCAGCTACTCCCTCACGGTTGGCTTTATAAGCCAGCTTTTTGCCGAACTCGGGTAGGTTGTACTGGCTGTTGGTGTTCTGGTGCCAAGAGTTCGGCGCGCTTCCTCATCAGGTGCATGCGCCGTCTCAACAGGTCGCGGGTGGCACGCATTTCTTGGGGATAGACATAAGCCTCGGGGAACATCCCGCCGCGAAGTAAGGCAGCGATCTTGTGAGCGTCGTTCTTGGCTTTGCCTCCATGGATGGCTTTCATATAGAGAGCATGACCCAACACCAAGGGGATGCCTTCTTCAGCACAGACATCAGCCAGCCAGTACCAGCTGAAGATGCACTCTACCCCGGCAACCACATCCTGACGGTAAGGAGCCAGCGCCTTCAGCAAGGGTTCTGGGCCTGCTCTGAGGTTCTTATGGAAGACGATTTCCCCTGCCTGATTCAGGATACACAGGTACATGGTGCGGGCGTGCAAGTCGATCCCGCAATAGAACTGGTGCTGCTTGGTGTAGAATTTTATGAGGCTTCCTCCTTAATGGGTTTTCTCCCTCCATGATTACCCTGTGGGTAGCCTTTGAGGGGAGGCCTCTATAAGTATCAACGGGTTGCAGCGGACGGTCCGCTGCGCGGCCCGCCGCTGAACCGGAGCGTTAAGCTGCCGTCCCTCTTTTTTGCTACAAATGGCACATGAGGAAACCTTCCGCGATGTGAAGAACCCGCGCTTTGGTTCGGGGCTCAAGCAGACGATCATCACGCGCCACGACCGTCGCGAGGCGCTGTTCCTGCTGCCTGCCCTAAGCGAAGCGAGGGGACGGTGTTGGCGCATGCGCTGCTCACGCTGCTGGGTAAGGCGGGATCAGCGCAGCGCCGAGGGTTCCCCTGAGGGTTCACCCCGAAGGGCGAAGCCGTACAGGAGCTCGGTATGGAACGGATGCTCGGAGCGACACGGCCCGGACGGCTTTCGCTAAGGCAGGGACTTCTGCTCTATGAGCTGCTGCCCACGGTGCGGGGAGACCGTTTGCACCTGCTGATGAGGCGATTCGGAGAACTCCTGCGTCAGCATGCTCTCGCTGCCGGCATTCTTGGTGTTCTTTAGAAATCAGGGGACGCCTCAGGCGATAGACTTGTTTTTGCTGCAATGCACCCTCCTGTTTTTGTTGCAGTAGCCGCTGGTTCATGCACTCGATTCAACCCTAAGCGATTACGCTCCGGACAACGTTTTGCTAGAATTGGGCAGGATGAGCGAGGCACCAGTTCGGCATCAGGCGACGATCTTTTTGCCGGGCCACTTTGAGGAGGGCCGGTTCGCCTCCCCCCGCCTCCCTGCGGGACTTGAAGTCAGACTGGGAGGCTTGGCCCTCAAGAAACCCCAAAAGCTGATAGGGGAGGGAACCTTTAGCCTCTGGTCTCGCACTAACATCGCTGGAGAGATCATCCGCTTAACCTTGGCAAGCCGCCTAGAGACGGCTGTTCCAGAGTCCGAGGTCTGTGTTCGTGGGGCCTTGCTGAGAGCAACTTCGGACAGGATCAGTCTTCTGATCCAGTCCAAAGGGTTAAAGACTTTCCGGGTCCACCTGCGCCGAGGGCCTGGGCTTACCGCACACCTGGTCCTCAATAGGCTCTACCAAGTGGAGGGGCGCGTCGAGGAGCTGCAGCTAATCGCAGAGCGTGCTCAGCCTTTGGAAGGATGGCCCGAGATCCCCAAGGAACCACTCCCACCACTACCTCCAGCCGCAAAGAAGCCCACTCCGCCTCCAGCCCCAAAACGGCCCGCACCCGCGCCGCCAGTGCTCGCAGAGTTGCCCCCCGCGCTCCACAAGGGGCAGCAAATGGGTTTAACCGGAAGCGGACCGTACTACCTGGTACTGTCTCCGCCAGCGGTCCCAACCTGGTGGCCCAAAGTGGAACGGAGGCTGTCAAAGCTGGCCCAGCCCCACTCCTGCGAGTACCCGCAGGATGCGCTCTTATGCAGATGGCAGCCGGGCGGTGGTAACGGACGATCTGAACGCGCTAAAGACTTGGTACAAGCGGGTGCTTGCGAGCCGTTAGGCGTCCGCTTAGCAGCCGCATGAGACTGAGCGTCGGGGCGAAACGTCACACCATGCGCTACAACAAAGACAGGAGCCTGTCATAGTCATCGTGAGGTCCGATCCATATCCACAGATAATGATGTTGGCGTTTTATCGCGACAGCGCGGTAGTTGTCGTTGACTCTTGCCGACCACACCGCCTCTCCGACTAGATTAACCTCGGTGAGGGATGTTGTGGATTCTGCCGAAGCAAGGCGTACTGCTTACGCGCCTGCTGCTGGATGTGCTCAGGAAGGTCGCTGAACAGTCTCCAAAAGCGCTTACTTGCACGATGTTTCAACGTCTATCGCTTCGCCAGCAGTCGCCCAGAAGCCCGCCAGCCTTTAGGTAGCGGGAGTGTCGCAGGGCCGCCATCATGTTATCATAGCATCACGATGGCAGCATACGACATCACACGAGGTGCAGTATGAAAAATCTCACCATCCGCGGTATCGATCCAGCTCTCGATCAGGCCCTCAAGAGCACCGCGAAGAAAAAGTCTAGCAGCGTTAACCAGCTAGTACTCGAGATGCTCAAACAGCACTGCGGCCTCAGCAAACCCCCCCACTACAGCCGCCGCCATCACGATCTAGACGATCTGTTCGGACGTTGGGACGAAGAGGACTACGCTCGCATCCAAGCCGCCACCGCAGGCCAGCGCCGGATTGACCCCGAACTCTGGTCATGAGGCGCGCCCTGATCGACACCAACATCTGTTGGCACGATAGACGCGGTTAGAGAGAGTCACCCAAACCCAAGTGGGGGAACGAGTGGCCACGCTGACCGTGTACGGCGGCTATGCCGAGTATGTTTACGTGGCCGAGAAGAAGCTGATCTCCGTCCCGGCCGTGCTCGATCCGACCGAGGTCGTCCTCGAGGTAGTGGGTGGTCAGGAGCACGGTAAGGCCGCGCGCTTTGAGCGCGGCGATGAATGACCAAAGCTGCTGGCGGTAGATACGGCCTTAGGCGATTACCTCGCCGTCCCCGGCATCGGCTGAGGGCTCCTCCTGAAGGTGATTAATCGCTCGCCAGGCGTGGTAGGCCAAGCGGTCCACCCAGCGCATGGCCTCGAGCTCTGCCATGGCCTGATCGGAGTCGAGCTTCCCGGCGGCGGTCTGTTTCAGTACCTCTACCCGCTGCCGCCGTCGCGCCGCCGCAACCTGCAAGGAGACATCTTTCATCAGCGGCAACAGGTCGGTCTCGGCCCCCACGCCGATCAGCGCTCGCGCCTCGGCTAGCTGGGTGGCTAACTCCTGGCTGCTGTGCTGTAACAAGGCTGCGCCCGACAATTGCGCTTCGCGGCTTAGGTACGACATATGATCCGGCTCGCGGCAGGCTACGGCCAAGCGCTCCAAGTGCTCGAGCGCATGCAGTACCGAGACGTGCTTGCGATACTCGCTGTCGCCCTCGGAGGCCGAGCGGATCTGCGCCAGATAGCGGCGCGTCTCACGGAGTGCCTCCTCAGCTTTATCGAGCTGCTGGGCAGTGAAGCGTGGCACGGCACGCCGACGCAAGGCATCGCCCATCACGCCAAAGAGCAGTGCCGCAATATCCAGGCTGGTGCGCCGGGCCGCTTCCAGGGCGGTAGCGGCAATGGGGATCAGGCGCGGGTTTAAGTGCTTGGTAAGCTGCGGGCCAGTTTCCGGTACCAGGCGCATGATGAGCTGAGCAAAGACGCCGGTCAGGGGCAGGAAGATCATTACGCCGATGATGTTAAAGGTGCTGTGAAAGGCCGCCAGCGTGGCGGCGCTATCCCAGCCGTGGGACTCTTCTAGCCACCGCATCCCCTGCACGAAGTAGTTAAGCAGCGCCAGAGCCAGTACGGCAGTGAGCACATTAAAAAAGATATGGGCCGCCGCCGTCCGCCGCGCCGCTACCGAAGCGCCAAGCGCTGCCAATAGTGCCTTGATGGTGGTGCCGATATTCTGGCCGATCACCAGCGCTGCAGCCTGCTCGAGCCCAATGGCCCCGGTGTGTAAGGCGGTCAAGGTGGTGGCTACCGCCGCACTCGAGGACTGCATCACCACCGTCATAGCCATGCCGATCAAGACCAGCAGCAGCGCCCCCCCCAACCCGGCGCCGGAGAAACGCGCCAGGTCAAAGGTCTCGGCTAAGCCGCGCATCCCCTCTTGCAGGGTAGCGATCCCGACAAATAGCAGACCGAACCCGGCCAATACCAAGCCGTAGGCTCCCAGCCGCGCTGAACCTACGAGCCGCAACAGCGCCCCTAGCGCTATCAGCGGTAGCGCGATGGCTGAGACGTTGAGCTGAAAGCCGATTAGCGACACTAGCCAGGCGGTGCTAGTAGTGCCGAGGTTGATGCCGTAGATAACGCCGAGCGCCTGAGGAAAGCTCAGCATCCCGGCGCCAACAAAGCCAATTACCGCCAGCGTAGTGGCGCTCGAGGACTGCACCAGTGCTGTGACCAGCGCACCCGAGAACACCCCCAATACCGGCAGGCGGGTAAAGCGGTAGAGGATACGGTTCAGGGTCGAGCCCGCTGCCGTCTTGAGGCCGTCGGTCATGAGCAGCATGCCGAGCAGGAACAGACCCACACCGCCGACGATGGTTACGAGCATGGCGTCTCCCTAATGCAGAGCAGTATGGCACGAGGCGCCCGCCTTAGGCTAGCGCGAAGCGCGTATGATGCCGCTATGCCGGACCTGTTTAGCGCCGCTGTTTTGGCGGGTGGCCGCTCAAAGCGCTTTGGCTGTGACAAGGCCCGCTTTGTCTATCAGGGAAAGCCGCTTCTAGCTCACGTGCTAGCGAGCCTGAGCGCGGCGGCTGAGCGCTTTATCGTAGCCAACGAGCCTTATCTGGAGTTTGGCGTGCCGGTAGTCGCGGACCTCATCCGGGGCGGTGATAGCCTGAGCGGTTTGCACAGTGCGCTCAGCCATGCCCAGCACGACTGGCTGGCTCTCGCAGCCTGCGACTTGCCGTACCTCACACCCGCGTATTGGGTACTGCTACTGGAGTGCCGCGACTTATGGCCGATAGTCATAGTGAGCGGCCAACAGGGCGTCGAGCCGCTCGCTGCCCTCTATCACAAACGCCTCTTGCCGCTGGTAACAGAGCAGCTCCAGCGCGGAGACTTCGCTATGCGCCGCCTCCCCGAGCTGGCCGGGGCCCGCTTCGTGGACGCCTCTGAGGTGCTAGCCCGCTGTGGCGCGCAGGTGCTCACCAACGCTAACCACCCTGAGGAGCTGCCTTGAAATGCGGTATGTGGGAAGTGGGTTGTGGGATGTAGGGTTTTCCCACTTACCACAAACCACCTCCCACTTCCCGCTTACCACCGAGCGCTTACTCGATCCCTAACTCCTCGCCGAGGCTAAAGGCGGCTAAGACCGCTAACATCGCGCCGCTGAAGAGATGGCTCCAGAGCGCCGCGTATTGGTGGGCAAAGCTGAGCAGGAAGGGGGCGAGAATAGTCCACAGGCCGAACCCTAGGGTAAGGGCGCTGAGCCCAGCCACCTCGCGCCCGCGCCGCAGCAGCAACAGGGCCACTACCGCCACTGCCAGCCCGATCACCAGACTGTTGCTGCCCGCTGTCCCAGCTAAGAAGCCTAAGACGATAGGGGCGGCGACCAGCCACAGGCCGAGCGCCAGAATCAGGTAGTTGGCCAAGGCTATGTAAGAGGCTCGAGCACCGTTTGAGTGCGGTTGGGTCATACCTCCTCCATAAAGCTACGATACCACGCGACGCCGAGGCTGAATCGGCTAGACTGGAGCTATGAATATCCTGGTTACCGGCGGTGCCGGTTATATCGGCAGCGTTACCACCGAGCGGCTCATCGCGCGCGGTCACCGTGTGGTGGTGCTGGACAACTTAAGCACCGGCCATCGCGCTGCCGTTCACCCCGAAGCGGCCTTTGTGCTGGCCGACATTACCGATCGTGAGATTCTCAGCCAGGCGTTGCGTCGGCACGATATCGAGGCGGTGGTGCATTTTGCCGCCTATTCGCTGGTGGGTGAGTCGATGGCTGAGCCGCTTAAGTACTTCACTAACAATAGTGCTGGGACGCTAGCGCTGTTAGAGACACTGCTAGAACACCGGGTCGAGAAGATCGTCTTCTCCTCGACCGCAGCGCTATTTGGCGCCCCTGAACAGCTCCCCATCCCGGAAGATGCTCCGGTGAGACCGGCTAGCGTCTACGGCGAGTCCAAGTGGCTGATCGAGCGGATCATGTACTGGCTCAGCGAAACCTTGGGGCTAGGCTACGCTACGCTGCGCTACTTCAATGCCGCCGGGGCCTCGGAGCGTTTTGGCGAAGACCACCGCCCTGAGAGCCATTTGCTCCCGCTAGTGTTGCAGGTAGCCTTGGGGCGGCGTGACAGCATCAGCGTGTTCGGCGACGACTATCCTACTAAAGACGGCACCTGCATCCGCGACTATATCCACGTGCTGGACCTAGCCGAGGCGCATATCCTGGCGCTAGAGGCCATCCATCCCGGCGAGCGGCGTGCCTATAACCTCGGCAACGGTCAAGGCTTCACCGTCAATGAGGTGATCGAGGTCTGCCGACAGGTGACGGGCCACGCCATCCCTGCCAGGGTGGTAGCGCGCCGCCCCGGCGATCCTGCCGCTTTGGTGGCTGACTCGACCCGCATCCGCAGTGAGCTGGGCTGGCAGCCGCGTTACCCCGAGCTTGCCAAGATCGTGGCTGCGGCCTGGGCGTGGCATCAGCGTCACCCGGATGGCTACGCGCACTGAGCTGGCGCGCTTGGCCCTCGTAACCCCGTAGGGTGTGCTCGCGCACCGCTTTGGCACACGCCACAATTCGCTCCCCAAATCCTCCCAACCCCCCTTGGTGGGGGGCTTAAAGCGATCCGGGGGGTTCGCTGTCGTTGCGAGCGCAGCGAAGCAACCTCGGAAACAACTGTCGCCCAACTCGAGGCCGCTACGGTGCGCTTGATCCCTTAGCTACGCCGTGTCATACTGCGCCGGGGCTATGAGCAGCGCGTGAAAGGCAGGTGAAATGGCTTTTCATGCGGCTGTGCTAGACTTAAGTGCGTTTGGAGGCAAGCTTCTGATGAAGCGACTGATACTAACGATACTCTTGCTCTTTATGGCGATGGCTTTTGCCCAACAGGCGGCTACGGTCGGTGGTGTGGTCCAGGCCGAAGAGCCCCTGCCCGACACGGTTCGGGTAGGCATCCATGTGATCGATCTCGACGGGCGCACGCTGCTTGAAGTGGCCAGCAGCCCGCTGGTGGTTGGCACCTTCAGCGTGACCACCGTGCCCTTGGCGGCCGATCAGCTACAGCCGTTTCGTGGCGGTGTTATCCCCTTGCCAGGGTTAGGGACTGAGTATCGCGTCTCGCCCGAGGGGGTTAACTTTGCTCGAGCCGTCACTAAGGTTTACGAGGACAACGACGGTAGCGAGTCTTGGAGTGGTCCTGAAAGTGATGTCGGCTACCTGGGTGTAGCCAGCTTAGAGGGCGGCGGCTTCTTTGTGCTGCTCTTTGTTGACCGCGACACCACGCTGTCGGGTCGAGGGACCGACCTGGCGTTGCAGGCAGGGTGGAATGTTTTCACCGTGCAGGTCAACGAACAGGGAGGGCTTAGCTTCAGCGCTCTGAGCGGCATCAATAACGCTGTACTCGATATGTTTAGGCCCTAATAGCGGCGACGTTGGGCACAACTGCTGCCGATCGACCATCGGGCGGGTTAGGTATGACCGCACGAAGTGGGTGTTTCATACGTCGATAATAGGGGGACTCACAGCGGTTTTCACAAATACTGAGTCGCCTTAGCGCAGGTATCATCTCTGCAAAGGCGTCCTGCGAGTAAACCGCAGGATAGAGAACGATTCGCAGTCCTGCGAGCACCCGCAGGATCAAACCAGATGATACCTGCTATCAGT
>Ga0208610_100122_pt1 | contig 34198 bp, 36 predicted proteins | sample SubbioR11Jul_8A2_FD_184815 | JGI IMG/M metagenome (GOLD analysis project Ga0208610, IMG submission 184815) | Serpentinite rock and fluid subsurface biosphere microbial communities from McLaughlin Reserve, California, USA - CR11Jul_8A2 (SPAdes) | ecosystem: Environmental > Terrestrial > Deep... | reverse complement strand
GATCCCTGCCTCCTTGAGCTGTTCCTCAGTCTTGCCTACTGAGGCCAGCTCGGGTTCGGTGTAGACCACCGCCGGGATGCTGTTGTAGTCCACATGGCCGTAACCGCCGACGAAAGCCTCCACACAGGCTATACCCTCCTCCTCGGCCTCGTGCGCCAGCATCGCTCCGCCGATGGCGTCGCCGATGGCGTAAATACCGGCCACACTGGTCTGATAGCGCCCGTCGACCACAATCCGTCCCTGCTGATCGACCTTGACACCCACGTTAGCTAACCCCAGGCCCTCGGTATTGGGCACCCGCCCTACCGCTACCAACACGCGGTCGGCGTGGAGAGCTTCCGACCCCGCCACCGTCACCACAGCCTTGCCGTTTTCGACATGAGCCCCGGTGACGCGGCTCCCGAGCCTAAAGGTCAGCCCCTGCTTAGTGAAGATCTTCTGCGCCTCGTTAGCGATCTCGCCATCCAGGGTCGGCAGGATGCGCTCCAAGTACTCCACAACGGTGACCTTGGCCCCCAAGCGGTTCCAGACCGAGCCTAGCTCGAGCCCGATGATACCGGCGCCGATCACCACCAGGTGCTCGGGGACCGTCGGGTAGCTAAGCGCCTCGGTACTGGTGCCGATAATCTCACCATCTACCTTAATACCAGGTAGGCTAGCGGGCTTGCTGCCGGTAGCGATCAGGATACGCTTAGCCTCAAGCTCGCTGTTGCCCTCTGGCGCCTGCACCACGACCTTGCCTGGCGCACGGAGCTCGCCCCGGCCCTGGTAGTGGCGGATGCGGTGCTTCTTAAACAGGTAATTAAGGCCGTCGGTGTTAGCTTTGACCACCGCCTCCTTGCGCTGCATCATAGCGGCTAAGTCAAAGGTCACGCCTGTGACCTTAACACCGTGCTTGGCCAGGTCCTCCTTGGCCTCGCGGTACTTCTCGCTCGACTCTAGGAGTGCCTTGCTGGGGATGCAACCGATCCGCAAACAAGTGCCGCCCAAAGTTGCGTGCTCATCGACACAGGCCACCGTGAGCCCCAACTGCGCCGCACGAATAGCGGCTACGTAGCCACCCGGCCCCGCGCCAATCACCAGCAGATCGACCATAGTTACCCTCCTTCATGACTTTATAACGCCCGTCCTGGTCAGGTTGTCATGAGAGCATAAAAAGCGGGCCCTAGGGCCCGCATAAGCAAAGCGGTTGTCGGTTCAGGCGGAGATGAAGCGCTCGCGGGCCGCCATCACACAGGCCAGCGCAATCGAGTTGAGCTTAGTCTCAGCGCTATCGGCGCGGCTAGTCAGCACCATCGGTGCAGCCGCCCCGGCGATCACGCCGGCTACCTGCACCTGCGCGAAGTATACCAGCGCCTTGTAAAAGACGTTGCCAACATCGATGTTATCCACAATCAAGATGTCGGCCTCGCCAGCCACTTCGGAGTTGATGTTCTTAAGACGCGCGGCGGTGGCATCCACAGCGTTATCCAGCGCCAGCGGCCCGTCGATGATGGCCCCCTTGATCTGGCCGCGGTCGGCCATCTTGGCGATAATGGCGTCGTCCACGCTGGTCTGTTGATTGGGATCGACCAGCTCGACCGCTGCCAGCATCGCCACCTTGGGTTTGTCGATACCCAGCAGGTGGGCAGTGTGAATGGCGTTCTTGACAATTTCGATCTTGAACGCCAGGTCGGGCTTGATATTCAACGCCCCATCGCTCATGAAAAAGAGCCGGTTAAAGAGCGGCGACTCATATACCAGCACGTGCGAGAGCTTACCCGGCCCGCGCAAACCGTACTCCTTGTTAAGCACCTCTTTCATTAAGGTCGCGGTCTGAATCTGGCCCTTCATCAGGACGTCGCAGGTCCCGCTGGAGATGGCCTTGACGGCCAACAGGCCGGCCTCCTCCTTGGACTGGGTGTGTACGATGGTAACCTGGTCCAGCGTTAGGCCGAACTCCTTGAGCAAGCTGGCGATGGCGCTCGAGTTACCAAACAGGTAGGGTTCGATCCAGCCAGCCTTGGTCGCGTCGGCTACCGCCTCGATGACGTGGGCCTCGGCGGCACTAGCCACTGCTAGCTTGCGCTTACCTTCACGCTTAGCAGCCAGTCGCGCTAGGTTGTGAATGTCGGCCATGCTGGTGCAGGGATTGATGTGCTCTAGGGCTCGGGTTTCAGCAACAGTCTCCATAGGTCTCTAGTGTAGCCCATGTCGCTTGCTTGCTTAATGGTGCGTTTGTCCCTGGTCAAAGCAGGCTCACCAAGCTTGTCGCAAGGGGAGGGTATACTAAGCCCATGATCTGGCTTCTTGCCGCGGTGCTCATCGCTGCTGATCAGCTTGCCAAACTATGGGTAGCCACTAATATCCCGCTGGGTGGACCAGGGTTTATTCTCGGTTTAGGCTTTCATCTCACCCATACACAAAACACTGGCGCTGCCTTTGGCATCTTGCAGAGCTTCGCGCTGCCGCTAGGCATCTTCTCGGCGGTGGTGGCGGTAGCCATTCTGGTCTATCTGAAGCGCCATGCTAGCAACCTTCCGGTCTGGCAGGCAGGGGCGCTAGTGCTAATTTTTAGCGGTGCGGTGGGCAACATGATCGACCGCTTGCGGCTTGGCTATGTGGTTGACTTAATCCACTTCTCAGTGCCGGGGTTTGATTTCCCAGTCTTCAATATCGCCGATGCCTGTGTAGTGATAGGAGCTGGGTTGCTGATCTTAGCCGGCTTCCGCAAGACCCCTCAGGCATCCCGGGGCCAGACCGAGCTAAAAGGCTCGAGCGATAGCTAGCGCTGTAACAACAGGAAGCGCGGGCGGTCCAGCAGGTCGGGCCGGAGCTGCCTGTCCGCCCAGTTGGTGGCACTAGCTAGCGCTGTCTCGGCGTTGCGCGGATCGAGTTCGGCCAGCAGCCAGGCGCCGGGCTTGAGCAGGGCATGAGCCTGAGGCAGCAGCCGCTTAAAGTGCTGCAAGCCGTCCTGACCAGCAAAAATGGCTAGTGGTGGGTCGGCCTGGACCTCAGGGCTGAGACTGTCCCGGTCCCCCTCGGGTAGATAAGGGAGGTTAGCGGTCACGAGGTCGGCCTCCCGCGCAAAAGCCTCCACCTCAGGATGAGCTAACAGATCGGCCTGGACCAAAGTGACCGCATAGCCCAGCGCTGAGGCGTTGGCAGCGGCTACTTCCAGCGCCGCGTGAGACAAATCGGTGGCCATCACCAACGCATCCGGAAGTTCGTGCTTGAGGGCCAGGGCGATAGCGCCACAACCGGTCCCTACGTCCAGTACCCGTGGCGTCGCTAGGATGCTGAGCTGCTCTAAGGCGATTTCGACTAACTGTTCGGTCTCCGGGCGAGGGATCAGCACAGCAGGGGTAACGCGCAGCGTCAAGCCATAAAACGGCGCCAAGCCCAGGATGTGTTGCAGGGGCTCACGGCGTTCGCGCCGGGCCAGCCAGCCCTCCAGCGTGCGGGCGTCCGCCTCATCCACGGACTCGCCCCCCACGAGCCCCAACTTAGCCCGCGAGACACCCAACAGGTGCGTCAGCAGCCAGGCCGCTTCCGCTTCGGGAGAGGCGATCCCGGCCCGGGCCAGCCGTGCCGTTAGCTCCTGGCGCAGTTCATGAACCGTCACCCCCTCATGCTACACGATTGCGGCACCCACTCCTGCATCAAGCTCCGGCGATTCTGTTATATTAGCTGGCACAAAGACCCTGACCCTACCACAACTCGTTTTCATAGCGTGCAGGGTTGGAGATGGTTAGCGAGTGATGAGGAGGCAGGTCAGTGGACGCCAAAGCAATCGTGGTCACATCCGGCAAGGGCGGAGTTGGCAAAACCACCACCACCGCCAATGTGGGCGCGGCCTTAGCGCAACTCGGTGAGAAAGTTGCGGTAGTCGATACCGACGTCGGACTGCGCAACCTGGATGTGGTGATGGGGCTCGAGGGCCGGGTGGTCTTCGACCTGATCGACGTGTTTGAGGGGAAGTGCCGCCTGCGGCAGGCACTGATTCGCGACAAGCGGGTAGAGAACTTGCACCTGCTAGCCGCTTCGCAAACGCGCGACAAGAGCGCTCTGTCGCAAGCGCGCATGCAGGAGACCGTCACCGCGCTGCTCGAAGAGGAGGGCTTCGACCGGGTGTTAATCGACAGTCCGGCGGGCATCGAGATGGGTTTCCAGACTGCTGCTAGCGCGGCCCAGGGGGCGCTAGTGGTGGTTAACCCAGAGGTGTCGAGCGTGCGCGACGCCGACCGGATCATCGGGCTGTTGGAGGCGCGGGAGATCCGGGAGGTCAGGTTGATTATTAACCGCCTGCGGCCCGAGATGGTCAAGCGTGGCGATATGCTCGAAGTCGATGACGTGCTGGAGATCTTAGGGGTCAAGCTGATCGGCATCGTTCCCGAAGATGAGAAGATTCTGGTCTCCACCAACCTGGGCAACCCGATTGCTATTAGCGACCCGAGCCGTAACGGTGCCGGCCTGGCGTTTAGGCATATCGCCCAGCGCCTGCGCGGCGAGGAGGTGCCGCAGATCAGCTACGAGCCGCCAGGCGGCCTCTTCTCCAGCCTGCGGCGGCTGTTTGGGGGAAGCTGATGTTCGGGCTTTTTAGGCGCAAAAAGAGCAAAGACCACCTCAAAGAGCGCCTTAAGCTGGTGCTCTCTTACGACCGCGCCAAGCTCTCGCCAGGCAAGATGGAACAGCTCAAGAACGACCTGTTAGAGGTAATTACTCGCTACTTCCCCATGGATGGGCGGGACACCGATGTGAGGCTCGAGCAGCACGGCGACCGGATGGTGTTAATCGCCAACCTACCGATGCGACAGGAGGCCTAGAGAGTCAGAAATTCCCAGCAAGAACCGTGTGGTTGCGTCCTGTAGGGGCGACCGGCCGGTCGCCCCTACTCAAACGATGGGTTGTAGCTATTTTTCGAATGCGCTCTAGCGCGAGAGGTAGCGCGTTAGCGGCGGCAGCAGGCTGGCGGCGATTATTAACTTGAGCACGTCGCCGGGGATGAAGGGATAAAGCCCCCACTGGAGCGCGGTAGGCCAGTCGGGGGCGAACTGCGCCAGCCAGATCAGGCCGGGCAGGTAGATGACTAGGTTGCCGAGCAGCATCGCCGCCATCGTCCCCTTAGCGCTTTGCGTCCAGCCGCGCTGCGCCAGGTAGCCCACCAGAGCTGCGGCCAGCACGAAACCCGCCAGATAGCCTGCGGTCATGCCGGTAAGGTGCGACCACCCCGCCGCCCCACCGGCGAATACTCCCAGGCCCGCCCCGCCTAACACTAACAGCAGATACAGCAACATGCTCAGGCTGTCGAGCGGGTACGGACGGGGGGTAGCGGGTAAGTGCCGACTGGCCCCTACCGGTATACTGGGCGGCATGGCGGAGATGCCCATAGTCTCGGAGTGGGTTACCAACGTCGATATCGTCTTTCCGCACCATGCTAACCCACTGGGCACGCTCTTCGGTGGGCGCGTGCTGGCGCTAATGGACATCGCCGGGGGCATTGCGGCGGTGCGTTTCTGCCGCCTGCCGGTGGTAACCGCCTCGACCGAACCGGTCGACTTTCACAACCCCATCCTGGTCGGTGAGATTATCGAACTCAAGAGCCGGGTGGCCTGGGTGGGACGGAGCAGCATGATCGTCCGTTGTGAGGTCTTTGGCGAGAACCCCTTATCTGGCGAGCGGCGACTATGCACCGTTGGCCACCTCAACTTTGTGGCCATCGGCGGAGATGGCAAGCCCACCCCCGTGCCACGGCTGCGGGTAGCGACCGCGCTCGAGCAGCAGCACTGGCAAATCGCTGCGCAGGTCCGTGAGGCCAGCTTGTTACGGCGCCAGCAGCGGGGCGATGGCCCTTGACCAAGGTGGGATCAAGGTGAGGTAGTAGACCACTACCCGCTTGTCGAGCCGCTGGTTCTGGCCGTAGGCCGCACGCGCGTTCAGGCCACTAGTCAATCGGGTGCTTGAGGATCGGTTTGCGGGCCGCGGCGACTTCATCGAGGCGCCGCACCGGGGTCTGGTAGGGCGCGTTCGGCAGATACTCGGGGTCGGCCTGGGCGCGAGCTAGGATCGCTTGCAGCACCGCGGTGTAGGCGTCCAAGGTCTCCAGCGACTCGGTCTCGGTCGGCTCGACCATCATCGCTTCCTTGACGATCAGCGGGAAGTAGACGGTCATCGGATGCACGCCGTAGTCAAGCAGCGCCTTGGCGATGTCGATGGTGCGCAGCCCATCGGGGGGTTGCGCCACAAACTCGTGCATATTGAGGCGGTCAAAGGCGATGCGCAAACCCGCCTCTTTGAGCTTGACGCGCAGGTAGTTGGCGTTGAGCACCGCTAGCGCCGAGACGCGCTTAAGCCCGTCAAGCCCCAGCGCCCGGATGTAGGTATAGGCCCGCACCAGGTTGCCGAAGTTGCCATAAAAGCTGCGCAGCCGCCCGATGGTGCGGGGGATATCGTAATTAAAGGCAAAGCCCGCCTCGGCCTTGGTCACCGTCGGCACGGGCAAATACTCTGCCAAGTGCGCCTTCACGCCAACCGGACCGGTGCCGGGGCCGCCACCGCCGTGCGGGGTGGTAAAGGTCTTGTGCAGGTTCAGATGCACTACGTCAAAGCCCATGTCGCCGGGGCGAGCACGGCCCACGATGGCATTAAGGTTGGCGCCGTCGTAGTAGAGCTGCGCTCCGGCCTCGTGCGCTAAGCGGCTGATCTCCAAAATCCTGGTCTCGAAGATGCCGAGGGTATTGGGGTTGGTCAGCATCACCGCCGCCACGTGCGGCCCGAGCGCCGCCTTAAAGGCCGCCAGATCGACCTCGCCGTCAGGGCCGGTAGGCAGCTCTTGCACCTCATAGCCGACCATTCCGGCGGTGGCCGGATTGGTGCCATGCGCGCCGTCGGGCACGATTACCACTCGGCGCTGAGCGCCTTCGCCATTAGCGTGGTGATAGGCGCGGATCATCAAGATGCCGGCCAACTCGCCGTGCGCCCCTGCCGCCGGCTGCAAGGTGATGGCGTCCATGCCGGTGATGGCCATCAGGTGGTTTTGCAGGTTATAGAGGAGCTCGAGCGCCCCCTGGATGGTAGCCGGGTCTTGGTAAGGGTGCAGGTCGCTAAAGAGCTTGGCCGCCTCCTCGTTGACCTTGGGGTTGTACTTCATAGTGCACGAGCCCAAGGGGTAGAAGTTGCCGTCGATGGAGAACTGCCGGTGCGCCAGCTGGGTATAGTGCCGCACCAAGTCGAGCTCTGATACTTCAGGCAGGCGTGGCGGCTCATGGCGCAGGTTCTCTGCCCCCAACAGCGCGACCAGGTCTACCTTTGGTGCAGCGGGCGGCTGCGCGGCGCGGCGGCCCGGCTGGCCGCGCTCGTAGATCACCGGGAAATCAGTCATGGGCAGCCTCCAGCGGGCGGGCTCGAGCCCGTATCTCGCGCAAGGCCGTTACTAAGGCCGCGATGTCCTGGTCGGAGGTAAGCTCACTAGCACTAAGCAGCACAGCATTGCCCAGCCCGTATTCCGGCGGCACCGGCACCCCGGCGTGGATGTCGCGCTCGGCCAGCAGTCGGCGGAACACGGTGGCATTAAGCGGCACCGGCAGCGCAAACTCGTTGAAAAACGGCTTGTCGGTCAGGGCAGCCAGGCCCGCCGTGCGCAAGGCGTCAGCCAACTGATGGGCCCGCGCCACGCTGGCCGTGGCCAGTTCGCGCAACCCCGCGGGCCCCAAGGCGGCCAGGTTCACAGCAGCCATCAGCGCCGTGAGCTGATGGTTCGAGCAGATATTCGACTTGGCCTTGCTGCGGCGGATGTGCTGCTCACGGGCTTGCAACGTCAATACGAAGGCCCGCTGGCCATCAACGTCCTGGGTCTGCCCTACCAGGCGACCGGGGAGCTGGCGTATTAAGGCCTCCGTGACCACCATGAAGCCGAAGCTCGGCCCGCCTAGGTTGAGCGGGTTGCCGATGGTCTGGCCGTCACCCACGGCGATATCGGCGCCAACTTCACCAGGTGACTTGAGCAGCGCTAGGCTGAGCGGCTCGACCGCGGCGACAAATAGTGCACCCGCCGCGTGGGCGGTCTCGGCCAGAGCCGCTATCGGCTCCAAGTAGCCCAGGTAGTTGGGGTTCTGAACGATGAGGCAAGCCACGTCCTGCCCCACTGCCGTCACCGGCGTGGTTAGCTCGGCTAGGGTGACGGTAGCGATCTCGGCCTCTATGGCGTGTAGGTAGGTGGCCAAAACCTCGCGTGACTCCGGGTGAACCCCCCGGCTTACTAGCACCTTACGGCGGCCGGTCTGGCGCAGGGCCAAGAGTGCCGCCTCCGCTACCGCCGAAGCGCCGTCGTACATGCTGGCGTTGGAGACCGGCAAGCCGGTGAGTTCCGCCATCATGGTCTGATACTCGAAGGTGGCTTGCAACACCCCTTGCGCCACTTCGGGCTGATAGGGGGTATAGGCGGTGACGAACTCGCTCTGCATAGCCAAGTGCGCCGTCACGGCAGGGATGAAGTGGCGCTGCGCCCCGCCGCCCAGGAAGTTCGGACCTTCAGCGCAATTCTTGGCCGCCAAGGCCCGCAGGTGCGCCAACAAAGCGACCTCATCAAGGCCCGCCGGTAGGTCGATTGGGGGCGACCTGAGCGCCTCCGGCAGATCGGCAAAGAGCGCCGCTAGCGAGTCCACGCCGATGACCTTAAGCGCCCTGGCGATATCCTTGTCGGTGTGGGGGGTGTAGTCCATCAGCTCTCCGTAGCCACCTGCCGGTAGCTCTCAGCGTCGAGCAGGTGGGCTAGCTCAGCGGGATTGCTCAGGTGGATCTTCAAGAGCCAGCCCTCGCCGTAAGGCGCACTGTTGATCGCCTCGGGGGCGTCGAGCAGCGCCTGGTTGACCGCAGTGATCTCGCCCGAGACCGGGGCGTAGATATCCGAAGCGGTCTTGACCGATTCGACCACGGCCACCGACTCGCCCGCCTTGACGCGGCGACCGACCTGCGGCAGTTCAACAAACACCACGTCGCCGAGCTGATCCTGAGCGAAGTCGCTGATACCTACGGTTACCACTTCGCCTTCCAGGCGGGCCCATTCATGGCTGGCGGCATATTTAAGATCGGTAGGGATGTTCATCATCGCTCCTTTAGCTTAAGAGACTGAGGGGTGGTAAAAGGGGGGTTTGACAACAGTTGCTGGGAGCTGTTGACCTCGCACCTCGACCGTCAGCAGGGTGCCCTGCTCGCTCAAAGGCGCTTCTAACCAGGCCATGGCGATGCTCTCACGGGTGAGCGGCGAAATGGTTCCCGAGGTGACCCAGCCCACCACGCGATCCCCCTTAGTGACGTGATAGCCTTGCCGGGCAATCCCGCGCTGCAAAAGCTTAAGGCCGACCAGCCAGTGGCGGCAGGGCGCGTCCCACATCGCCGCGCGACCGTAGAACTCCTTATCCTTGACCACCCAGGCGTAGTCGCTACAGAGGGGATTGGTATCGGCGGCAAACTCATGGCCAAAGAGCGGAAACCCTGCTTCAAGCCGAAGCGTGTCGCGCGCACCCAAGCCGCACGGCACCGCACCTGCGGCTATCAGGGCCTTGAAGATCGCCACGGAGTCATTAGGGCGGGCAAAAATCTCAAACCCCTCCTCGCCGGTATAGCCGGTGCGGGCCAGAGTTACCGGGTACTCGCCAAGGCGTGCTGGCAAGGTGCGGTTCTTCTTGACCGCTAGCAGATCGCCCTCGACCAGGCGGCTTAAGAGCAAGAGCGAGGTCGGCCCCTGCACTGCGATCAGCACCCAGGCCATCGACTCGTCAACAAGCTCTAACTCGTAAGGGGCGGCCAGCACCTGCAGGTGCGCCCATACCGCTGTACTATTGGCGGCGTTGCAGACCACCAGGTAGTCAGCCTCAGCCTGCCGGTAGATATAAAGGTCATCGATTAGGCCGCCGCGATCGTTGGGCAGCATCGAGTACTGCCCTGCGCCGACCTTGAGCTTGGCCGGGTCGTTAAGGGTGGCGTAGCTAAGAAACTCGGTCGCCTGAAGGCCGCGCACACAGATCTTACCCATGTGACTGACATCGAACAGACCACAGGCCTCACGCACCGCCAGGTGCTCCTGATTGATACCGGTGGGGTACTGGAGGGGCATCTCCCAGCCAGCAAACTCCACCATGCGCGCTCCAAGCGCCAAGTGTACTTGGTACAGCGGGGTCCGCTTCATAATCAGCACGATAACACGCCCCTCTCGCACATTGACATGGCAAAGTAGCCAATCCCTATCCGGGTCGCCCCTTCACCAGACATGGACTTAAAGCCCCAGCTCTAGCCGTGAGCAGTGTCAATCTATCCGATATACCAGCAGGTTGAGTATAACCCTTTGCAGCCCCTTCCGATAAGTATTATACTGAAGCTGGTGAGGCTGGCGAACGGCGAGGAGGAAATGAATGAGTCTCGATTACGTCAAGTTTACCCCTGGGTTTGAGAAATTCATGCCCAAAGAGTACCGCGATCTGGTTGAGCACGGGCCTTTCGGGAAAAAGGTCGGGGTTCCCCAAATGGGGACCTTCAAGGAGCTGCTGGAAGAGCACCCGATGTGCGCCGGCTGTGCCATGACGCTCTTCATCAGGCTGGCGGTTATAGCCTTCCCCAACCCCGAAGATACTATTACCGTAGGGACGGCCGGTTGCGGACGCCTAGCCCTCTCGCAAGCCGCCATCCCCTTTGTCTACGGCAATTACGGCGATACCAACGGGGTAGCAAGCGGACTCTCCCGAGGGCTTCGCTTGCGGTTTGGCGATAGACCCAAGGATGTAGTGGTGATGGCCGGCGACGGAGGCCTGGCCGACATCGGATTTTCCCAGGTGCTCCACTCCTGGCTCCGTAAGGAGCGGTTTACCACCATTATGCTGGACAATGAGATCTATGGCAATACCGGAGGTCAGGAGAGCGGCATGACTAACCGCGGAGTGGTACTCAAGATGGCGCCGTTGGGAAAGAAGTTCGACAAAACCAATATGGTTGAAATGGCCAAGGTCGCTGGCTGCGCTTATGTCGCTAGGGTGGTGCCGAGCAAGCCGAGCAGGGTTGCCAGTACCATCAAGAAGGCCGTGCTGATCGCCCGCGAAGTCGGACCGACCTATATCCAAGCCTACACTTCGTGTAACATTGAGTACGGGATTGCTACCGACAAGGTCTTGGAGGATGCCAAGAACGTCGAGGACGAGCGCTACCAGTTCTCGGAGTACATCACCGAAGAGGCCAAGCAATACCTGGCGCAACAGCACGAATACAAGGAGTATCAGGTTAAGCCATCGGTAAATAAGCCGCTGGAAGTCGGTGCTTAACAAGCACAAGGAGGTTTGTCATAGCTAAGCGGTTCAATATCAGAATGGCGGGTGTGGGCGGGCAGGGCGTGGTCACCGCCTCGCACATTTTGAGTACGGCAGTCATTAACGCCGGCGGCGAGAGCACCATCGTCCCCTTTTATGGCTCAGAGAAACGCATGGCCCCGGTAGAGAGCTATGTGCGGGTCTCGGACGAGCCGATTTACGAGGTTGGGGAGATTACCTTCCCTCACATCATCATCATCTTCCATCCGCAAGTTATAACGCACGGCAAGTCCTACACCATGCCGTTCTACTTCGGCCTAAAAGAGGATGGGGTGGCGCTAATCAATCACGAAGGGCCGATGAAGCTATCAAGAGATTATGCCCGCGAACTAGCGGAGCGCCGCGCGAAGCTTTTCTATCTGCCGGCCACAAGAATATCGTTGGAAGTCTCGGGGATGGACTTAGCCACCAATATGGCCTTGATGGGAGCGATTGGCTGCATCACCGGCTTGACCAATCTGGACGCTTTGAGCCAGGCAGTGCAGGATAGGTTCCTGGGCAAAGGTTTCGTGGTCTCTGGTGGAACGGCGGCACTGGACAGCGTGGTGGAGAGGAAATTTAAAAAGAAGCAGGAACTGATCGATAAAAATATCGCGGTGATAGAGGCTGCTTGGAAGTTCGCAGCCGATCACGGCTGGGGTGAAATCTCTAAGTCAGCCAATCCAGTCGAGGCTGTCGCCATGATTAAGACCTGATTTTTGAAAAAGAGGAGTCTATGTACCTGGTAGCCGACATAAACGTCGAAATTTGTGCGCAAACCGGTTGTAAGCTCTGTATGCAGTTTTGCCCCGAGCCGAATACCATCCTCTATAACGATCGGTTGGGTAAGTACGGAGCGGCCTATGTGGTGGTAGATCGCTGCAAAGGTTGCGGCCAGTGTACTTGGGTCTGTGACAATATGTCCAAAAACCATGCTATTAAAATGGTGATGATCGATCAACTGTCCGTGACTGCGCTCACCGAAAACGTGCTGTACGGTGAGAGGTCCACTACCGTCTTGCCCACTCCAACAACTCCAACGACATAAGCGCGAGCAGACAGAGGCATGCCGATGATAGAGCAGACGCGAGAAAAGATTATCGTCCCCGGACCGGCGGGATACCATCCACCGTCCGCGGCGCAGCTGGGTGTTACCTTGCCTGAACCAGGCCAGGGCTTGTGGTACGGACACCATGAGGATGAAGAAGTGGTGATGCGAGAAATTGCTTACCAGATGCTGACCAGGCCTAATGCCACCATTTTCCCTGGTCCTCTGGCGCTCTGGGCCTGGAACCAACACGCAGTAGACAGGGCCAGAGCGGTTCTGGAGATCGCAGCACAGATTCCTAACGTAATGATTATCCCCATGCCCGACTACCGCCCGAAGTACCCCAAGATCGATCCCGAGGAGGTAATTAATCCCAACCATCCAAACCTGACGATTTGGGGCAACAGGATTGAAGCCTGCATCTTCGTGGGTGTGCATTGCCACTATGCCAATCTCACGCTGAAGATGATTCGGGCCGGGACTAGCTGTTGCACTATCGCGCTGTGCGCCGAACAGGGGCATGAAGACGCCATGCTAAGCATCCGCGATGCCAACGCGACCAAACTGCTTCGGTTGGCTCAGGTCGTGAAGCGGGTACGCGAAGAGATGGGCCTAGAGTTACCTGAAAACGGCGAGAACGTCCGCTTTACCGGTACTCAGTCCAGGATACACGGCGGCAAGACTCACACCAATCCCCTCGAGTTCATGTCGCTTTCAGCCGATCTGGCCGGGGCTGCGGCTTACGGACACCGGCCGGAAGGTATGGAGAGCGAATCCTAGAGGCTATGTATATGAAATCTCCGCAATCCGAAGTCAAAACCAGCGGCCCCAGCGTTGGCGAAACAGCTCCACACTCCCCCGAAGACGCCAAAGACCCTCACGCTGAAGCCAAGAAGCAGCGCGTAGTCACACCGGAATACCTGTTTTTAGAAGCGCCGCGAACTCGCGAATTCATCACCGGCAGCGAAGCCGCCAAGGAGGCGGTGCGCCGTTCGAATGTGGATTTTTCGGTGGCCTACCCCATCTCGCCGCAAAGTGAGACCATGCAGCTAGTCGGTGTGCTGTACGGTGAGGGCTACGTCAAGGAATACTATCGCGGCGAGGAGGAGTACGGCGTAATGTCGGCTATCGCTGGCGCCTCTCGAGCCGGGGTGCGCTGCTTTACCGCCACCGCCGGACCCGGCACCTTGCGTAGCATCGAGGCTATCGCCTCGTGGCCCGGCCATCGGCTGCCAGCCGTAATTTTGTTTACCTGCCGGGTGGTCAACGCCCCACTGGCGATTCAGCCAGACAACATCGAAATTAGCTATCTCTTGAACTGCGGGATGATTCTCTTCCACGCCGAAAATCAGCAGGATATGTTCGATTTTCTTATGAAGAGCTTCATCATCAGCGAGATGAACGACGTTACCCTACCGGTCGGCGTGGCCTGTGATGGCTTCTTTGTGACTCATGCCCGTGGCAATGTAGCGATGCCGGATCGGAGCCTCAAGCTTCCACCGCGCGATGCCTGGGGTGGTGCGGTTCCGGTACTAGACGCAGAGAACCCGCCAGCTCGGCTCTCCCGCGATGCGCCGGTACAGAAGTCCAACTTTATGGCTTATAACATTCATGCTGTCTGGCAGCAGGAGGTTTGGGCAGCGGTAGAACGCTCGCGCAAATACATCCACAGGTACTTAGATGGGCTGTGTGTGGCCGAAAACACTGAGGCGGCGGACGTCATCCTGATTGCGTCTGGCAGTGCCGTGGCCCAGTCCCGCGAGGCGATCAGGCTGTGCCATGAGAAGGGTATAAAAGTCGGCCTAATCAAGATCCGCTCACTGCGCCCCTTCCCCATCAACGAACTTCGGCAGCTTTGCGCTAATGCCAAGCTGATCGTGATTCCGGAGTTCAACTACTTAGGCTGGCTGGCCAAGGAGGTCGCGGCGGCGATTTACGGGCACTCCAAAGCCAAAATTATCGCCGGACCCCACGTCTACGGCGGTCAGTCCATGCCAGTGGAATTGATTGTGGATGAGGTCGAGTCGGCACTGACTGGCAAGCGATCCACCAATGTGCCGCTGTCTCAGATCATGGGCGGAGACGAAACCGACCCCGCTGCCCTGGACCACTTTTTGCGCAACATCTGATCATAGCACCTGCTCAGCAGCTCTTTAGCTATTAGCCCTAGCTAAAGGCTAATAGCTTACACCACAACTCATAAGGATCAACTCGGTTTGGGAGGCTCGATCGCCAACTTTTCCGCAGGGGCGTGCCTCGGCCATGTTACGCTGAAGTCGCCATGGTAGACACTAATCTGACGGTGATAGACCATCCGCTGATCCAGCACAAGCTTGCTATTTTGCGCGACAAAAACACCAACGTGCGTGATTTTCGGGCGCTCTGCACCGAGATCAGCATGTTGATGGCCTTCGAAGCCATGCGGAACCTACCCCTTGAGGAGGTGATGGTCGAAACACCCTTGGCGCTAGCCAAAGCCCGGCGGCTGGCAGGTAAAAAGTTGGCCCTGGTAGCCATCTTACGGGCCGGGTTGATCATGGTGGACGGGATTCTCAATTTGGTACCCACAGCGCGGGTCGGCCATATCGGTCTTTATCGCGACCCGAAGACGCTAAAACCGGTGCAGTACTACAGCAAGCTACCTGCTGACATAGCCGAGCGGGACGTGTTCGTGCTCGACCCGATGCTGGCTACCGGCGGGAGCGCCGCAGCGGCCATCCGCCTGCTTAAAGAGCAGGGGGCCAAAAGCATCCGGTTGCTGTGCATCATCGGGGCACCGGAGGGAAAAGCGGTAGTCCACCGCGAGCACCCTGAAGTAGAGATCTTGCTGGCGGCCCAAGACGAGCGCCTAAACGAGCACGGCTATATCATGCCGGGTCTGGGTGATGCCGGCGACCGCATCTATGGCACGCGCTAGGGTTCTCATGCCCAGAACATTTCTCGGCGTAAAATAGGTCGTGCGCGAGTATCTTTTCTCTTATCTGCCGATCGCTGCTGGCGCGTTCTGTGTAGCGCTTATCGGGGTAGCGCTGTTTGTACCGCAACTTCGGCGCTTTGCGCTGCGCATCGGGGCGGTGCAAGACGGAGGAAAACCACACGGCAGGGGCCTGCGCATGCACAGCGGCAAGGTGCCTAATATCGGCGGTATCGCTATCTTTGCCGGTTTCATCGTGGCGCTGCTGGTCGGCTCAGTGGTTGACAGCCTGTCCGGCCGCCACCTGCTCGAGCCTTATCGGGTGCAACTGCTGGCGATCGTGCTCGGCGCGGCGCTGATGACGCTGGTAGGGTTTATCGACGACCTCTGGGAGGTACCGCCCGCCATGCGCCTGGGGACGCAGTTCGTAGCAGCCGGGATTTTGGTCGTCAACGGTGTAAAGATCGACTTCATCACCAACTTTCTGGGCGATACTCCCTATATCTTTTTTGGCGAACCGCTGGCGATAGCGGTAACGATCTTATGGGTGGTGGGCTTTACCAACGCCTTTAACTTCATCGACGGGTTGGATGGCCTCTCTTCCGGCATCGCTACCATCGCCAGTTTTAGCCTTCTGGCGGTGGCCTTACAGCTTGATGACCGGGGGGCAGCGGTGCTGCTGCTCGCCGCGCTAGCCGGGGCAGCACTAGGCTTCTTGCGCCATAACTTCAACCCCGCCACCATTTATATGGGCGATTCGGGGGCCTACCTGCTCGGCTATACCCTGGCGGCGGTCAGCGTCTTGGGGGCGCTCAAGGTCACTGCGGCGGTAACAGTGGCGGCGCCGATTCTGATCCTGGCTCTGCCGGTGGTAAATATCACCCAGGTCACGCTGCGGCGCCTCTGGCGCGGCGCTAGCCCGGCGCTAGCCGCCAACGATCACCTGCACGACATGATTCGCGAGCGCAGCGGCTCTAAGCGCCTAACAGTCGTGATCTTGTGGTTAGTAACATTGCTACTCGGAGTAATGGGCATGATGATCTCACGCACGCCCCCGGAGCTGATGTACCTGACTATTGCGGCTACTGTGCTGCTGATTGCGGCAGTGAGCCTGATGCGCCTGCGCGACGCAGCCCGCGAGAGCGCCGCCGCTTGAAAGCCCGAGTGTGCGTGGCCTTCGGCACTCGCCCGGAGGCTTCCAAAATGGCGCCGGTGATCAAGGCGCTGCAACACCAGGGCAGCGTGACACCACTGGTACTGGTTACCGGACAACACCGCGAGCAGCTCGATATGATGCTTAAGCTCTTTGCCATCACGCCGGATGCCGACCTAGCAGTGATGACCGAGCGGCAGACGCTCCCCGAGCTGTTAGGCCGCTTGGTGCCGCACGCTGCCGCCGCCTTGCGCAAACTTAAGCCTGATTACGTGCTGGTGCACGGCGACACCATGAGCGCCTTTGCCGTGGCGCTGGCGGCATTTTTTGAGCAGCTTCCAGTAGCCCACGTCGAGGCTGGCTTGCGCTCCTTCAGCCTGGCCGAGCCTTTTCCAGAAGAGGCTAACCGCCGCCTCATCGACGTGCTGACCGACCTCGATCTGCCACCGACCCCGCTGGCCAAGGCCAACTTGCTCCGTGAGGGGAAGCACCCGGCGCGCATGGTGGTCACCGGGAACACGGCCGTGGACGCCGTGCGAGAGATCGCCCGGCACGCCGCCTTACCGAGCCATCTCCCCCCCGGACCCTACGTGACCGTGACCATGCACCGGCGCGAAAACCTGCCGGTCATGCGCGGCCTGGCCGAAGTGCTGGCAGCCGAAGCCCGGGCCCACCCGGAGCTGACCTTCGTCTATCCGGTCCACCTCAACCCAGCGGTGCGCGAGGCGGTGTGGGGGGTCTTGGAGGACGTGCCAAACTTTATCTTGGCTGAGCCTTGGGACTACGCCCCGCTGGTGGCGCTGATGCAGGCCTCAGAGTTGATCATTACCGATTCGGGAGGGATGCAGGAGGAAGGGGCGGCGCTCGGGGTGCCGGTGGCGGTGTTGCGCAATGTAACCGAGCGCCCTGAGGGGTTAGCAGCTGGCGTGCTCAGGCTGGCTGGTAACGAGCCAGAGCAGGCGAGGGCCGTGCTTGCCGAACTGCTCTCAGACGCCACCTTGCGCGCCAGTATGCGCCAGCGCCCCAACCCCTACGGTGACGGCCGGGCCGGCGAGCGGGTGGCGCAGGCGGTGGCCTGGCGGCTGGGCTTGGCAGCGCGGCCCCCCGACTGGCTCCCTAGCTGATCGGCACTTCGCTAAACATCCCGTGCCAGCCGCACTGCTGACAGCTTACCCGGCTGGCCTCATCCCACTCGGCGTCACTAAGGCGCTCGCTAACTACGCGCAGGCTGTTCTCGCTCAGGTCGAACACGATGCCATGCGTCAGTTCAGCCTGGCAGCACACATCTAGGGTGTAACTGCCACAGACGGGACAGAGCGACTGTAAGTGGGAGCGGTCGGTGGTGGCCACGTTCCAGGTTATAACAGGGCAGCTCTTACAAAATCATTACAGCTGGTTTGATCCTGCGGGTGCTCGCAGGACTACCAATCGTCGTCCAGGGCGTCTTGGCAGCGATGATGCCGGCGCTTAGCCGACTCAGTATTTATGACAACTGCTGCAGGTGCCAGCACTACCCCCAACCCTAGCAAGAATGCGGATTTTCACGGCTTACCACCGGCAAGCTCTGCTATACTCACGACTATGTTGGAGCCGTCGCTCGAGCTCTACGGAGACTCCTACAGCAAGGTAGACGCCCTGTTAAGCGAGCTACTGGCACGCAGCCACGCTCGCTACGCCATGATTGTGGACCTCAAGGGGTTCGTGCTGATGCACGCCAGAGCCCTCTGGGCCCCTAGGCCGCCGTCACTCGATTCGCTGGCTACGCTGGTCGCTTCAAACTATTCGGCCAACGAGGCCATCGCTAAGCTGCTGGGCGAGTCAGGCTTTAAGGAGATGGTCCAGCAAGGCTACGAGATCGGCACCTATGTTGAGGAGCTGAGCGACCGAGCGCTGTTGGTGACCGTCTTCGATAAATCTACCGCGCTAGGCCGCGTCAAACTTTACAGCAAGAAGGCGGTCGAGGAGATTCGTCAGGTGCTCAGTCACAGCGGCGACCGCCCTGAGCTGCATTTGGGTGAGGAATGGCGAAACTCGACTAGCGCCCTGCTTGATGATCTGTTCGGGAAATCAAAATGAGCACCATCAACTTTGCTGCCCGCGAGATCAACTTCAAAATCGTCTATTACGGCCCTGGGCTGTCGGGCAAAACTACCAACCTCAAGAAGATCTACGAGCAGGTGCCCAAGGAGCGCAAGGGGGAGATGGTCAGTCTGGCCACCGAAGACGAGCGCACCCTATTTTTCGATTTCTTGCCGCTTGATCTAGGCGGAGTGAACGGTTTTAAGACGCGCTTCCATCTTTACACCGTGCCGGGGCAGGTCTTTTACAACTCCAGCCGCAAACTGATCTTGCGCGGTGTGGATGGCATCGTCTTTGTGGCCGACTCGGCCCCCAATCGCCTGCGGGCTAACGCCGAGAGCCTGCGCAACCTGCGGGAAAACCTCCGGGAGTATAACCTCTCGCTGACCAACATTCCCTATGCCATTCAGCTCAACAAGCGCGACCTCCCCGACGCGCTGCCCGCTGAGATGATTAAGCAGGTGCTCGACCCTGGCGGCCAGACGCCCTGCTTTGAGGCTGTAGCGGCGCAGTTCGTGGGCGTCTTTGAGCCGTTGCGGGCGGTCTCTAAGCTGGTACTGGAAAAGCTGGCGCAAAAAACCTAGCACCGCTATTTTGGCGACCGGCGCTAAAGCCGAACCCGATTTTTGCCCTGGTGCTTAGCCTGGTAGAGATTGATGTCGGCGGCGTTAAGGAGCTGTTCATAATGGGCAAAGCCGTTGCTGCTCGCTAGCCCCATGCTCACGGTGACTGTAAGCTCCGGGTGGATCCCTTGCCAGGGGTGCAGTTCGATCGCTTGCCTGATCTTCTCGGCGGCCAGGGCGGCCTGCTCAAGCTCGGTATTGCGGAACATCACCACAAACTCTTCGCCGCCGTAACGCGCTACCACGTCCACCGTGCGGGTGTTTTCGACGAACAGCCCGGCTAGCGCTCTCAGCACCTCGTCACCCACGGCGTGCGAGAGCCGGTCGTTGATGCGCTTAAAGAAGTCGATGTCAGCAATAGCTAAACTTAGCGGGTGCTGGTAGCGCATGGTGCGGGCGAACTCCTCGCTTAACACCCCGTCGAGATAGCGGCGGTTATAGAGGCCGGTCAGCGGGTCGCGGGTGGCCTGCTCCTCGAGCAGCTTGGCCTGGCGCTCGAGCGTCTCAAGCGCCTGCTTCAGCTCGACGTTGCGGAGCCGGTAGATCTCCTTGTCACGCTCGGCCTGCTCGAGCTGGAAGTTGACCTTTAAGGCCTGTAAGCGTTGTTCGGAACGTTCGGAGAACACCTCGCGCTCGAGCCGGTGGTACTCCAGCAGGTGCCGATAGGCCGCCTCGAACTCGCCGCGCAGCTCATAGGCCTGGGCTAGCGCCTGCTGGGCGCGATACTGCGCCGGCTTGGCAGCCATCTCCTGGCCAAGCGTCAGCGCTCTGGCTAGGTGGGGCAGCGCCTCTTCCGGACGTTTTAGCCGGAGGTAGAAATCACCGACATCGAGGCGCCCCTCGGCTTCAAAAGTTCTGTTGCCGGTTGCCTGGACCAGCGCCAAACTCCGGGCAAAGAGCTGCTCGGCCTCGCCGTGCCGGCCCTGCTTCCCATAGGCCACCGCCAGGTTGCACGTTGCCGCCCCCTGGCCCAGGGTGTGGTTGAGCCCTTCAAACAGCGCTAACGCCTCGTAGTAAGCCTCACAGGCCGCCTCGTACCGCGCTAGGTTCTTCCGGGCGATACCGACGTTATTGAGTGCAATAGCTCGATTTAAGGTGTCACCTAGCTCAATTTGCAACGCCAGCGCCCGCTCGTAGTAGTACAGTGACTGCTCGTGATCACCCGAGCGAGCAAAGATCACCCCGATGCTATTAAGCGCTCGAGCTTCACCCGTTTTGTCCCCTAGCCCCTGGCGGATCTTAAGCACCTCAATCATCTGGCCCAAGGCTAGTTCATAAGCCCCCTGGCTGTCGTAAGCTACGGCGGCAGCATGTAGCACGTCGGCTTGCAGGGCACTCGCCCGCTCGGTCTGTCCCAGCGCTTCACGGTACAGTTCCAGCGCCAGCCTAGCCTCACCTAGTGCGCGATAGGCATCACCCACTTGCAGCGCACAGCGCACCAACCACTCGCGCTCACCGAGCTGCTCAGCCAGATTGCAAGCCTCTTGCGCTAACGCCAAGGCGCGCTTCGGGTCGGCGCTCAGCGCGGCTTGCGCCTGTGCGCTAAGCTGCTCAAGGCGCTTAAGCTTTCGGGAGAGTTCGATCTCATCAGTCATAAGCCCTGGCAGAATTGTACTGAGGAACGACTCCCCCATACCGTGACGAGCGCCACTGGCACGAAGCCCCTTAAGTAACCTCCGGCCGGGCGCGGATCTGCTCAGCATCTTTAAGAACGATCTGCCGGGTGGTCACCAGCAGCTGGCGGTAAGCCTCGACCTCCAGCTGCTTGATGATGGTATCGAGGCAGGGCAGCAGTTCGCGCTCGATATAGTCGGCCTCGCGCAGGCGGCGCTTGGCCGCCCCCCGGCGGGCAGAGTCGGCCAGAAAGTTAAAGTGCCGCGGCAGACAGGCGGCAGGTGAGGCCGGCCCGCAGCCGAGTTCACAGCTGCCGGGGCAGAAGCCGTAAGACCAGTGGTAGACGGCGGCGGGCGGTGGCGGGTAGGGCGGCAGAAACTCCGCATACTCTAGCAGCGACGCCGCCAGACTACGCACGGTATCAAACAGCGCGTAGCCCAGCGGCCCAGCATGGGTGGCGGCGAGCAGTCGATACAGTTGGCTGCGTTGTTGCCGGTAGGCGGCGATGCGCAACGGTGACCTCCTGGCCCGACTGGCTGACAGAACAGGCGAGGCCTCAGGGGTCACGGACAGCCTCGCCTTCACGTCAAGACCTACTAACGGGTTGCCGGCCTGGGGTTTTCCAGCGCCGCATGAGCGGCGGCCAGGCGGGCGATGGGGACTCTAAACGGCGAGCAGGAGACGTAGTTAAGGCCGATCTTATGGCAGAAGTGGACGGTTTTGGGGTCGCCGCCATGCTCGCCGCAGATGCCGACCTCGATATCGGGGCGGGTCTGGCGGCCTAGCTCGACGGCCATGATCATCAGCTTGCCGACCCCCTTCTCATCGATGGTGGCAAAGGGGTTGTCGGTTAAGATGCCACGCTCTAGGTAGTCGACCAAGAAACCGGCTTCGGCATCATCGCGCGAGATACCGAACACCGTCTGGGTTAGGTCGTTGGTACCGAACGAGAAGAACTGCGCCAGCCCGGCGATCTCGTCGGCGGTTAAGGCCGCGCGCGGGATTTCGATCATGGTGCCGAACTTATAATCGATAGTGATCCCTTGCTCTTTCATGACCTCTTTAGCTACCAACTCGAGCGCGGTCTGCTGAACCTTTAGCTCGTTGATGTGCGAAGTCAGCGGGATCATCACTTCGGGGTGGACCGCCACGCCGTGTTTGGCAGCGGTGCAGGCGGCTTCAAAGATAGCCCGCACCTGCATGTAGGTTAGCTCGGGGATCAGGATGCCTAGGCGCACCCCGCGCGTGCCGAGCATCGGGTTGGCCTCGCGCAGCGCCTCGACGCGCTCGAGGTAGCCCTGTTTAACATGGATCTCCGCCAGCGCTGCGTCGATCTCTCTCATGGTCTGGTAGTGCTGCAACCGGACCTTGAGGTCGGCTAAGTCCTGCACTAGCTCCTCGTAGGCCGGGAGAAACTCATGCAAAGGCGGGTCGATTAAGCGGATGATGACCGGCAGCCCGTCCATGGCCCTAAACAACCCTTCGAAGTCGCCGCGCTGCATCGGCAACAGCTGCTCGATCGCCTCGTTGCGGTCATGCGAGGTCTTGGCCATGATCATCTTCTGCACAATGGGCAGCCGCTCGGCCTCGAAGAACATATGCTCGGTCCGCACTAGGCCGAGGCCCTGGGCGCCGTATTCGCGGGCGCGCTGCGCGTCTTGCGGGTAGTCGGCGTTGGCCCAGACTTGCAGGGTACGCAGCTCATCGGCCCAGCTCAACACCTTGAGCAGGTAGGGATTTTTGATATCAGGCACCTTGGTGGGCAGCTCGCCTAAGTAAACATCGCCGGTGGTACCGTCAATCGAGAGATACTCACCTTCCTTGACGACCTGCTCGCCGACCTTCATTTCGCGGGCTTCTAGGCTAATCTCTAACTCGGTTACGCCGACTACCGCCGGCTTGCCAAACTGCCGCGCCACTAGCGCGGCGTGGCTAGTCCGACCGCCGCGGCTGGTAAGAATCCCTTTGGCGGCCAACATGCCGTGCACATCATCAGGCTTGGTCTCGGGGCGGACCATGATCACCGCGCGCTTCTCTTCCTTGGCCCAGCGCTCGGCAGTATCGGCGTCGAAGGCGATCATGCCGACCGCCGCGCCCGGCGAGACGTTAAGCCCTTTGGCGATCCGCCGGGCCTGCTTGCGGGCTTCGTCATCGAACTGCGGGTGCAAGAAAAAGTCGACCTGCTCGGGCTTAACGCGCTTAACCGCCTCGGTCTTGCTGATCAGCCCTTCTTCGACCTGATCGACTGCGATGCGCACCTCGGCCTGAGCGGTGCGCTTGCCGTCGCGGGTCTGCAAGATCCAGAGCTTGCCGTGCTCAATGGTAAACTCCATATCCTGCATGTTGCGGTAGTGCTTCTCTAGTCGCTTGGCGATGGCCTCGAACTCAGCGTACAGCTCAGGCATATCGAACTTAAGATCGCCGATCGGTTGGGTAACGCGGATGCCGGCCACCACATCCTCGCCTTGAGCGTTGATGAGGTAGTCGCCTTCCAGCTCAGGCTCACCGGTCGAGGCGTTGCGGCTCATGGCCACGCCGGTAGCGCAGGTATCGCCCATGTTGCCAAACACCATGGCCTGGATATTGACCGCCGTGCCAAGGTCGTGAGCGATCCCGGCGGCGTTGCGATAATCCACGGCGCGCTTACCGTTCCAGGATTTAAAGACCGCTTCGGTAGCGAGCTTGAGCTGCTCGAAGGGGTCGTTGGGGAACTCTTTGCCGGTGTAGGTCTTAACGATCTCCTTGAACTTCCTGGTAATGGCCTGCCAATCCTCAGCCTTGAGCTGGGCGTCGTTCTCAACCCCGGCCTGTTTCTTGGCGGCAGTGATGACCGCCTCGAAGACCTCATCCGGCACACCCAGCACTACGCTGCCGAACATCTGCACCAGGCGGCGGTACGAGTCGTAGACAAAGCGCGGGTCATCGGTGAGCGCAATCATCCCTTGGGCTACCTCGTCGTTGAGGCCAAGGTTAAGGATGGTATCCATCATCCCCGGCATCGAGAACTTGGCGCCCGAGCGGCAGCTCACTAGCAGCGGCTGCGAGGCATCGCCAAACCTCTTGCCGGTGATCGCTTCGATCTGTTTGAGCGCGTCGAGCTCCTGCTCCCAGACACCTGCCGGGAACTTCTCACCAGCCGCCAGGTAGGCGTTACAGGCTTCGGTGGTCACTGTAAACCCCGGCGGCACCGGCACGCCGATGCGCGTCATATCGGCCAGGTTAGCTCCCTTGCCGCCGAGCAGCGCCCGCACGCCCTGCCAGTTACCGGTGGCCCTTTCTGCCTGCTCAACCTCGCTAAACAGATAGACCCATTTCATCATTGCACCTTCCTTTGGGGTAAGTTACGCCCAAGCACCAACGTTGTGGCAATGCCACCTCACGGGCCAACCGGCCCAAAGGCAACAGCCTCGACGTTTCTAATCTAGATTGTAGATAGGGAGCTAGCTAGGCGGCAGATGACGAATGTCCCCTCTCACCGTCAGTCTATCGTATACTGCGTGCGGCCAATGTTGAGCGCTTCAGCATTTCAACAACAGGTTGTAGGTAGTGGGCAGTGGGAAGTAGGAAAATCCCCACGACCTACAACCCACACCCCACAACCTGCTATCCACTGCCAGCTACTTTTTTCTGACCGGCTAACCAGCTAGTTGCGCTCGCGCGGGGTATAGCCTGTAGGTTGTCTGGTGTTCCCGGTGCGCTACCACCGCTTCAGACCTCTTGCAGCAGCGCGGCGGCACCCATCGTCAGCGCACCCTGGGTGCTCTCACTGTGACCGAGCGAGAGGCCCTGCTCCATGGCCGCCAAATACGACTCTTCCAAGAGGGCGATCTCAATGGCGATGATCTTCTCAAACGCCTCGACCGCCTCAATCACCTGGAGCGGTCTGAGCACCTCGGTCAGGTGACTAAGCGACAGCTCTTGCACCACGCCCATGGCCGGGATCATGTAGCGCGGGGCGACCCCCAGCCGCGCGTGAACCAGTCCGATCCGGTAGCGACGCTGTGCATATACCGCGTCGTAACAGCCGCTAAAAAGCTCGCCGTACCAGGCGGCAAACGAGGTATACAGCCGCTCCACCCGGCCCGGCACCGCCCACAGCAGGCGCTGCATCTCTTCGTCGCGGCCTAAGTAATCGTAAAAGGCCAGCGCCACCTCTTGAGCCAACGGCTGCATGGTCGCTCCCAGCGTCTGTAAGCAGCGGACATGCCGCTCTTGCAAGCCGGTGCGGAGTTTTAGATGCTCAAGCAGCGCGGCAGGGTCCATAACAGCGGCATCTTACCCCAACCGCGCGGCCTAACACCCTCACACTTCATCGGGCCGCAGCCTCAACCGGCTGGCTCGATTAGGCCGTAATCGCCGTCGTGGCGCAGGTAGATGACGTTCACCTCACCAGTCTGGGAGTTGCGAAACATGAAGAAGTTATGCCCCAGAGCTTCCATCTGCACCGCTGCGTCTTCAGGCAGCATCGGCCTGAGCACATGCCGCTTGACCCGCACGATCTCGGGTTGGCTCTCCGGGACCTCCTCTTCGCTAGGAGGTGGTGCGCTCTCGTTCCGCTTGGCCAGCATCCGCCCCTTGAATCTCTTGAGCTGACGCTCGAGCTTATCCACCACCAGGTCTATAGCGGTGTAGGTGTCAGCACCGCTCTCCTCAGCCCGCACTATGCCGTTAGGGACATTAACCTGCACCTCCACCTTGGCCGGCGCGGCGCTGTTGCCGTTGGTAGCGTAAGACATCACCACCTTGGCATCGATAATCTGGTCAGAAAAGCGGTTTAAGCGCGCCAACTTATCTTCGGCGTAGTGCCTCATGGCCTCAGAGATCTCCAGGTTGCGTCCGATGAGCTTGTAGATATTCATAACGCTTGTATCCTTTCTTCAGTTAGGGGAACCCCTGACTGACTCAGGGACGCTTGAGTTTTATGACGGTATCTCCTTTCGGCGCGAGCGGAGTGGGGACACTTATTGTAATTGTTATTGTAACGCATAGGGCTCCTGGCTGAAGTATACCACGCCGCTAGCGTGCTTGCGGCTTACAGCCAACTTGGGAGTTAGCAACGGCCTGGCTAGCCCTCAGGCTGGACGACCTGGATGCCGATGGCGATCAGCCCGGCCAACGCCACGGCGTAGAGGCTGATGCTGATAAACGTAAACAGCAGCAGTTTCCGCTGGTCGATGCCGAGCGCCATAGCCGTCACCGCTACCGCCCAGACGCCGATCCACGGGGTAGCGAGCAGGATGAACCAGGGGCCGTAGGAGTCGAGAAGCCCCTTAGCGCGGGGAGAGGCGAGCTTTGCCAGCCAGGGGCCGAGGCGCTGGTGGTTAAGGAGCTGCCGGTAGAAGAGCGCGATCAGAGGAACCGGCAGGTAGTTGCCCAGTACGGTCCAGAACACCGCCGAGGTATAGTCGAGCCCCATCGCCATAGCCGCAGGCACCGCGACATAGATTTCAAAGAACGGAAAGAAACCCAAAAACCAGGCGGTAGCAGCTTTGACGATGTAGTCAAGCATCAATCAAGCTCCTGGTAGCTTAGCGTCAGTAGCCGCTGGCGTAGCTGCTCTCTAAACGGTCCGGCAGGTGGGGCAAGGTGCAATAGGTCGGCGAACCAGAGGCCATCTGCCGCTAGCCGCAGCAGGGTGGCATGGGTAGGCTTAAGCCCATCGCCTTCGATACGCTGCTGATAACCCTCGAAGGCCGCACGCACGGGCTCCAGTAGCTCTGGATTTATCGTGAGCGCAGCCAGCAGGCCCGCTCTAAGCATGGGCTGGTGGGGGTCGGCGTCGAAGGTGGCCCCAATCAGGGCACGGCTGAAGCGCCCCTTGGGGTCAGGATCGTGGGCCATGCGGCGCGAGAGTTCGGCCTCGAACAGTGTCAGGTAGTGCTCGAGCAGCCCGCGGATGAGGGCCTCTTTGTTGGGAAAGTGATATAGGAGACCACCTTTGCTGGCTCCGGCTTCTTTGGCGATGGCCTCGAGTGTCAGATGGGCAATGCCGTCGCGCAGAATTACGGTGTTAGTAGCTTCTAGCAGGGCAGCGCGAGTATCTCTCATGCTTCAGACTATACCGTCCAGACGGTATAGTTATAGTGCGTTGGCTTACTTTTTCTAGTCATGGGCGATTTCGGCTCAAGACTAAACTTGCATCGCCCCAAGCAGGTGCGCTACACTATGGCTCGCGCTCGCTTGGCGAGCGCTCCCGGGAGAACTGTCATGAAGTACAACCGAGGCGCAATTCTGCGCTCCATTGAGCAACCCTTCTTAAAAAGCGATCTCCCCACCTTCGACTCAGGTGACACGGTGCGAGTCGATTACAAGGTGGTAGAAGGGAACCGCACTCGCATTCAGGCCTTCGAGGGGGTAGTGATCGCTCGCCAGAATGGCAAAGGGGCCAAAGCCAGCTTTACCGTCCGGAAAGTCAGCTTTGGCGAGGGGGTGGAACGGGTGTTCCCGCTTCACTCACCGCTGATCGATAAAATCGCCGTAATACGTCGGGGCAAGAGCCGTCGCGCCAAGCTCTATTACCTGCGCAACCTGCGCGGTAAGGCGGCCCGCCTCAAGACCGATGTCAGTCGGCAGGATGCTGACCGAACTGACTTGACAGCCAGCACGACTGGCGCATAGACTAGCTGATGCCGCTAGGTGTCGGCATCTGGGGCTGTGGCGCAGTTGGGAGCGCGTCTGAATGGCATTCAGAAGGTCAGGGGTTCGAATCCCCTCAGCTCCACCAAAGTCAACGCCCGGTTTAGATGACCGGGCGTTATTTACCTTCAGGTCGTCACTTGAGCCCCATCAGCGGTTTTCACAAATACTGAGTCGCCTTAGCGCAGGTATCATCTCTGCCAAGGCGCCCTGGAGAACGATTCGCAGTCCTGCGAGCACCCGCAGGATCAAACCAGATGATACCTGCTAATGGCCAGAAGTTTCCACTCTCTCGGCTCTGCCCACCAACACGGGCACCGTAGCGTCAGAGGTTGCAAGAACCCCGGTCGCCACGGTACTCCGGCATCCTGCGATCCTGCGCGCTCGAGCCGCAGGATGCGCCGCAGGATCGATCTGCTCATCATCTGGAAGCCCAAGGGGGTGGGCTTCGAGCTGATGGCCTTGATCTCGACCCTAGCTGGCGGCGTCCAGGAGATATTGACCGCCTGGCAAGGCTTCGCCCGACAATTGCGATGGTGACCGGGAATACTGCTCTAGCAGCGTGAGGAGGTGTCGTCTGGTAGTGATGTGTACAGAGATCGTAAGCTTCTGGCAACATCTTTCCGGACGATCGGGCGATACTATCATAACGCTTGACGTTATTAGCGCCGTGCGTTACTATTGCTTCGGGTGATCCGCTCCTTTCGCTCCAAAGACACCGAAAAGCTCTTCAAGCGTGAGGTTGTGCGGCGCTACCCGCCCGATATTGTGTCCATAGCCCGGCGCAAGCTGGAAATCCTGGACGCCGCAGAACGCTTAGATGACCTGAAGGTGCCGCCAGGCAATCGCCTCGAGAAGCTCTCGGGAGGCCGCCTGGGTCAACACAGTATCCGCATCAACGACCGATGGCGCATCTGTTTTCGCTGGAGAGAAGGCGATGCTTACGAGGTAGAGATCGTGGATTATCACTAGGAGTTGTTATGGAGAAACTTCCCCCCATCCACCCCGGAGAGATTCTGCTCGAGGAGTTCCTCAAGCCCCTGGGCATCAGCCAGTACCGCCTAGCCAAAGATATTGGGGTGTCTGCTCGCCGTATCAACGAGATCGTACATGGTCAGCGGGCCATTAGCCCCGATACCGCCTTGAGGCTTGCGCGTTATTTTTCGATGAGCGAGCGTTTCTGGCTGAACCTGCAGAGCCGCTACGACCTTGAGGTAGAAAAAGACCGGTCGTCAAAGCAAATCGAGCAGCAGGTGCGGGTGCTGGCAGCCCAGGCGTAGTAGCGCCTCGGACACGGTTGGGGCTGCAATGGGCTCCAGCACCATGGCCATATGCCTCCATGATAGCAGGGCGGGAGGGGCGCTCGGGTATGGGTCGTGATTGCCGGCCTGCCCTCCGGCCTATCCGTTAAAAGTCGCGTCCTTAACCCTCTTCCAGTCAACGGGGCGCGGGTGTTGGGGCTCGAGCCCGGTATCTCGCTACCCTGGATATCACGAATCGCCTCGACGATATCGCCAAGCCAGTAACGCCACTCTCTAGGCGGCATACACGGCCTCTTTCAAGATGTCTTCACGCATCCACCACCTGAGGCCATCTGGTGTAAGTACATCGACCTCACGCCCCAGCAGGGTTTCGAGATGGATCTTGAGGTCGTAAAGTTCGAACAGCCCCGAGCAAGCTTCCGGGGCGAACTCGACCAGGATGTCCACGTCGCTCACGTCGTCGGCTTGGTCGCGGGCGGTGGAGCCGAAGAGGTAGAGGGACTGCACCCCGAAGCGCGTTTTCACTTCGTCCCTATGGGCTTTGAGGATAGCTAGCGCCTCATCTCGCCGCATGCCGTTTAGCACCTCCAGCCCTCAGTATAGGTGAGATCGAATAGCTATAGCAGGTATCATCTGGTTTGATCCTGCGGGTGCTCGCAGGACTACGAATCGTTGCCTAGGACGTCTTTGCGGAGATGATACCTGCACCTAGCCGACTCAGCATTTGTGAAAACCGCTGTAGGGAGCTTCGGGTATAGCTTGAACACTTCTCGCACGGTTTTGGGCGCCTGTTCAATTCGGGGAGGTTTGCTGTAGAGTCGCAGGCCAGCCAACCCGAACCGATCGCGCAGATTGCCAGACAGCTCGGGATGCCGAAGCGGCTCTATCCTTACGGCACGATCATCGCCAAGGTCGAGCGCCTGCTGCCGGTGGCGGGAGGATGATTTTTATCAAGTGCCAACACGGCACCAGCGGTCCGTTCGTCAACGATCAACACCATGCCCCCTGAAACGCTTGCCGCCTTCCTCGATCACGGTCGGGTGGCACGTACCGTCGACAGCGGACTTGCGGAGGCTGAGCAAGAGGTTATCCAATTGGCCCGCATCGGCATAGATCTCAATAAGGTGGCTAAAAAGCTCGAGCGCGAGGGGATTGAGAAGTTCACCCAGTCGTTCACGGCCTTGCTGGACAGGATCAAGCAGCCTCAACCGGCCTAGGCTTAGGCCACATTTGACACGGCTACCCTACGCTGGTAGCCTTTTTCCTGCCGCGACAGCCGTTTACGGATTTCTGGTAGCCTTGGCAGACGACGGGGCCCTAGCCCCTTTATTCGGAGGAACCCCATGGACACGCTGACCTACCCCCCCGACACGGCGCTACAGACACGTGCGATTAACGCCATCCGCGCTCTCACCATCGACGCTACCGAGGCCACCGGCGACGGCCACCCCGGTATGCCGATGGGCGCGGCAGCGATGGGATATACGCTGTGGACTAGGTTCTTACAGCACAACCCCCATAATCCCAGTTGGTTTAACCGCGACCGCTTTGTGCAATCGGCCGGGCACGGCTCAATGCTGCTTTACAGCCTGTTGCACCTAACCGGCTACGACCTGCCGATGGCGGAGCTTAAGCGCTACCGGCAGTGGGGGAGCCAGACGCCGGGCCACCCCGAGTATGGCCACACGCCCGGGGTGGAGACCACCACCGGCCCGCTGGGGCAAGGCGTCAGCACGGCGGTGGGGATGGCCCTGGCCGAGGCGCACCTAGCCGCGCGCTTTAATCGGCCCGGCTTTGACATCATCGACCACTACACTTACGTCATCGCCTCCGATGGCGATCTGATGGAGGGCGTCTCAGCGGAGGCCTCGTCGCTGGCCGGGCACTTAGGGCTTGGCAAGCTGATCGTGCTCTATGATGACAACCAGATCACCATCGACGGCAAAACCGAGATCACCTTCACCGAGGATGTGCTGAAGCGCTATCAGGCCTACGGCTGGCACACCGAGCGGGTCGAGGACGGCAACGACGTGGCGGCCATAATGGCCGCCCTGGAGCGGGCCAAGGTCGATCCGCGGCCCAGCCTAATCGCAGTGCGCACCGTTATCGGCTACGGCTCACCTAACAAGGCCGGCAGCTCGGCAGCGCACGGCTCGGTGTTGGGCGCTGAGGAGGCTAAGCGCACCAAGGACCACCTCGGCATCGACTGGCCGGCTTTTAGCGTGCCTGAGGACGTGTTGGCCCATTATCAAGAGGCTGTGACCGCCGGAGCCGCCGCCGAACAGCGCTGGCAGGAGCGTCTGGCTGCCTACCAGGCCGCTCATCCCGAGCTTGCCGCCGAGCTTCAGCGCACGATGGCCGGCGAGGTGCCGGAGGTTCATGATCTACTGCCGCGCTTTGAGGTCGGCGGCAAGGACGCCACCCGCAACAGCTCGCACCAGGTGCTAAACGCCATCGCCGGGCGCGTGAAAGAGTTGGTGGGCGGTTCAGCCGATCTGGCCGGCTCGAACAAGACCACACTCAAGGGCGTCGCTTTTATGCAGCGTGGACATTACGCCGGGCGCAACATCCACTTCGGCGTGCGCGAGCACGGCATGGGCGCTATCGCCAACGGGCTGGCGCTACACGGCGGGGTGATACCATATGTAGCAACCTTTTTGATCTTCTCGGACTACCTGCGGCCCAGCTTGCGGCTAGCCGCCCTGATGGGTATCAAGGTCATCTATCTGTTCACTCACGACAGCATCGGCCTAGGCGGCGACGGCCCTACCCACCAGCCGATTGAGCACCTGATGTCGCTGCGGGCCATTCCCAACCTGCTCCTGCTGCGCCCTGCCGACGCCAACGAGACCACCCAAGCCTGGGAAGTGGCGGTCAAGCAGCAGGGCGGCCCGGTAGTGCTGGCGCTGAGCCGTCAAGATCTCCCCCACTTGGCTATCCCCCAGGGCGCGGTAGTCAAGGGAGCTTACGTGCTGAGCGAGTCATCCGGACCGCTACGGCTGGTCCTCGTAGCTACCGGCTCAGAGGTGTCCCTGGCGCTGGCGGCCCAGGCAGCGCTAACGCAGGGCGGCATCGGCACGCGGGTAGTGAGCATGCCTAGCTGGGAGCTGTTCGACCGGCAGGAGGCAGCTTACCGAGATGCAGTGCTGCCTCAGGGCGTTCCGCGCCTGGCCCTAGAGGCCGGGGCTACCTTGGGCTGGTACAAGTACCTTGGCGCCACGGGGTCGGTCATCGGTGTGGATCGCTTCGGCGCCTCAGCACCCGGCGAGGAGGTCATGGCGCGTTATGGGTTTAACGTGGAAAGTGTGGTGCAGGCGGCCAAGCAGCTGCTGATTAACTGTTGACACTTGAGGATTAGAATCATTCTCATTGCCGCACTGTACACTATGGCCGATGCCTAAGGAGGGCAAGCTATGTTCAATTTGCTTAACCGTGTCCTGGCCCTACTGCTGACCCTGCTGCTAGCCAGCACGGGGCTCGCACAAACCCTCGCCCCGCTGCTCCCCGCTGAGACCATCCTGGCTTTAGGTATGCAGGATCTGGCAACACTCTCCGACCAGCTTGACGATTTTCGCACTGAGTTCGAGCGCCTAGACGTAGCCGGAGCCCTGGCCGCGGCGTTCCCGATGGGCGCGCAAGGCGAAGCTAACCTGCCCGAGGCGTGGCGCGAACTAGATGCGCTTAAGGTGTTAGGTCAAGAGGCCTGGGTGGCTGTGTCGGCCTCGCAGTTCAATCCGCTGCCGGCGGTGACGCTAATAACGCGGCTTACCCCGGAGGTGCAGGCCACGGTAACGGGGCTATTAGCAGAAGCGCAGCCGGTGGAGAGTTTTAGCGAGAGCGGCTTCACCTTCCATCAGCTCGTGCTCGAAGACGAACTGCTGCCGGTGCTAGCCTACGCGCAGGCGCAAGACCTGCTGCTGTTGTCGAGTAACCCCGACACGCTGCGCGGCCTGCTGCGCCGCCTAGCCGGGGCTGCTGAACCTAACTTTGCTAGCAGTGCGGGGTATCAGGCTACTCTGGGGCAGCTAGCGCCGGGGAGCTTCTATGGCTACCTTAACTTCGCCCAGCTCGCGGTGGTAGCCCGGCCTTTTGTTCAAGGCTTCGGAGTCGATGCCCTGGTGGCGCGGCTCGCCACAGCGCTACAGACAGCGGGAAGCACCGGTAGCGTGCTGCGCGTAACCCCCACCGGGCTCGAGCAAGAGAGCCGCCAGGTGGTCAACCCGCAAGGCGGCGACTTAGCGCTTTATCAACTGCTCACAGCGGGCGAGCCGGTCAGCTTCGACAGCCTCCGCTTCGCACCGCAAAACGCGCTCAGCTACACGGTCGACGCCACTAACCTGCGCGGCTGGTGGGACTACCTCAACGACCTGGCCATTAGCATCCCGGAGCTAGGCGGCAGCCTCGATCAGCTGCTGCTGACAAACTTCGGCCTCGATCTGCGCCGCACCGCCCTAAACTGGACCGGCGCGCATATTGCCACCATCGTCACAGCCCCCAGCGAAGTGGTGGTACCCGGCGTAGCCGCCGAAAACCTGCTGGGAGAGAATCTGTTCTTGCTCGCCACCACCGACGAAGCCGCGGCCCAGAAGGGCTTGACTGAGCTGTTGCAGGTAGTAAGCCAAACTATTGCCGCCTTCGGTGACCCGATGGGGGTAGGCGTCCCCACCATCAGCAGCGAAGTGATCGGCGGCGTGACCGTAACCCATTACGACATCACTCAAGGTGTGAGCCTGAGCTACGCCGTGACCGGCGGCTATGCGCTGATTGCCACCAGCCGGGAGGCGATGCGCGCGGTTCTCGAAACGCTTGCCGGGACGGTCAATCTGGGCACGCAAGCCAGTTACCAGGCGCTGGTAGCTGCGGTGCCGACCCAAATCAATAGCTTAAGCTTTACCGATATGCGCCTGTTCATGGAGTGGATGGCTCGGGAATTGCGGAGCCAGCTTCAGCTCACGGCCGGGCTTACCGGCGGGGCCGGCCTCGACTTTGCGGCTATCGACCGTGCGGCTGGCGCGCTCGAGCAGTTCCTGCTCTTTACCGCCGGGCGCTTAGGCAGCGGCATCGGTTACAGCCAGCGCTCGCCAGCGGGGATTTACAGCTACAGCTTTACCGAAGTGAGTTGGTAAGGCTAACCGACCCTGATGTTGCTTAGCAGCAGCGCCTGCTCGCGCAGCAAAGGGCCGAGGGCGCGCTGCAAGGTAGTAGGGTCTGCTGAGGTAGGCAAGAGCAGCCTGGCCGGGGCCCTGACGTTCCAGACTGGCGCCTCAGGGTGCAACCCGGCCAGCGCCTTGGCGCGCTCCAGACCGCTAGCAATGTCGCCTAGCTCGTCGATTAAGCCCCGCGCCAGAGCGTCCTCACCCGACCAGATGCGACCTTGCCCCAGCGCATCGACCGCCTCCTGGCTGAGCTTCCTCCCCTCGGCCACGCGGACAACAAAGCGCTGGTAGACTTCGCCAATATAGTGCGCAATTAGCTCCCGCTCCTCCGGGCTAAAGGGCTGGTTAGCGCTGTAAAGCTGCGCAAAGCGCCCCCGCGAGAGCGCCTCAGGTTGCAGGCC
>Ga0208610_100120_pt1 | contig 34758 bp, 31 predicted proteins | sample SubbioR11Jul_8A2_FD_184815 | JGI IMG/M metagenome (GOLD analysis project Ga0208610, IMG submission 184815) | Serpentinite rock and fluid subsurface biosphere microbial communities from McLaughlin Reserve, California, USA - CR11Jul_8A2 (SPAdes) | ecosystem: Environmental > Terrestrial > Deep... | reverse complement strand
TCCGCTTCAAATCCTCAAGATAGTGCTCGAATGCCTCTCTGGCTTTGTCTTCCCATCTCGCTTTGGCCATCCATCAGTCTATCGCGCTCTAGCTCCAAAATCTATCCCCATATTCTGGGATGCACCCTGGTCAGCCCTGTTTATAGATACCTGTCGCGTATCGTGATATACTTGATACGTGACAGACGCTAGGTATCGCAAAAACAGCGGGTCGGTATTCTCTCTCAAATACCACCTTGTTTTTTGCCCCAAGTACCGGCGTCCGGTCCTGGTCGGCGAGGTTGAGAAGCGCCTGAGAGAGCTTCTGGCGGAAAAGGCTGCTGAGATAGACGTGACGATTGAGGCGCTTGAAGTCATGCCCGACCACGTTCACATGTTCATCAGCAGCGACCCAACCGAAGCGCCTCAGCGCCTTGCGAACCAATTCAAGGGCTACACCTCCCGCATACTCAGAAGAGAGTTTCCGCACCTCAAGTCTCGGCTGCCCTCGCTGTGGTCGCGTTCTTACTTCATCTCGAGCACCGGGCGCGTTTCTGAGCAGGCTGTCAAGCACTACATCGAAGCCCAGAAGAGTACCTAAGTGATACGCACCTACAACTACCGGCTGTTCACAAGCGCCGCCCAAGACGCTGCCCTTGACCGTCTCTTGTGGCGGTCCCGCAACGTCTACAACGCGGCGCTGGCGCAACGTCGGGACGCCTGGGAGAGCGAGAAGCGAAGCGTCACCTACACTCAGCAGTGGGCGCACTTTCGGGATGAGCGCCGCGCCAACTCGGAGACGTTGGGCATCCTGAACGCGACCTGCTTGCAACAGCTTTTGAGGCGTTTGGACAAAGCTTTTAGCGCCTTCTACCGTCGCTACAAAAAGGGCGAGATGCCGGGTTATCCGCGCTTCAAAGGGCGCAACCGCTTCAAGAGCATCGAGTATCGCCACGGGGACGGCTGCAAGCTGCGCTTTGACAGCGCGGGTAGGACGATGCTCTACGTTCAGAACGTCGGTGAGGTCAAGGTCAAGTACCACCGCCCCGTCCCCGATGGTGCGGTGGTCAAGCACGTTGTCATCAAGCGGGTGCTGGACAAGTGGTACGTCAGCCTCATGCTTGAGTTGCCCGACGCTGAGCCGGTGGACGTGCCTACGGACTGCGTGGGGATTGACGTTGGCCTCACCTCGCTTCTGGCGCTTTCCACTGGGGAGCTTGTCGAGAACCCCCGTTGGCTGCAACGTTCTCTCGCTAAGCTGAGACGCGCTCAGCGCTGCATGAGTCGCCGTAGAAAGGGTTCTGGCGGTTGGAAGAAAGCGGGCTATCAGGTCGCCAAGCTGCATCAGCGTGTAGCGAACCAGCGCCGGGACTTCTGGCACAAGAAAACGACTGAGCTTGTCAGCCGCTACGGGCTGATAGCGATTGAAGATTTGACGCTCGCTTTCATGACTCAGCATCCGCACCTCGCTAAGAGTGCTCATGACGCGGCCCTGGGGATGTTCCGCAGCTTGCTCGAACAGAAGGCTGGAAGTGCCGCTGTTCGGGTTGCTGCCGTGAACCCCTGGGGGACCTCGCAAGAGTGCAGCGGGTGTGGTGCTGTGGTCAAGAAAGACTTGAGCGTGCGTGTACACCGTTGCTCCTGTGGCCTAGTCTTAAACCGAGACGTGAACGCGGCCCGGAATATCTTGCAGCGGGAACTTGGGCACGGACTGTGCCTTGGGGCGATAACGTGGCAGTAGTTGACGCGAGCGTAGCCTCAGAAGCCGCCTTGCTTTAGCTGGCGGAGTTGTCACGAGCTATTGCTCATCAGCGAAGCCTTGTCCTGAGCGCAGCGCTCGCACTGATAGCAGGTATCATCTGGTTTGATCCTGCGGGTGCTCGCAGGACTGCGAATCGTTCCCCAGGGCGCCTTTGCAGAGATGATACCTGCGCTAAGGCGACTCAGTATTTGTGAAAACCGCACTGAGCCTGCGACGTGAAGGGGCTCACCCCGAAGGGCAAAGCCGTATCAGCGAAGCGCCGAGCGAAGGCGTATCAGCGAAGCGCTTGAATTCTGACTACTGATTTTCGAGAGAGCCGCTTTTCGGTAGGCGTGACCTGCAAACCTACGCCGTCACCCTTTTCAGGCGCCTGAAGAGGGACTTATGCCTCTGGAAGCGAGCTACACCGCGACCGATGCTTAAGGTGATGTTCAAGGCACCACTGCTGATGTGGCCAGCGCCGCTCTACTCGCCGGGTGATGCCTGAAGAGTTGGCGTTAGAATGGACACTGGTGATTAGAGGCACGGTATCTGGATTGAAAACACTCTGATCTAGTGAGGCGCCACTAGGCTAACACTGGTCTGCATCTGCTTGGCGCGGCCTTGAAGCTGGAGCGCAGTTCAAAACGGCGAGGAGCCTAAACGTATCGGAGGCCAAGGCCATGGAAGTGATAGGCGTAATTCTAGGACAGATCTCATCGCTGCCAATATTGTTCTTCGCACTGGGGATGCTTGCTGGCTTAGTCAAGTCTGACCTAAAGATACCAGCGGATATGAGCACGGCTATGCTGCTCTTCTTATTAGCCGCCATCGGCCTAGAGGGGGGAGTGGGCATTGCCAAAGCAGGTATCGCAGCGGTATGGGCGCCAGCGCTGGCGGCTGTTATTTTAGGGGTAAGTATTGTCTCGCTGGGATTTGTCATTTTAACTAGGTTGAAATTCGATGTTGCCAATGCCGGAGCCATCGCCGGACACTATGGAGCCGTGAGCGCGGCAACGATGGTCGCCGGATTTGCCTTTTTGGAGAAGCGCGGAACGTCTTTTGAAGCCTTTGTGCCCGCGCTCTATCCTTTGATGGACAGTCCGGCTATCATTACCGCCATCTTCTTGGCGCGCTTCGCCTTGGCTAAAGCAAAAGTCGGCGCCGACGTGAGATTGAATAAACTTGAGCTTCTAAAGGAGGCCGTTCTCGGCAAGGCTATTCTGCTGTTGGGAGGCAGCCTGATCATAGGCTACATTGCAGGCTACACCGGGACAAGAACGGTCATGCCCTTCTTTGACGGCATGTTCGCGGGAGTTTTGTGCCTGTTCCTGCTGGACATGGGGATTGTCGCCGCTGCGAGACTAAATGAGTGGAAAACGGTCGGCGCTCGCCTGCTGGCCTTCGCGCTGATCATGCCGCCGCTTCATGGTCTACTCGGAGTGCTCGTTGGCTCTCTGGTCGGGCTGAGTGCGGGTGGGGCGACGATGCTCGGCGTTATGGCCGGCAGCGCTTCGTATATCTCGGCACCGGCGGCGATGCGGGCAGCTATCCCCGAGGCGAATCCATCGCTCGCACTTACTGCGGCGCTGGCACTGACCTTCCCGTTTAATGTCACTGTAGGTATACCGCTTTACTATACGGTCGCCCACATGGTGGCAACCACCCTGCGGTAGCTTCGGTCAACCTCCGACTGGCACCTTAATTAACCCGACCGACCGGCATCACATATAGCGGCTCGTGTCTTGGGGGGAGCTGTAACACCTCAGCCACTTCTGCATCGCTAAAGGCGCCGATCACTACCGTCCCCAACCCAAGGGCTTCTGCTTGTAGGTGAAGGTTTTGCCCCACATGGCCGACCTCCATGTGGGCGTATCTGATACCCCGCTCCCCGTACCGGCCAGTGATCCGGCCATATTCGGCAGTGATAACGATTAAAGCCGGTGCCGGTGCCATAAACATCTGGCCCAAGCAGGCTCTGGCCAAGGGTCGGCGCAGATCTCCCGTTAGGTGCAACCCAACCTCGTGCTCCTGGGGGCGGTAATGATAAACCCCTGCTTCCAGCCCTTCGACTAACCCTGCTACCACGTAAAGATCCAAGGGATACTGGGCGCCAGCACTCGGTGCAGCCCGGAGAAATCTGTGGACCAGGTCAGGATGGGGATCGGTGATGCCCTGAGCCGCCCACAGCAGTTGGGACAGTTGCCCCATGGTCAGAGGAGCCGGCACAAAGCCTCTTTCGGATCTGCGGCCCTGGATCGCCGCCTCTACGGACATTGCGCCGGCTAGTGCGGGTGCCGGCAAGGGGATACCCTGCTCTCGGCCCCTCTGTTCGGCATTACCGCTAGTGGCCGACAGGCCCGCCAGGCCCAGTCCAGCCCCGGCCGCTGCATAGATAAAGCTCCGTCTCGATAACTTCCCGCGCCATGGCATCGTCGGTGAGCCTCCTCTGGATTTTTGCGGTAATCAACTACCGGTAGCTGAATAATACCAAAATAATCAGGACCTGGAAGGTTGTTGGAAAGCCTTTCTGCTAGTAGCTAATGGCACATGAGCCAGCAACGCTAGCCCAGAAGAGTGTAGCCAGGGTCAAGGACGGGCCAGCGCTAGCGGCTTAGCAACCCGGCGGTTGTTTTGCAGAGCAGGTTTAGGGGATATGCTAAACTACCGCAGATGGCCGATTTCAACGTTGAGAGCTTAGCGCCCTATCTGGGACAATTGACTTTTGGCGGCCTGGCAGGTTTTGCCTCGGGCTACGCCCTAAAAAAAGTCGGCAAGCTCTTAGCTATCGCCCTGGGGCTGTTGTTTGTATCGATTCAACTGCTGGCTTATGCCGGCTACTTAACGGTCGACTGGTTAAGGATTCAGGAGTCCGTCAACCCGCTGCTCGAGTCTGAGCAGCTCAACCAGGGCTGGCAGGCGCTAGTAGCCGTACTCACCAACAACTTCCCCTTCGCAGCGGCCTTCATCCCCGGTCTTATCCTGGGTCTCAGGCGTGGCTAAGCGGCCCATCAACCCGCCTTCTAATAGAATCTGAGCCGATTTGACTCAAGGCACTTGACAGAGTGAGCTAGACATAGAATAATCGGAAGTGGTTAGCACTCTCGACTCGAGAGTGCTAAGACAGTCACGCTAAACCATAATGGAGGTCTACATGACGCTAAAACCGCTAGGGGATAAGGTCGTCGTTGAAGTGATCGATGAGCCGACTACCACAGCCAGCGGCATCGTCCTGCCCGATACGGCCAAGGAGAAGAGCCAGCGCGGCAAGGTGCTGGCAGTTGGCTCCGGCAAGCTGCTTGATAACGGCCAGCGGGTCGAACTCGAAGTCAAGGTCGGCGACACGGTGGTCTTTGCCAAGTACGGCGGCACCGAGGTCACTCTTGGCGGCCGCGAGCTGATGATCTTGTCCGAGCGCGATATTCACGCGGTAGTCGCTTAACGCAAAGGTGAGGTAACGAAATGGCTAAAGAGCTAGTTTTCAAAGAAGATGCGCGCCGTGGTCTAGAGCGCGGCGTCAATGCTGTCGCTAACGCGGTCAAGGTCACGCTGGGCCCCAAGGGCCGCAATGTGGTCTTGGAGAAGAAGTTCGGCAGCCCCACTATCACCAAGGACGGCGTGACGGTGGCCAAAGAGATCGAACTGCCTGACCCCCTTGAGAATATCGGCGCCAAGCTGCTGATCGAGATCGCCAGCAAGACCAACGACATCACCGGCGACGGCACCACCACCGCCACGGTGCTTGGCCAATCGATCGTGCGCGAAGGTCTGCGCAACGTGGCAGCGGGTGCCAATCCGCTGGCGCTTAAGCGCGGCATCGACAAGGCGGTCGAGGTAGCGGTCAAAGAGATCAACAAGATGGCCAAGGCCGTCGAAGACAGCAAGTCGATAGCCGAAGTGGCCTCGATTTCGGCCAACGAGCGGGCTGTTGGCGACCTGATCGCCGAGGCCATGGACAAGGTCGGCAAAGACGGGGTAATCACCGTCGAAGAGTCGAAGTCGCTCGATACCGAACTTGCTGTGGTCGAGGGGATGCAGTTTGACAAGGGTTACATCAGCCCTTACTTCATCACCGATAGCGAAGCCATGGAGGCTGTCCTTGAGGACGCTTACCTCCTCATCCATGAGAAGAAAATTGCGGCGTTAAAAGACTTCTTGCCGGTCTTAGAGCAGGTGGTGCAGACCGGTAAGCCGCTGCTGATTATCGCCGAAGATGTCGAGGGCGAAGCGCTAGCTACGCTGGTAGTTAACAAGCTGCGCGGTACCCTGAACATCTGCGCGGTTAAGGCGCCGGGGTTTGGTGACCGCCGCAAGGAGATGCTCAAGGACATCGCTGCGGTTACGGGCGGCACCTTCATCTCCGAAGAGCTCGGCTTCAAGTTGGAGAACGTCAAACTCAACATGCTGGGCCGTGCCAAGCGCGTTCGCATCGGTAAAGAAGAGACCACCATCATTGAGGGCCAAGGGAACAAAGCCGAAATTGAGGCGCGCATCAAGGCCATCAAGGCTGAAGTCGAAAATACCGATTCCGACTATGCCCGCGAGAAACTCCAAGAGCGCCTGGCCAAGCTGGCCGGCGGTGTGGCGGTAATCCGCGTCGGTGCGGCCACCGAAACCGAGCTTAAGGAGCGGAAGCACCGCTTCGAGGACGCCCTTTCAACCGCCCGTTCGGCAGTTGAAGAAGGGATTGTGGCAGGTGGCGGCGTTACCCTGATCCATGCCGTTAAGGCGGTAGCCGCACTGACCAGCCAACTCGAAGGTGACGAGCGCACCGGGGCTACTATCCTGATGCGCGCGCTCGAAGAGCCCACCCGGCAGATCGCCGCTAACGCCGGCGCGGAGGGTAGCGTGATCGTCAACGCCATCAAGCAAATAGATGACGGCCGCTACGGCTTTAACGCCGAGACGGGGGCTTTTGTGGACGACATGATCAAGGCGGGCATCGTCGATCCCGCCAAGGTGACTCGTGTCGCGCTGCAGAACGCAGCCTCGATCGCCAGCCTGATGCTCACGACCGAAGCCGTCATCGTCGAGAAGCCGGAGAAAGAGAAGGCCCCCGCCGGATCGGGCACACCTCCCGGCGGCATGGGCGACATGGACTTCTAAACAGCGTTTGACTTATGAGACAGGGACGGGAAAACCCGTCCCTGCGCTTTTTGGAGCGGCTAGAAGTAGTCGTGGCCGGCCATAAAGGGGCGGTTGCCACCGGCCAGTTCGGCTAGCTGCTTAGCGACACCGCTATCGCCCTGTAGCAGCCCGGCATTAGCCGCTGCGGCGGCGCTCAGGTCGCCAAACAGCAAGGCCGCCAGCGTGCGCACGTCGAGGCTTAAGTCTGGGGCCTGGTCCCTAGCCGTAACCGCCATGCCTTGAGGGCTCGGTGAGACCACAAACACACCGTCGTTCCAGGGGCAGAAGTCGTCGCTGACTGCCAGGGCAAAGCTGGCCGCGACCGGGCTGGTAAAGGCTGCCAGCGCCGCCTTGATATCCACGATCCGCACCTGAAAGTAAGAGGTGGGCTTGATAAACTCTTCTAGCTCTCTGGTTAGCGGCTCGTCGCCGGGGAGGGTAACGCGGACCCGCTCGTACTGGCCAAAGAGGTTCCCCCAGAAGGCCAGCAGGTTAAGGCGGCCCTGCGGCGAGGTAAAGGCGTAGTCGTAAATAATCGCTTCCTGCCGATCCGCCGCTTCGTCCGAGTGCGGCTGCAGCACGCAGTAGGCATCGGCGGCCAGGTAGAGGTGGCGCTCGCGCGTCTCCCAAGGGGCTCGGATCAGATTAGACCAGTCGGGGCGCACGGCCTCGTCGCGGCTGAGCGTGCCATTATAGCGCCGCGCCCAGGCGTGATAGATAGCCTGCACCTGGGCTAGCGTTGGCTCGAGCGCCACCCGCTTAAGCTGGGGACGGAGCCGAACGGTAAAGGCCTGGTAAAGGAGCTGACTGGGGAGACTGAAGGCCATCCCGTTAGCTACGCTCTGCCAGCCGTACTTGGCGTAATAGAAGGGATCAAAGGGGTACTCTAGGCACCAGCCAACCCCCTGCTGGTGGAGCCGCTGGAGGCCGTCAAGCAGCAGCGCCTTGACATGTCCGCGGCGCCGGTATTCGGGGGCAGTTAGCACCCCGGCCAACCCGACCATCTCGACCAATCGCCCGGCCAGATACATCGGCATAGGATAAAAGAACGCTGCGCTGGCCAGCTCAGCGCCCTCAAACGCGCCGTAACCATAAGGGAGCCGCGCCAACAGCCGCGCCCGGTGGCCAGGCTCACGGTAATCGGTAAAGTCCTGGTAGGCAGCCTGGCGGATATAGAGCCAGCGCTCTATGTCGGCTTCGCTTAGTGGGCGGATCATACTGTGCCTCCAAAGGGGAGATGAATGGGTCGCTCCACGCTGGTGCGCAACACCATGGTGGTCTGGGTGCGCTCCACCCCCTTGAGCATCCACAGCCGGTCCAAAAAGGCATCGAGCTCTTGCGTGCTGGCCACGCGCACCTTAGCGATATAGCTGTAGTTGCCGGCTACCGCGTGCAGCTCCTCGATCTCAGGCAGCGCCATGAGGCTCTCAACCAAGTTGGCCGCCGGATTGCGCGGCTGGGGGATGATGGCGACAAAGGCGCAGATCGGTAAGCCTAAGGCCGTAGGGTTCAAGACAGCCCGGTAGCCGAGGATCACTCCGGAGAGCTCGAGCTTGCGGATGCGCTCACCCACCGCAGGCGCCGAAAGCCCCACCGCTTTGGCGATAGTAGCGTGACTGGCCCGGCCATTCTCGCGCAAGATGGCCAGGATCTGCTGATCGACAGCATCGAAGGTCATGGTGGCTAAGAGCCTATCATGTGCGTTAACGCTACAATCACACCCATGGTCCAGATCTTCGGTACCGCCAAATCGCCAGGCACCCTGAAGGCGCTGCGGTTTTTCAAGGAGCGCGGCATCAAGCCGCAGTTGGTGGATCTGCAACGGCGCGCCATGGCCCCCGGCGAAATCGCCCGCTTCGTGCAAAAGTTCGGCCTTAGCGCGCTAATAGACACCGGCAGCAAGGCCTACGAGCGGGCCGGTTTGGCCTACCTGCGCCTCTCTGATGAGGCGCTGATTCAGCGGCTGCTTGACGAGCCCCAGCTCATGGTACAGCCGCTGCTGCGCCTGGGCGCCACCCTCACCATCGGCTGGGACGAGGCGGTGTGGCGGAACTGGTACCAGCACCAGCGTAGGGTAGGCTGAAGCGTGCGCATTCTCTTCATCGGCGACATCTTTGCCAAGCCCGGCCTGCTGGTCATGCAGCGCTTCTTGCAGGAGCACGGTCACTCTTACGACTTCATCATTGCCAACGGCGAGAACGCCGCTGATGGCTTCGGCATCACCCGCAAGCACTTTACCGCCATGCGCGAGGCCGGAGTAGATGTGGTCACACTCGGTAACCACACCTTCGACAATCGCGAGGTGTTCGAGATGATCAACGAGACACCGCGCCTATTGCGACCCCTTAACTATCCACCCGGCGTTCCAGGGCTGGGCGCGGCCAGCTTTATCGCCCGCAGCGGCGAGCGGATCACCGTGATGCAGGCTATGGGGAGGATCTTTATGGATACCTTAGATTGCCCCTTTCGGGCGCTAGACGAGGCGCTCAACACCCTGTCGGTCGGCGAGCCGGTGGTGGTGGAGTTCCATGCCGAAGCCACCAGCGAGAAAAAAGTGATGCTTTATCACCTGCAAGGGCGGGTAGCGGCACTGATCGGCACGCATACCCATGTGCAGACCGCCGACGAGCAGATCGTTAAGGGGACGGCCTACATCACCGACGCCGGTATGACCGGTGCCCAGGACTCGGCCATCGGACTGGCCTTCGAGGAGGTGCATAAGCGCTTCACCACCCAGCTCAAGCAGCGCTATAAACCGGCGGAGCGCCTCGGCACCCTGTGCGGCGTGGCGCTGACTATTCAGGGCAGCAAGGCGCGGCAGATCGAGCGTATTCAGTGGCGGGAGGGTGCATGAAACGGCTAGACTTACCCTTAGCTGGCAGGGATGAGGGCTTTGCGCACCTCAAGGCCGATGTCGACTTCTTGGGCCGGGCGCTCGGCACTATTCTCAAAGAGCTCGAGGGTGAGCGCTTCTTCGACCTAGTTGAGCAGGTGCGTTCCCTGACCAAGCGCCTCCGGGGCGAGCCGGACAACACCACCCTGCAAGATGAGATCAAGGCGCTGCTAAGCGGGCTCAGCCTCGGCGAAGCCGAGCGGCTGCTGCGGGCTTTTACTGTCTACTTCCAGCTCATCAACCTGGCTGAGGAGATCCACCGGGTGCGCGTCAACCGGCTGCGCGAGAGCCGAGCCACCCTGGAGGCGCCGCGGCGCGAATCGGTAGAGGCGGCTATTAAGGCGCTGCGCGACCAGGGTCTTAGTTACCATCAAGCGCGGCGCTTTATCGAAGGGCTCGATATCCAGTTGACCATGACCGCTCACCCGACCGAGGTCAAGCGCTATACCGTTCGGCTTAAGCTCGAGCGCATCGCGGCAACCTTGCGCCAACTGGGCGAGCATGAGCTGTCACCACAACTGCACCAGAGCTTAGAACTAGAGATCCTAGCCGAAATCGCCACTTTGTGGCAGACCCGCGAGCTTTTCCACCATAAGCCCACCGTGCTTGACGAGGTCAAGGCGGCGCTGTACTACTACCGGCGCTCGCTCCTCGACGCGGTGCCCCGCTTGATGCTCGATCTGGAGCGGGCGCTGGCCATGTACTACCCCGAAGCGGAACATGCGGCCCTGCCGCCGGTAGTAAAGTTCCGCTCCTGGATCGGGGGCGACCGCGACGGCAACCCTTATGTCAGCCCTGAGGTGACGCAAGCAGCCTATGAGCACCAATCACGGCTGGCGCTAACCCGGCACTTGGCCGATCTCGACAGTCTGGCACAACGTCTCTCGCAGTGGGAAGAGCGGATTACACTGCCCCAGACATTCCTTAATGAGCTGGCCCACCACGAACTATCGCATAGCAGCCCCCAGCGCTTTGCCCACGAGCCGTACCGGCGCTTCTTATCAACACTGCAACAGGCGCTCAGCCAAGAGTTGACTACTCATGCCGGACAGCACGCCGAGGGCTACTGCCGCGACCTGGCCCTTTTGGAGGAGGCGCTGGTGCAGGGTCAAGGGCGCCGCGCTGCTGAAGCGTTCGTGCGGCCGGTACGCTACCGTGCTGAAGCGTTCGGCTTCCATCTGGCGGCCCTTGATCTGCGCGAACACTCACGTGTTCATGAGCGCGTCACCGCCGACCTGCTGAGCTATGCCGAGGTCTGTCCTGACTACGCTGCGCTAGACGAAGAGGCGCGCATCGCCGTGCTGAGCTTAGAGCTGGCCTCACCCCGCCCGCTGGCCCATCCCGACGCCCCGCTTAAACCTGAGACGCAACAGGCGCTGGCCTTCCTGGCAGTCTTTAAACAGGTGCAGCAGCGCTACGGCAAAGACGCCACCGGCGCCTACGTGGTGTCGATGACCGAGGGGGTCTCCGACGTTCTGGAAGTGCTGCTGCTCGCCAAGCAGGCCGGGCTCTATGAGCTTGACGCTACGCCGCTGTTTGAGACGGTGGCCGACTTAGAGCGCGCACCCAACGTCATGGCGCGCCTCTTGAGCCTAGCGCCCTACCGCGAGCATGTGCGCCGTCGCGGGGTGCAAGAGGTGATGATCGGCTACTCCGACTCCAACAAGGACGCCGGTTTTCTGGCAGCCAACTGGGCGCTCTACCAAGCCCAGGAGGGGGTAGCGGCGGTATGCCGCCAGGCCGGGGTGCCACTGCGGCTGTTCCATGGCCGCGGCACCAGCATCGGGCGGGGCGGCGGCCCGGCCGGCCAGGCCATTTTGGCGCAACCGCCGGGCTCTTTGGGCGGCCGGATGCGCATGACCGAGCAGGGCGAGGCGCTCTCCGAGCGCTACAGCGATCCCGATCTGGCGCACCGCCACCTCGAGCAGGTCGCTCATGCCTTCATCATCTCCTCGGCCCGCGACGCCCAGGCACCGCCAACTCTCCCCGAAAAACACCGTGAGGCCCTTAACCGCGCCGCCACAGTAGGCCGTCAGCACTACCGGGCGCTGCTCGAGACACCCGGCTTTCTCGACTTCTATCACACGGTAACGCCGATTGAGGAGATCAGCCGCCTCAATATCGGCTCGCGCCCGGCCCGGCGCCAAGGGGAACGGTCGCTGGCTAATCTGCGCGCCATCCCCTGGGTCTTCTCCTGGACCCAGTGCCGCGCCAACCTCCCCGGCTGGTATGGACTGGGTAGCGGCCTGATGGTGTTGGAGCCGGAGCTGCTGCAAGAGCTGTACCGCGGCTGGCCGTTCTTTAAGACCCTCATCGACCTAGCCCAGGCGAGCCTAGCCAAGTCGGATCTGGGCATCATGGCGAGCTACCTCGAGCTGGTACCGCAGCCGCTCGGCGAGCGCTTCTGGCCCTTGATTACCGCTGAGTATGCCCGGAGCGTAGAACTGGTCACGCAAGCTACGGGCCGGGCGCTGCTCGACCACGATCCGACCCTGGCCCGCGCTATTGAGCTGCGCAATCCCTACGTCGATCCGATCTCGTACTTGCAGGTCGAACTGCTGCGCCGCCGCCGCGCACTGACTACCGAGAGCCCGGAGCGCCAAGCGCTAGACGAGGCGGTGATGGTTAGTCTGATCGGGATCGCTTCCGGGGTACGTACCACGGGCTAGGCAAGCACGGTCTGAGGTTACCCAGGGCTTGGTATACAGCATATTCGGTGCTGCTGGGACTACTGGAGCAAGGTAGAGTGCTTACTTGAGATGAACACTCTGGTAGACGTCAACATCATCGGTGCGGGACCGGTCGGCCTGTTTGCCGGCTTTTATACTGGGCAGCGCGGGCTCAGCGTGCGCTTGATCGATCCGCTACCCGAGCCGGGCGGCCAGCTCATTGCGCTCTACCCGGAAAAATACGTCTACGATGTGGCCGGGTTTCCCAAGGTGATGGCTAAGGAGCTAGTGCATAGCCTGCGCCAGCAGACCAGCCAGTTCCATCCTGAGTACGTGCTGGAGGCCACGGCGGTGTCGCTTAAACACCAAGACGGGCACTTTGAGGTCACGACCGACACCGGCCAGACCTATCCCTCACGCGCCATCATCATCGCCACCGGCATCGGCGCCTTTACTCCGCGCAAACTGAACGCGCCTGGTGTCGCTAAGTTCGAGGGGCGCGGTGTGGCTTACAGCATTAAGAACCTCTCGCACTACCGCGGCAAACGCGTGCTGATCATGGGCGGGGGCGATAGCGCCGCCGACTGGTTCATGATGCTCAAGGATGTCGCTGCCTCGGTCACCCTAATCCACCGCCGTGAGGCGTTCCGGGCCCACCCCGCTACCGTGGAGCTGATGAAAAAAGCAGTGGCTAAGGGCGAGGGGCGCATCCTCACCCCGTATGAGCTCAAGGAGCTGCGCGGTGACAGTTGGGTGCGTGAGGCGGTGATCTTTCAGAATCAGACCAAGACCGAAGTGCCGCTAGTTGTTGACGAGGTGGTGTCGATGCTCGGCTATATCTCTAGGCTCGGCCCTATTGCCGAGTGGGGGCTGGCCCTGCACAACAAGCAGATTCGAGTAGGGACGGACATGCAGACCAGCACGCCGGGCATCTTCGCCTGCGGCGACGTAGCCTACTACGAAGGGAAGGTTAAACTCATCGCCACCGGCTTTGGCGAGGCGGCGATTGCAGCCAACTATGCCGCTCATTATGTGAACCCGGAGCTAAGCGTAACTCCAGGGCACTCGTCAGACCTGCAGCGACCGCTCTGACTCTGGTAATCGGGCGCTGAACCTGCTATATATCCTTGGGTGCGGGTGCTGTTTGGGTATCCGTAAATGTGTTGTGAACGGAGGGTAGGCGCACGGTTCTAAGCGCTGATGGCTATGTCCCAGATCGTGGTGCAAAAGTACGGCGGCACCAGTGTCGGCGACCTCGAGCGGATTCAGAAGGTCGCCGCGCGCATCGCCCGCTATGTGCAAGAGGGCGATAAGGTAGCGGTTACGGTGTCGGCTATGGGGCGCACCACCGACCGGCTGATCGGCTTAGCCAAAGAGGTCAGCCCTCGCCCGAGCAAGCGTGAGCTAGACGTGCTGATGGCGACCGGCGAGCAGCAGTCGATCGCGCTGGTAGCTTTAGCGCTCCAGCAGCTAGGCGTGCGGGCCCGCTCCTTTACCGGCCAGCAGGCGGGGTTCTTGACCGATAGCTTAAACGGCAGCGCCAGCATCATCGAAGTCAATCCCGCCGGGATGTTGCGGGCGTTTGAAGATCACCAGGTGATCGTGATTGCGGGCTTTCAGGGAGTCGACGCGGAAGGGAATATCACCACGCTGGGGCGCGGCGGCTCGGATACCACGGCGGTAGCGGCAGCGGCGGCGTTGGGCGCCCGCGAGTGCGAGATCTACACCGATACCGAAGGGATCTATACCACCGACCCGCACCTGATCCCCGAGGCCACCAAGCTTGACCGCATCGACTACGACGAGATGCTCGAGCTAGCCAGTTTAGGCGCCAAGGTGCTGCACCCGCGCAGCGTCTGGTACGGGCGCCGCTACGGCGTAACCATTCATGTGCGCTCGTCGTTCAGCTATAATCCTGGCACCATTGTCACCAGACTCGCCGCTACGGAGCACGCTATGAAGACAGACCGTCCGGTAACGGGTGTAGCCCTAGACCGCAACCATGTCCGCATCAACCTGCTCGGTGTCCCTGATGTCCCCGGCGTGGCGGCCAAAGTTTTCACCGCCCTCGGTAACGCCGGGGTAAGCGTGGACATGATCATTCAAGGGGTGCCGGGGAACGACTCGAGCCGCCAGCAGATGGCCTTTACCGTCAACCGCGATACGGTTGATGACGCGCTCGAGGCTGTAGCGCCGGTCTTGGCCGAGATCGGCGGTCGCGCCGAGGCCGATCCGACCATTGCCAAAGTGTCGATTGTGGGGATCGCCATCGGCTCAACGCCGGGCATCGCCGGGCGGATGTTTGCAGCGATAGCTTCGGTTGGCGCCAACATCGAGATGATCGCTACTAGCGAGGTGCGCATCTCGGCGGTAATCCCCGCCGACAAGGCCGAAGAAGCCGTGCGGGCCGTGCATCAGGCGTTTGAACTAGACAAGCCTGCCGCACCGCTGGGCTGACGCACGCTCAGCCGGTCGGAGCAACCTGAAGCGAAAGTGTACAGGTTGCCCTTGTTGCCCTTTGCACCCGGCAACCTTGCGGCAACCTTGCGCACCTTAGTGTAAATGACAATGGAAGTGTACACCGCCGGTTACTTGGAAAACGGCCTAGGCTTTCTCATCGCTCCCCGGCCTGGTGCTCATCTCGTTCACCTGGCAGCTTATCTCGATCATGGCGTTAAGGACGAAACGCCTGAGGAGAACGGCATCAGTCATCTCATTGAACACCTTCTTTTCAATGTTCACCGCTTTCCTAAGCACTTAGCTTCGGCCTGGCAGGAGTTGGCACAGAAAGGAGTCTACCTTGAGGCGTGGACGGGTAAGGAGCATACACGCCTGTCGCTCTCGTGCAATGCCGAACAGCTGAGGCAAGCTTTGCGTTTCGTGCGCCAACTTCTCAAACCTCTTCCCATACGACAAGAGGCTTTCGACCATGAACGAAGTATTGTTATGGACGAAATCGCTCGCAAGCGCTCAAGTCCCGAGTACCTTTGGAACTTGATCGAGGAAGCCTTATATGCCCCACCATACGGTCTGCCAGTTTTGGGTACACCTGAAACGGTGGCTTCGATAAAATTGGAAGATCTGCGCCGGAAGCTACATCAAGTGCTCGCGCCGGTTAATCTTCGTCTAGTGTTAGTGGGCCGCTGTAGCGCCGGCGTAGCCGATGCTGTTTATGAGATGTTTTCGACCTGGACGGCCGGGAAGGCAAGCAGTGCTTCACCGCCAATCGAGCTAGCCCAACGTGTGATGGCGATTCGTGGTCCAGGTTCAAGAGTCAAACTTTATCTGGCTTTTCCTGTTCCTGGCCTTGCCGATAAAGAACGTTATGCAGTAGAAATCCTGGCCCATATTTTGGGTCGTGGCATGGCCTCCCGGGTTTTCCGAAGCTTAAGAGAGGAGGTTGAATTGGCTTACGCCGTAGGAGGTGGTTCGGTTCATTGGAGGCAGAGCGGCTATCTCTTTCTGGCCGCAGACCTGGCGCGGGAGCGACTGGATGAGGGGTTCCGCAACTTGCTTAAGGCTGCTACAAGTCTGCAGACAACACCCCTGCTCGAAGAAGAGGTTGTCTCGGCGCGGGAGGCTCTGGCCCTCCAGGCTCTTCACGAGGCCGAGGGGCCAGGTCTGGCCTATCGTTTAGGCGTTCACTGGTTGGCTGGTGAGATCTATTATCCTACTCAGGCCGCCAGCGTTTATCGGCAGGTTTCGCTCTCAGAGGTTCATGCCGCCGCACGTTATCTGGACCCTAGGCACATGGCGTTATTGGGTATTGGAATTCATGAAGACGAACTCGCCCGTCTTTTGGAGGTATCATGGTGACCAAAAGCAGCCCCGAACTAAACCTCAGCGATACCCTTTTGGGCGTCTTTGTTGCACTCCTTGACGGGCCTGCAACGGCACGTGCGCTTGCCAACCGCTTGCAGCGCCCGATAGCAGCGGTGATGCGCGATCTTGACAGCTTGTTGTCGAAAAATCTTATCGTTTTAGACGGCGCCGAGCGCCTGGGCAGTATGACCGAGAGATGCTACCGTTTGCCTGCCGGCGAGCTACACATCAACCTTGGCGAGGGCTTGCCCGTCCTATTAAGAGAGGCACAACGCGGGATTGTGCAGGCGGACCTGTTGGGTCTTCCGATCACGGCAAGCCTGGTAGCCCTACGCCTAACTCCCGAGAGCGTTGATAAGCTCTTAAAAAAGCTGGAACAGCTTAGAAACGACGCGGAACGTGATAATCTTGCAGAGGGCGAAGGTCAGCGCTTTAACCGGTTCATTGCTGCTTGGAGCGAGGAGTAATGCACCCAATTCGTAACCCCCAGTATCGCCTGCTCTTATTTACCCGCCTCGCGGCCAATCTCAGTTCCGGGTTCTTTGAAATTGCTATCTTCTGGTGGGTTTTGGAGACGACCGGCTCCGGCGCGTTGATCGCTATAGTAGCGTTGGTAGGGTCGCTCTCTTATATCGTGGTTGCTCCCTGGGGCGGGGTTCTGGCCGACCGATACAGCAAAAAGGCCCTCGGCTCCTGGATGTACGCGATTGACGGGGCGTTAACGGCTGCGGCTGGGGTGCTGCTCATGCTGGGCCATCTGAACTTGGCGCTGGCACTCGTGCTGCTGGCGGTTACCAACACTGCTACCGCGTTACGGGGTCCGGCGCTATCCGCACTCCTCCCCCTGATCCTTCCCAAAGAGAGCTATCAGCAGGGCAACGCTACCATGGGGCTGGCAGTCTCGCTGGCTGGCCTCTCCTCGTTTGCGCTGGCAGGCGTCGCTACGGCCGCATTCGGTCCCGGAGGTGCGCTGCTAATCGGCGCAGGACTGATTTTGCTCGCCGCCCTGTTCCTAGTGTTTTTGCGCGAACCGCAAGTTGCCGCTGTCAAAGCTGAAACCAAAGACGATAGTGAAGCCAGCGAGGAAGCCAAACCCGCTCAGACCGGCGGGTTTCGGGAGGGTTTGCGGGTCGTTTGGCAAAGTCCCTTGCTACTCTCGGTGGTCTTGACGGTAACGGTGCTCAACTTCATCGTCGCCCCGCTCACCGTATTGCTTGCCCCTTATGCCGATCTGCTCACCGCAGGCGCCGCCGGCTTCGGCTTGCTAGCGGCCGCACCCCTGGTCGGTCAACTGCTAGGTTTAGCATTGATGAACTTGATACGTGTTACCAAGCCGCTCGCCATTCTCATCATGGGAACGGTGGGCGTGGCGGTATCGCTGTTCGGACTTGCCGGTGCACCCACGCTGGCTTTTGCCATGGCGGCGATGGCCCTGGGAGGGTTTTGCGCGGCGCTCATGAACGTTCAGCTCGAGGTCATCGTGCAGACCAACGTGCAGCCAGCACTGATGGGCCGGGCGTACGGCCTGCTTTCCGCCCTGTCTATGGGTGCCCAACCAGGCGGCTATGCGGTTGCAGGCGTGCTCATGGCCGTCTGGCCTATCCGGATGATCTTTGCGGTGATGGCGGCGCCGGTGTTGGTCATGAGTCTCGCTTGGCTGCGCCCGACGATCCGGCGGCAACTTGCCGTGAAGGTTGAGGCTACCGCTTCAGAGATAGCTTGAAGTACATTGAGCACTTCACCCAAGATCCCCCAAGACATCAAGACATGATGAAGGGATCGGTCGCAGCCGATCCCTTCAGGCGACTATTCAACCCGTGACGTTGCACTTGAAGTTAAACGAGATGCCTTCTTCGTCGGTCGGAGTGGCCTGGACTTGTCGTAAAGCCTCGTAGATCTCAGGATCGTCGATCACAACTTTGCCATCATTAGTTAGATGAAGCCGCTCTTCCCTCAGGTCGAGTTTTTTCGTTTCTTGCTGATTCATGTTCCGTTCTCCTCGTCGGTAGACAGGCTGGCGAACATCCTTACGCTTTACACCTTCTGTTCTGTTGATTCTGGCCGATCCGTTTCTCACCTCCTTTGTCCCTCCATGCCTATTAGTTGAGCACAATGGAGGTTGCTTACAGGTTGCCTTGCGCAGGTAACCTTTCGGCAACCTTTAAGGCTCTAATACTGAAATATGTACAAGCGGTCTCGCTACACATTGCAAAAGCAAAGCGCGAACCACGTCCACCTTTACAACACTCTGACGGGCAAAGGTGGGCGCCATCCTCTGGAAGCCATTCGGTCGTTACGTGCGGGTCAGGGTGCAGGGGCCGAATTTGACCGCTTGGTCGCTGACGGTCACCTGGTACGCCAAGAGGTGGATGAGTTTGCGGTGGCTAAGGCACAGCAGGCAGCCGTATTCTTTCGCAATGATGTTTTGCATCTCATCCTTTTTCCCACAGAACAGTGCAACTTTCGTTGCGTCTACTGCTACGAGAAGTTTGAGCACGGCGTCATGCGGCCTGAAGTAATTGAAGGTGTTAAGAATCTCGTGACGCGCCGGGCTGCTGGCCTCAAAGAGCTCTACGTGGGCTGGTTCGGAGGAGAGCCTTTGTTGGCTCAGGGCGTGGTTATCGAGCTATCGAGGGCCTTCATTAATCTTGCCCGAGCACACGGCTTTGGTTACCGAGCCCATGCCACAACCAACGGATATTTCCTCACTCCCGAGCTGGCTCCCGAGCTATTGGACGTAGGATTGCTCGACTTTCAGGTCACCCTCGACGGCTTTCCTCGGGTTCACGATGCGAAACGTAAGCTGGTAGAAGGCGGGCCGACCTTCGGGCGCATTTGGGAAAACCTGATCTTTCTCAAGGGGTTGAAAACTGAGTTTCGGATCACGTTGCGAATCAATCTGGACGAAGAAAACTGCCCTCAGACGCCTGCGTTTATTCGGCAACTGGGCGATAGCTTTGGCAGTGACCCTCGCTTTGAGCTGCATCTTCATCCAGTGGGTCGCTGGGGTGGCGAAAACGATAACGAACTTAAGATCATCGACCATGCCCAAGGTTTGCTGCCCGAGCTGTATCGAGTTGGCAGGGCTTGCGGGCTTAACACTTCCTTAGGCGCTGGTCTGAATCCCTTTGGCTCGGTTTGCTATGCTGCCAAGCCCTATTCCTTTGCAATTCGTGCTGACGGCCGGGTAAACAAATGTACGGTCGCACTCGAGGACCAGCAGAATCAACTGGGACGGATATTGTCGGATGGTACGCTGCTACTCGATCAAGGAAAATTCAACTCCTGGGTGCTAGACAACGCGCTGAGCGACACAGGCTGCCAAAAGTGTTCGCTTCGTCCAGCTTGTCAGGGTGCCGCGTGTCCCTTAGAACGCATGAACACCGGCGAGCGACCCTGCCCGGAGGTAAAAAACCACTTCAAAGCCTATCTGCCGTTACTCCTGGACGAAGCGAAGGTATTGGAGGTGGTGTAATGAAACGGTTTCTATGGTTACTATTCACCCTATCGCTGCTTGGGTTGGCCTTGGCTGAAAAAAGCCACCCACCAGGGAAGCGAGTAGATACCGCTATTATCCCCATGACCGTCTGCCAACTTACATCCCACTAGCCCACGCCTCGTGAATCCTCGCTACCCGCGCCCGCACCAGCGGCGCGCGCGGGTCTTCTTTTGACAGGGCAGCCAGCGCCGCTTCCCACAGTTGCAAGTCCCCGCCCAGCCGTTGCGCTAGCTCCAGCAGCGACTCGGCGTCGCCAGCGGCAAGCACGGCCTGCCGCAGTTGCTCTTCGAGCAGCTCGCGCGCCTCGCTGATGCCGGGCAGGTCGGAGCGGGGCAGCAGCGGTCCTTGGTAGAGTGAGACCGCCTCGCGCACGCGCCCTTCGTGCAAGAGGCGCGTGAGTTCCAGAAAGTCCGCCCGCAAGGGCACCTCGAGGCGATACGGCTTGGCAGCGATGGGCAGGAGGCGCCGCAGCTTCGAGATGGAGGGTTTGAGGTTGTCGGGGCTCCCCTCGTCGCCATAGATAAGGAGCAGCAGCTGCTCGCCGCTCAAACCTTCAGGATGTAGCGCCAACAGTGCCAGAATTTCGTGCCCCCGCTGCTGGAGCCCCAACGGCTTGCCTGCTAGACGAACCTCGCTGCCGCCTAAGAAGCGCAGCGCTAAAGGGGGATCGTCACGATTCAGCAGGCTAAACACGCCGCCCAAAGCCTCTCTCGGACCCGCCCGAAAGTGAAGCCCAACCTCGGCCAGTTCACTTAAGCCCGCTTTGGCACCGCGAAGCGCCTCTTTCGCTTCGTCTGGGCTGCCCAATAATAGCTGGACGCGCGCTAGATATAGCCCTGCTTGGGCCAATAAATCGGCGTCGAGGGGCGTTTGAAATGCCCTGTACGCTCCCTGCAAAGGCGTGAGCGCTTTTCCCGGCTCCACCAATGACAGCGCCATGCCGTAAGCCAACAGACCGCGGTGGGCGTTGCGGGAGGTCTCTCCTTGGGTAAGGCTGTAGGCACGCTCGGCAACCTTTAGCGCCTCGTCGGTCTCGCCTAGCTCCAACAGCGCCCGCACCAGGTTGTTAGCTTCGGCACCGCCCATATCGCGCTTGGCCCCTTCCCAATTCTGCCGGTAGTAGCCTAGAGCCTGCTCCGGCTTGCCGACGGCAAGGTAATAATCGCCCAGGGTCGAACGAAACAGGCGCGCCAGATCACGGTTGACCTCCGATAGGCGGGCTTCGCTTTCTGTCAAGATACCCTCTAGTCCTGCCGTCTCCCCGATCAAAATGCGCGCGTAGGCCCAATCGTTGATGAGGTAGAGGCGCTGATGGAGGTCGGCCAGCCCGGCCCGATCGAACTGCTCCAGCGCCCACTCGGCCCAGTGCGCGGCCTCGCGATAGCGACCCAGTGAGATCAGTGAACTCGCTAGAACACCGGTGTTCCGAGCGATCTGATACGGTCGGCCCTCTGCCTCAGCCAGCTTGACCGATGCTCGTAGCACCTCATAGCCGTGATGCAGATCTGAGGTGCAGAGTTGCCAGCCGTAGGCGTAGAGCGTCAGCGGTGTTTGCGCCGCTTCATAGGCGCGCTTAGCCTCGCCCAAGGCCCATTCCGGTGGGGCCAGCACCAGGGCGTAGAGGGCGCGCAGCTCGGGGGCTTCGTGCTCCTGCAAGCGACCTTCGACCTCCTCGCGCACTTGGTCGGTCAGGCTGAGGCGAGCGGCAGCGGAAAGGCGCCAGTACAGCACCGCTTCGGTGCCGGCGACCTCCGGCGGTAGTCCGGCAAGCAAGTTCCACAGTTGGCGGTGCAACCCGCGCTCGCGGTAGGCGGGTCCAGCCTCGGCGAGCACCTCCGGGACGCGCTCCGGCAAGAGCGTGGTAGCAAGCTCCAGGGCTTCGAGCCAGCGCTGGCGTTTGCCCAACAGATCCAGCAACGTGTCCGGTTCTACCACCACCTCATGCCCCGGCGGCAGCCTGGGGCCTTCGGGGTTGGGTCGCAAGGGGAGCGGTAGCGATAGGCGCTCGTGCAGTGCGACCAGAAAGGGCTCGTAAGCGCCGCCGGCGTCCTGCCACAGCGCCATAACCTCCTCGTCAGCTAGCTGCCCCTCGGCCAGCGCCAGGGCCTCAGCCTGGCCTAAACGCAGCTCGGCTGGCCCTAGCAGCAGCGAAGCAGCCGGGAGGGGGAGGTCGTCGGGCAGCGCGCTGAAGTGTAAGACCACCAGGTTGCCCTGCCCTGACAAGGAGAGCAGGTCTTGGGCGAAGGCGGGGCCGTGCTCGGCCTGGGAGAGGGCAAAGGTAAAGGGGCCTAGTAGCTCCAGGTGCTGCCGCAGCACGCTCAGGCCGTAGCGATACGGCATGCCGTAGCCAAAGAGCGGGCTCCCTAAAGCCCGCTTGACGGCCTCGGCCAGCTTGTTCCCCTGCGCGACTGGGTCATCCGCTTCAAACGGGGAAAGCTCGCACCAGACCAGCGGCTGCTGCGGTTTATGGAGCGCCGCGATCAGGTGAGGCGCGCCCCAGCGAGGATCTGCTGTCAGCAAGACCGGGCCCTGATGCTCTTGCAACCTCGCGAGTAGCTGGTTTAACCAGCCCATGTCCCTCCCTTAGCAAAAAGTATGCACCCTCCGGTTGCTGCACAGAGTGAGTAAATCGACACCAGTAAACAACGATTATCCCTGCCCCCCTCACGGCGATCTTCATCTGGGCCGACAGTAAACCGCACCACAGCCGCCCGCTCAGCCGGGCGGTAAGCTAAGGTATGCGCTTTGGCTACGCCGTCGAACAGGTCTTTGTGAGGCCGCGCGGTGGCGGGCTCGAGCTCTTCGTGGTGCTAGTAGCGCTCTCGGGAGCCATTAAGCACGAGACGCTGCGTTTCTTGACCACTAACGCGCGCGAGGCCGTTACGCGGGCCGCCCGGCAACTCGCCGCCAGAGGAGATATTGAGAGCGCCGAAGGGGTGCGCCTGCGCGTCGAAGTGCGCGGAGCGCTCCGCGACGATGCCGCCTTGCGCCGCTTATTCGTGCAAACCTTTGAGAGCAGCCAATGAAACTGGCTACGCTCTGTTACCTGCGCCGGGATGGCCACACCTTGATGCTTTATCGCAACAAGAAGCCCGGCGATTATCACCAGGGCAAGTGGAACGGCCTTGGCGGCAAGCTCAGGCCCGGCGAATCGCCTGAGGAGTGCCTGCGCCGCGAGGTGTTCGAGGAGTCAGGGCTAACGGTTGAAGCTGCCACGCTCAGGGGTTTGATTACCTTCCCGAACTTCGACGGGATCGACGACTGGTACTGCTTCGTTTACACCGTTGAGCAATTTTCAGGCGAGCTTGGCGAGTCGCCTGAAGGTGATCCTGCGGTTTACTCGCAGGACGCTGGATCCCCGACCGCGAGCTGCTGAGCCTCAACCTCTGGCAGGGCGACCGCGTCTTTATCCCCTGGCTCTTTCAGGACCGGTTCTTCTCGGCTAAGTTCAGTTATGAGCAGGGGGAGTTCAAGGGCCACGAGGTGACCTTCTATTAAATCCCTGGCGAAATGGCTTTGGCACACCCCAGCCGGGGAGATTAATCATCAGGCTCAGTCTTACTAGCAGTCGCCGTGAAGCATCGGCGATCGGGTATACTTTGGCATGACCAAGCGCCGGAGCTGGGCCGAGCCTTGGAAGATCAAGGTCGTCGAGCCGCTCAAGATGACGACCCGCGCGGAGCGCGAAGCCGCCATCCGCGAGGCCGGGTATAACACCTTTTTGCTCAGGTCAGCAGACTGCTACATCGACCTGCTAACCGACTCGGGCACTAGTGCCATGTCGGACCACCAGTGGGCCGGGATGATGCTGGGTGACGAGGCGTACGCAGGCTCGCGGAACTTCTATGCGCTCGAGCAGGCGGTACGTGACCACTACGGCTACGAGCATCTTATCCCTACGCACCAGGGGCGGGGCGCGGAGCATATCCTCTCGCAGCTTCTGATCAAGCCTGGCGATTACGTGCCCGGCAATATGTATTTCACCACCACGCGCCTGCACCAGGAGTTGGCGGGGGGCACCTTCCGCGATGTCATCCTCGCTGAGGCGCACGATCCGGCCTCCGAGCACCCCTTCAAGGGAGATGTAGACCTGGCCAAGCTCGAGGCGCTCGTGGCGGAGGTGGGGGCCGAGCGCATCCCTTATATCACCATCGGCGTCACGGTGAACATGGCCGGAGGTCAGCCGGTCAGCATGGCCAACCTGCATGAGGTCTCGGCGTACTGCCGAACGCAAGGCATCCGCGTTATCCTAGACGCGACTAGGGCGGTTGAGAACGCCTACTTCATTCAGCAGCGCGAACCGGGCTACCGTGACCAACCGGTGGCCCAGATCCTGCGGCAGCTGTGCGATCTTTCGGACGGCGCCACTATGTCCGGCAAAAAAGACAGCCTGGTCAACATCGGCGGGTGGCTGGCCGTGCGCGACCCCCAGCTCGCCGAGCAGGCGCGAAACCTGGTGGTGGTCTATGAGGGCCTGCATACCTACGGCGGGATGGCTGGCCGCGATATGGAGGCGATGGCGCGCGGCATCGTCGAATCGGTGCAGGACGACCATATCCGGGCTCGCATCGGCCAGGTGCAGTACCTGGGCTACAAGCTGATCGATGCCGGCATCGCAGTGGTGCGCCCGATTGGTGGCCATGCGGTGTTCCTTGATGCCACTGCGATTCTGCCCCACCTCCCGCGGGAGCAGTTCCCGGCCCAAGCGCTCGCCGCGGCGCTCTACGTGGAGTCCGGCATTCGCGCTATGGAGCGCGGCGCGGTCTCGGCCGGGCGCGACCCCAAGACGGGCGAGAGCCGTTATCCGAGGCTCGAGCTAGTCCGCCTCACCATCCCGCGCCGCGTCTACACCCAGGCGCATATGGACGTAACCGCCGAGAGCGTCATGGAGATCTTTGACCAGCGCGAGCGGGTGCGGGGTCTGGGGTTTGTCTATGAACCCGAGTACCTGCGCTTCTTCCAGGCGCGCTTCGCTACGGTTGGCGGCGACGGCATCTTCGCCTAAGTGCCAGGTTTTATTACGCGGCCAAAATTAGTATTGCCGGTAACAGGTTGTGGGTAGTAGGTGGTAGGAAAAGCCCTGGCGACCTACTACCCGCTGCTAATTTTTCTGACCAACTTGCCGGTACGAAGTCAAGGGTGGCTCCTCCTAACCGTTATCGCCGTGCGTGGCCCATAACCGGCGCATCTCGGCGCTGCTAGCTAGCAACTCTGAGAGCGTGCCGTGCGCGGCGATCCGCCCGTCGGCAAGCACGATGATCTGGTCGGCGCGGGTCAGCGCCGCGCGGCGGCTGCTGATTACCAGGCAGGTCACGTCGCTCTGCGCCAACTGCTCCCAAAGGAGCCGCTCGGTCTCGACATCAAGGGCGCTGGAGAGGTCGTCAACCACTAGCAGCTCGGCCTGGCGCATGAACATCCGGGCGGCGGCGCTACGCTGCACCTGCCCGCCGGAGAGCTTGACGCCGCGGGTGCCGACCAGGGTCTCAAGGCCGTTTTCTAGGAGCCGCACATCGGGCGTCATAACCGCTAGCTCGAGCGCTCGCCACAGCGCCGCCTCGCCCTGCTCGTGGCCAAGACTGACGTTATGGCGCAGCGTCTCGGAGAACAGGCGCGGCACCTGGGCGGTGTAGGCGCTACGCGGCGGCACCAAGAATGAGGCCGGGTCGTCTACAAGCACCCCATTCCAGCGGATCTCGCCGCTATCTTTGGGCAGCAGCCCGAGCAGGGTCCGCACCAGGGTGGTCTTCCCCACCCCGATGCGCCCGGTCACCACGGTAAACGAGCCGCGCGGCAGGGTCAGGGAGATATCAGCGATCCCCTTGTCGCTGTCGGGATAGCGGTAGCTGAGCCCGGTCACGCGCAGTTCAAGCAGCGGCTCAGGAGCTGAGGTGGGCTGCGCCAGGGTGGGCAGGTTGGCATCATGGAGGTGTAGCGGGGCATGATCGACAAAGGTCTCGAGTGGGGCATCGGTAAGCAGGCGCTGCATCCGCTCGAAGGCTACTCCGGTACGGCGAATCTGCGCCAACATGTCGCCCACAAAGGCCATGGTGCCGGTCAGGCGCGGCAAGAAGGTCAAGAACAGCGCAAAGTCGCCTACCGTGAAGCTGCCGGTGCGCATCTGCTCGGCGACCAGCAGCAGGATCAGACCGGCGGCGATGTTGACCATGTTGGTGTTGACCCCGCGCAGCAGTTCAGTCAGCAGGCTGTCCTTGAGCGCCGCCTGGCGCCGCGTATCGTTGAGCCCGGCGAAGTGCGCTACTACCGGCTCCTCCTTATGGGCGATCTTGACCGCCTGCACGGCGGTGAACATCTCGCCGATAAAGCTGGTGACGCGGCCGGTCGCCTCGCGGCTGCGGCGGCGGAACTGGCGGATCTGGGGGGTCAGGGCGCGGGTTAAGATGACCATCCCCAGCAGCGGCACGGTGATAACCATTGTCACTAGCGGGTTAATCAGCGCCATAATGATAATGGCGACCAGCGCGAAGAGGAGCAGGCCGCCTGCATCCACCAGCGTATCGATCAGCGCCATGACATCATCGACATCATCGCGGAAGCGGGTCACGGCCTCGCCGGGAGAGTCGGGCAGCCGCCGCGAGCCGCGCGCATTCATCAGCCAGTTAAGCAGGTTACGCCGGATAAGCAGCGTCAGCTCGTGCCAGAGCGTGGCGTAGACCCAGATCCCCCACCCGAAAAAGCCGAGGCGCGAGAGGTTTACGCTCAGCAGCAAGGCCACCAACGTCCAGGCATTGAGCCCCGCCGGCGCTGCCCCGGAGAGCGCGTCAAAGAGCGCTCTGATAATCAGCCCAAAGAGCAGCGGCAGGGTGTGGATCACCCCCCAAGCCACCACGTTGATGATGAACAGGCCAAAGCGGTAGTGAATGAGCCTGTTGATCAGGCGTAGCGTTCCCAAAGCATGTTCTCGCTGCGCTCGGACCGCCTGCGGCTCGGAATCGGTAGGGATAGCGGTCATGGCGTCCTTAGGCCGTCACTACGGCTTGATCACGAAGCTGATAAAAGTGTGAGGTGGGCCGGGCGGCCAGCTCGGCGCGGGAGCCGCGCTCGAGCATCCGCCCCTCCGCGAGAATGATGATCTCATCGACGCGCTCGACTGTACTTAGCCGGTGGGCGATGATAATGGCGGTGCGCCCGCGCAGCAGCTTACTCACGACCTGCTCCAGCCGTGCTTCGGTGGCCGGGTCGAGCCGTGAGGAGGGCTCATCGAGGATAACCAAACCGGGGTCTTTGAGGAACACCCGGGCAAAGGCCAGCAGTTGCGCCTCACCGGCGCTAATGCCGCTTCCACCGGCGGCCAGCGGTGTGTCAAGGCCCTGGGGCAGCGCCGCCAGCCAGGCGCCCAGGCCGAGTTCGTGCAGCACCGCCAGGATGCGCTCGTCAGGGACGGACTGGTCGAAGAAGGTGAGGTTGTCGCGCAGCGAGGCGTGAAAGAGCTGCACCTCCTGGGTCACCAGGCCGACCTGCCGGTGCAGGTCGCTCAGCGCCAGCTCGCGGATGGGAATACCACCCAGACGGATCTCGCCGCTGGATGCCTCATACAGGCGGAACAGCAGCCGGGTCAGGGTGGTCTTGCCGCTACCGGTGCGCCCCAGCAGGCCGAGCGTGGTGCCCGGCGCCAGGTGGAAGCTGATGTCGCGCAGCACCGGCTGCTCCTGGTAGCTAAACCCTACCCGGTCGAAGGTGACCGGCAGCGCCCCAGACGGCAAGCGGCTTGTCCCGCCGTCGGCGAGCTGGCTGCGCAGGCTCAACAGCTCGTCGATCCGGCCGATCCCGGCGCCGGCCTTTTGCAGCTCCTGCATCTGCTGGGTGATCTGTTCGATGGGGGCTTCGAGCATCGCCATGTACTGAAAGAACAGATAGGCGGTGCCCAAGGTAATCGCCCCAGCCTGGAAGAAGTAGACCCCTAGCCCCAGGGTGAGCACATAGCCTACCGCAAAGAGGCCCATGCTAAGCAGCCAGATCGAGGAGCGCTTGAGCCAGGCGCGGCGGCCCTTAAAGAAGACCTCGCGCATCGCCGTTACCAAGCGCTGCATAACGTACGGCCCGGCCCCGTTGGCGCGGATGTCGTCGATGCCGGCTAAGCGCTCTTCGATGAAACCGAACAGCTTGGCGTGGGCCTCGCGCTCCTCGGTGGTGGCGGGCACAGCAACGTCGCGCAGCCGCCCGAGGGTGAGCAAGACCAGGGCGGTAAATATGGTCAGCGCCAGGCCGACCCAGGGCTGCTCGAGCCACAGCATTACCAGGATACCCACCAGCAGCAAGGCGCTCCCGAGCACCTGGACCGAGAACTGCGAAAAGAAGTTTGACAGCGCCGTCACATCGCCGTCGATCCGCTCGATCAGCTCGCCAGGGGTGCGAGCGGTGTGAAAGCTCATGTCGAGCTTAAGGCAGTGCAGCGCCAGGTCGCGGCGCATGGCGTTAGTGGCGGTCCAGCCTACGTCGGCGCCGGTATAGGTAGCGGCGGCGCCGAGCAGCTGGTTAACTAGCGCTACGCCCAAAAACAGCAGCGCAGTGCGAAGCAGCACCTCCAGTGCCCCATTGGCCACCGCAGTGTCGATAAAAAAGCGCAGGATCTGCGGCACCAGCAACTGCAAGCCGATGCTGCTGATAATCAGTACCGTCATCAGCGCGGCTTTTTGCCATTGTGGCCTGAGATAGCGCAGCAACAGGGCGCTGTAGCGCCTAAGGGGTGTAGCGGCAGGTCGGCTCATCATCGTCCTCATAGTCACAGCATTCTGGAGTCTCGGCTTGCCCCAGCGGTCCAAGAAAAAGACCGTGGGGTTTGGGATCGCCCACGGTCGCACAGTATTCAGAAGCTAGCTACCAGCAGGCAGACCTCTCCCATAGAGCAGCGGGGGTGTCTTGTATGATGTAGTGGCTTACCATCTACCTGCTCCTTTCGCCAGGCCAAATCTACTCCCAGGCGTTGGTGCCTGTCAAGTGCTGTGACTGGCGAGCCCTTCCGCATGGCCTGCTCTATACTGACAGCGATGAGCATCACTACAAACCGCTGGATGGAAGGAGTAAACCTCTTTAACCGCGGGGCCTACTGGGACTGTCACGAAGTGCTCGAGCCCCTGTGGCTGGCTGCGGACGGACTCGACCGGAGCTTCTACAAGGGAGTGATTTTGCTCGCCGCCGCGCTGCACAAAGCGCGGGTGATGGGCAGCATACGGGGCGGCAGGCGCAACTACGCCAAGGCTCTGGCACACTTGGCGCTCGTTCCAGACAGCTATCATGGCGTAAACGTGCGCGAGCTCGAGGCGCGTTGCCATGTGGCACTAAGAGAGGCTACCAATCCCACCATCCCCCTGGAGACCCTATGAACTACGACCCTGATCCCCTACCCCACCAGCAGCGCCGCGCCAGACGTCCTGCTTCGCCGCAAAGCTTGCGCCGCGTAAGCCATGGACGTTGGCTAGGCGGTGTACTAGGCGGCATTGCCACCTTTGTAGGAGCCGATCCGCGCTGGCTGCGCGGGGCCTTTATCGTCGCCCTCATCGCGACCCTGGGTCTGATTGCCCTCCCCTACTTGGCGCTGTGGTGGTTGTTGCCTGGTACCGAGTAGGGTTGGGGAGCTGCCGATCAAGCTGCTTGGATACAACGCCGAAAAGGCAGTCCAAGGTAGCACCTCTAGCCGAATCTCTCCCAAAGGAGTAGCGCATGGACGCATTAGAAGCCATCCACACTCGCCGCAGCATTAGGGAGTTCGAGCCGGGACGCGAAGTCTCTGACGAGCAGCTACAAACCGTCCTGGCCGCAGCTATGGCCGCCCCTAGCGCCGGCAACTCCCAGCCCTGGCACTTCGTGGTGGTTCGCAACGCAACCATACGAGAACGGCTCTCCACTGTCCACCCCTATGTGCCCATGGCGGCCACGGCGCCCGTAGTGATCGTCGTTTGCGCCGAGCCAGCGTTGGAGGTATACCCCGGCTTTTGGCCTCAGGACTGCTCGGCTGCCATCCAGAACCTACTTCTGGCCGCACGCAGTCTGGGCTTAGGCACAGTTTGGACCGGACTCTATCCCAACCAACAGCACTGCGATACGGTAGCCGCCATCCTTAACCTGCCCCCAGGAGTCATTCCCATGGCCATCGTGCCCATGGGGTATCCGGCCCAAGAGTTCAGGCGCCAGGAGCGCTACAAACCAGAACGGGTCCACCTCGAGTCTTGGTAGGCCGACCCAGCTTGATGGCTACCGGACCACTCCGCGAGGGTCATGAAGTTGGCTAGAGGGCGTTCAGAAAACGGCTGCCCTGCTGACAGGGGCAAGATACATGTCGCGCTCACCGCAAGCCAGCTACTCGCTACTGGTCGTTGCGAGCCGGGCTTGCGAGGCGAAGCAACCTCGGGAACCGTGCGTTCGCAAATCGTGCCCCCACCAGCGCAGCCAAGGTCCTGGCGGCTCAACCTGCCGGGGCGGGACTTCCGCTTCGAAATCGAGGATCTTGGACCGGCCCTGGCGGGAACCATCGGAAAAGTTGTGCTGACGACTGCGATAGTCGCTACTTTTGCCATCGGTTTTGGCCTTTCCCCACAGTTCGTGGCCGAAAACGTGCGCTATGAGATGCTCATCGCCGCGTTGCTCTTCGTGATTCCAGTTAGCGGGTTCTTCAACCCCAGGGCCAACTTACCAGGGTGTCACGGCCCCATGATTCCCCTGATCGGGCTCATCGTCGCGGCCGGGGGTCACCCACTGGCCCTGGGGATCTTGGTGGCAGTCTTTGGGCTGACTGTGGCCCTCTTCAAGGGCGCCTCGAGGCTAATTAGCCTGACCGGAACTAGAGTAAGCCAGCCTCGCCTCACGGCTAGTAACCTACCGCAGTGCGGCGTGGCCCGGGTGTGCCGGTTGGCTGGCGTCTTCAAGCCCAAGCCCTTACCTCCGGCGCTCCTTTGTTATATAGTTCACCTTGTGTCAGACAGATTTATCTGCTTCTCTCTAGCCCCTTGGCTCCGGCGCGGCCCCGGTCCGCTAATAACCGAGAGGGCTCTCACCCCACACAGGCACTAAGGAGGAGTTATGCCCGAGCTAGCCACAGCGATCCCCTATCAGCACCTCTTTAATCAGTTTTGGCTGTCGCTGCTGTTTATTATCCCCATTGTCTTGGTGGCTCGAGCGGTAGTGGCGGGGACGCGCTATTCGGCCATCCTGATCATCGTCGTCTTCGGCTTAGTGATGGGCTACCTACTGGTCGCTACGGGGGTGTCCACGCCGGGGCTAGCCGACTTCCCGATGCTGGGGATGATCGCGCAAGCCACCATCATCGCCTTAGCAGCTTCGTTCTTCGTGGGGGGGCAGGAGCTGCGGCGCATCCTCACCGGGACCCGCATATCACCTGACGACAGCGTTGTTTACGCCACCGAGCAGATGTTCTTTGGCACCGGACGAACTCAGGTGTTCTTCATCCTGCGCTCCTTTTTCATGCTGCTGGGAATCGCCGCGCTGACCCCGATGATCCTAGGGACGGTGCCAGATAACGCACTGGGACGCTACTACCCGCTGATCGCCTACATGGGGTTGGTGATCGCCGTTATCCTGATCGACCACAAAGCCACGATTAGCGACAAGAAGCTCTACCTGCGCAAGGGACTGGTAGAGATACTAGCGATTATTGTCGTATTGCTCTTAGGATTCCAGCTTGTACTGTGGGTTCGGCCCACCATCGCCTTGCCGCAGATCTTCTTCGTGATGCTGCTGGCCTCAAGCCTAGGGGCGCTCCTTTACCGCTGGGTACATGGCCCGGCGGTGCGCTGTTTATTGTTCGCAGGCATTCCGGTAGTGTTGGCAGCCAACTTTGTCATGGGCGGCTCGCGCATCCTGGAAGCTCTGGCGCTACCTGGCATGAACGCAGTGCTGTTGTACGGCTTTTTTGGGCAGCTATGGTGGATGTTCGGCGGGATCGCGCTGCTGATGCTCTTCGGCCAGACGGCGGCGGTGCGCAACCTGGGGCCGGGCATGGCCGGGTCGCTATCGCACGCCGGGCTGACCGGCGCCTGCACCGCCGGAGACCTCGGCAACACCGCTGCCAAACGCGCTCCGATCATGATCAATATCCCGTTTTTTGGCCACATCTTTGTCTTCTCGATCCTGGCGATTAGCGTAGAGCAAGGCGGGTTGCTGCTACTGCCAGCGTTGCTAATAGTTGCCGTCGGTGTAGCGCTCACAGCGCTGTCGCTGCGCAACTTGAGCCGCGCGGATGGCCAAGACGAACCCGAGGTCAAGGCGCTGATGCAGTTCTCCTTTGGCTGGCAGCTCTCGGCGGTCTTCGGCGGACTGCTCTTGTTGGCTCTCTCACCGATGTCGATTGAGCACGCTCTAATGGCCAAGAGCTCGTCGATTTCCCACTTCGGCCTGTTTGCGGCCCTCCAGGGCGGTATGGCCGGGGCGGCGGCGGCGGAGATGATCGCCTTTGTCTTTGCCATGCCCTTTTTGGTTCACCCGCTGGTCTTTTTCATGTTCGGCAGGGCTATGGAAAGCGGGGAGAACATGCCGCGAATCCCGGTGTACGCGCTGGCCCTGATCGGGATAATCGGGGTGATCGTCTCGCTGCTGGTGGCTGGGAACTCGTGAACATTCCCCGGCATTGCGTTGTCTGCTGTTGCCGGCATTCCGGAAGCGTTGGCGGCCAACTTTATGATCGGCGAGACTCGTCGGGACTATCCTCTCTAGCTTAAGCTGACCGTCTTTCTGGATACTTGGAATCGAGCGGCCTATCTCCCTTCATCCCTCAAACTGCGAGTAAACCGCAGCTCTAGGCTAAAGTTCATAACACCTTCCAGGACTCGACTTTGGCCATTATGAAGATGCTGTAAATGAAAGACAGGCTGGCATGAGCAACCTGTGACAAGATGGTTTTTCGCAAATCACTTGTCCAGGAGGGATCATGCCCAGCCCATCACCAGAGATTATACGATTGCTGTCCAGTTTCTGGGGTCCACTATACAAAGCAGATACGCCACTGGTCACTGATGCGGGTGCTGATTGTGCCCTCACGGATTATAAAAGTTATAGACTAGTGCCCATGATTACCGAGGAGACTGTCACCGCTAGTGCCGCCATTTTGGCTAGAGCCGCCCAGCATGACGCCGGGCTGTGGTCGCCCGAGGTCGTCTTTGTCAGCGGCCAGGGGGTCAAGCTCTTTGACGCCGACGGCCGGGAGTACCTGGACTGCTTGGCGGGAATCGCGGTAGCCAGCCTCGGCCATGCCCACCCCCGGTTGGCGAAGGCCATTAGCGAACAAGCCGCCAAACTTATCGTCTGCCCGCAGAACCTCGGCAACGACATCCGCACCGCCTTTTTGGAAAAGCTCTTCACCTTTGTGCCGAGGCCCTTAAACCGCGCCTTTTTGGCCAACTCCGGCGCCGAGGCCAACGAGGCGGCCATAAAGTGGGCGTTAGTAGCGACCGGGCGGCGGCGCTTCGTGGCGGCCAAGCGCGGCTTTTCGGGGCGCACGCTAGGGGTGCTGGCGCTGACCTGGGAGGCTAAATACCGCGAGCCGTTCGCGCCTTATGCTCTCGAGGTCGACTTTATCCCCTATAACGACTTGGCTGCTCTCCAAGCAGCGGTGTCCGAGCAGACGGCAGCGGTCTTCTTAGAGCCGATTCAGGGCGAAGGCGGCGTTAACCCGGCTACGCCCGAGTTCTTACAGGCGGCGCGCGAGTTAACCCATGAGCGCGGCGCGCTGTTCATCATGGACGAGATTCAGACCGGTGTGGGGCGCAGCGGGAGGTTCTTGGCCAGCGAGCACTATGGCGTTGTTCCCGATCTAGTCACGCTGGCCAAAGGACTCGGCGGCGGCGTGCCGGTAGGTGCGCTGTTGATGACCAACGAGGTAGCGCAGACCATGCCCAAAGGGGGGCACGGCACTACCTTTGGCGGCAACCCGCTGGCCGCCGCAGCGGGGTTGGCAGTGTTGGAGGAGATCGAAGCCGGAGACCTGCTGGCGCATGTCCGGGAGGTGGGCGCCTACTTCAAGGCGCAGCTGGTGGCCCTAAACTCGCCCAAAATCCGCGAGGTGCGCGGCCTGGGCTTGATGATCGGCGTCGAGCTAAAGGAGAAAGCCGCGCCTTATATCGCTGCGCTCAAAGATGACGGGGTACTGGTTATCAACGCTGGCGCAACCGTCATCCGCTTCCTCCCGCCGTTGGTCATCACCAAAGCTGAGATCGACGAAGTGGTCAGACGGGTGGCGCAGGTGTTAAACCGAGGGTGACTAGTGTCCCTGTCTACTGGCCCGGCTCGCTGCTATGCTGAGCGCGGCGTTATGCAATACCAAACATAACGCAGGAGGCTTTATGCACCAGATCCGCTATGGGCTGTTGGTCATGGCGCTGCTGCTGTTATCCAGCGGCTTAGCCCAAACCACCCGGTTAATTCTTGCCACCACCACCAGCACTTACCAATCGGGGCTGCTCGATGTGCTGCTACCACCCTTTGAAGCGCACTTCGGCTTCGATGTCGATGTCATTGCAGTCGGTACCGGCGCGGCCCTGGAGCTAGGCCGCGGCGGCGACGCCGATGTGCTGCTAGCGCACGCCCCGGCTGCCGAAATGGCGCTAGTCGAGGCGGGCTACGCAGTAGAGCGCACCTATCTGATGTATAACGACTTCGTGTTGGTAGGGCCAGTGGCTGATCCTGCCGGCATCGCTGGCGCAGCGAGCGCCGCCGAGGCGCTGGCGCGCATCGCCCAGGTGGGAGCGACCTTCATCTCGCGCGGCGATAATTCGGGCACCCATATCAAGGAGTTAGAGCTATGGACCGCCGCCGGCATTACCCCCGGCTGGGGGCGCTACCTGGAGATCGGTCAGGGGATGAGGCAGGCGCTGTTTGTTGCCGATGAGCAGCGCGCTTATACCTTGACCGATCGCGGCACCTACCTTGCGGTTAGGGACCGGCTCGAGCTAACCATCCTGTTTGAGGGCGACCCGCTGCTCTTTAACCCCTACCATGTTATGGCGGTCAACCCCCAGGTCCACCCCCACGTTAACCACGCCGGCGCCATGGCGCTGATCGC
>Ga0208610_100117_pt1 | contig 35273 bp, 37 predicted proteins | sample SubbioR11Jul_8A2_FD_184815 | JGI IMG/M metagenome (GOLD analysis project Ga0208610, IMG submission 184815) | Serpentinite rock and fluid subsurface biosphere microbial communities from McLaughlin Reserve, California, USA - CR11Jul_8A2 (SPAdes) | ecosystem: Environmental > Terrestrial > Deep... | reverse complement strand
ACCGCCGCCACCATCACCAGCCACCGGGGCGCAACCACGCCCATCGCCGCAAGGATGCGGCCAACCGTCTGACCTGTCAAAGCAAATCCGGGGCGCGGGTTCAGCTGTCCACAGGCTGATCCACGCAGTGCCAAAGCGCCTGGCCCAGCATCTCGATCCGGATCGGCTTGGCAACGACCGCGGCGAAGCCCTGGCCGAGATACGCGTTGACCTGGTGGGTCATCACATTGGCGGTGACCGCAACAGCGCGCGGCGCGGGGCGGCCGGTTTCGGCCGCAAACGCGTTCAGGGCCTTCAGTGTCTCCAGCCCGTCCATCCCCGGCATGGCGATGTCGAGCAGCACCGCGTCAAAGCCCCCCTCGCGGAAGCGATGCAGCGCCTGCTGTCCGTCAGCGACGATCACCGTCTCGACCCCCAGGGACTGCAACATGCTTTGCAGGATGATCCGGTTGGTCGCGTTGTCTTCGGCCGCCAGCACCCGCAGCGGCGGCAGCTGGCGGGAGTCCGAGCCGGCGTCCTGGGCAGCGCCGGCGGCCAGCACCGGGATCTTCAGCAGGACCCGGGCCGTGACGCCCTGCCCCTCGACCGATTGCAGCGAGACCTCGCCCTGCATCAAGCTGGCAAGCCGGCGCACGATGGGCAGGCCGAGACCGGTCCCGACATGGCTGCGGCGCGAGCCGCCCATGCCTTGCGTGAACTCTTCGAAGGCGCGCGCGATCTCCTCGGGCGACATCCCGATGCCGGTGTCCTGCACCTCGATGGTGATGGCTTCAGGGTCCGAGCAGTCGATCTCGACCCGCACATGGCCCGCATCGGTGAACTTCAGCGCGTTGCCCATCAGATTGTGCAGGATCTGGATCAGCCGCATCTCGTCGCCCAGACGAAGCTCGCCGCCCGCGCCGCCGCTGCAGTGGATGATCAGCCGGACGCCCTTTTCGGTCGCGGCGATCTGGTGCAGCGAGGCGACGCGCATCAGGATATCCGGCAGGCGGATCGGCCGCGGGTCCAGCACCATGCGTCCGGCCTCGATCCTGGCAAGGTCGAGGATGTCGTTGATGACACCCAGGAGATGCTCGCCCGAATCGCGGATCACCCGGACCATCGCCTGTTCCTGCGGGTCGGTCAGCCGCGAGCCAAGCACGGTGGCCATGCCGAGAACGCCGTTCAGGGGGGTGCGGATTTCATGGCTCATCGCGGCCAGGAAGTCGGACTTGGCGCGGTTGGCGGTCTCGGCGGCGGTCATCGCGGCGCGGAGCCGGTCCTGGCTTTGCACCTCGTCGGTGATGTCGGTGAAGGTGCAGACCACGGCGGCTTCGGTCCCGGCTGCCGAAAGCCGGGCCGAGGTGACGGCGACGACGCGGCGTTCGCCCGACGGCCAGTGCAGGTCGTGGCGCACTTCATGCATCCCCGGCTCGCCTGCCAGCGCGCGGGCAAAGGGCAGACGGTGCGGCGGGATCCGGTTGCCATCCAGGTCCGTGACGCCCCCGGTCCCCAGAAGCGACAGAAGGCGGCTTCCGGCACGGACCTTGCGGCCCAGAACACGCTCGGCCGCGGCATTGGCGAAGACCACGGCGCCACGTTCGTCAACGACGACGATGCCGGACACCGAGGCCTCCATCACCCGGGCCAGGGTGTCGCGTTCGCGGGCCAGCGCGAATTCCAGCGCCTTCGCCGCCGAGATGTCGAGGTTGATACCGCTGGTCTTGACCGGGCAGCCGTCCTCGTCCCACTCGGAGACCTGGGCGCGGGTCAGGACCCAGACCCAATGCCCGTCACGGTGGCGCAGGCGGACCTCGTGTTCGACCTGCCACTGGCCGGTCTCGAAGGCTTCCCGTTCGTGCGAGATCAGGCCTTCGGCGTCATCGGGGTGCAGCATGTCCAGCCAGCGCTGCAGCGACATCGGGTTCAGCTCGACCGCACGGAAGCCCAGGATCTCGGCCCAGCGGTCGCTGACCAGGGTGATGCCGGTGCGCATGTCGTGTTCCCAGGTGCCGACCTGGGTGCCGTCGATCACATGGGTCAGTCGCTGTTCGGCCTCGGCCTGGACCGTGACGTCCAGCGTGATGCCCGAAACCCGGCGCGGGCTGCCGTCGGCCCACCGCGCCACGACATGGCCGCGGGTCAGCAGCCAGACCCACTTGCCGCTCTGGTGGCGCACCCGGCTGCGCAGCGAGAAGGTCTCGCTGCCCGACAGGAACACCTCGCGCTGCGCCTCGGCGACGGCAAGACGGTCCTCGGGGTGGACAAGTTCGATCAGGTCAACCAGCGCCCGCGCCGAGCCGAGGCCCAGCATCGTCTCCCAGCAGTCGTTGATCGTGGTGAAACCGTCATCCGCAGCCCAGTCCCAGACCGCGATGCCACCGCCGTCGACGACCTGTTCAAGCCGGCGGTCCGCCAGGCGACGGGCGGTCACATCCTCGTAAAGCCCGACGGTTTCTTTCGAAGGGGTGGCGCGTTCGCGGACCCAGATCAGCCGCCCGTCGGCCAGTTCGTCCTCGTTGTCCCAGACCTCGGTCAGCGGGCGGTCAAGCCGCCGTTGCAGGTTCGCATCGTCGCGCTCGCCTGTGACACCGAAGACCCCCCGGGCGATGGCCGCGCGCAGCAGGTCGTCGTAAAGCGCGCCCTCGCGGATCAGGTCGGCGATCCGGCTGAAGACCCGGACATAAGGCGAGTTCCACAGGACCAGCCGGTCGTCGGCGTCGAAGATGGCAAAGCCGTCGTCCAGCGCCTCGATCGCGGCCAGGAAACGGGCCTTCGTCGCCTCCAGCGCATCGCGACCGGCCTGCAATGCGACTTCCTTGGCGCGGATCTCGGTGATGTCCTCGATCAGCGACCAGATCAGGCGGCGGCCGTTGGGGTCGGAGCTTGTGAAGCAGCGCACCACCGCCGGAAAGCTGTGGCCGGCCTTGCAGCGGAAAGTGACCTCCACTGGCCCATAGGTCTGGGCGGCCTTCAGCGCGGCCTTCGCACCTTCGAGCACCCAGGTTCCGTCCTCAGGCAGGATCTGCTGCACCTGCAGGTCTGTCCCGGCCTGCGGGTCAAGCCCGAACACCGTCTTGAAGGCCCGATTGACGTCGATGATCTCATCGGTGTCGAAATCGCTCAGCAGGATCGGATGCGGGCACATCTCGAAAAACGCGGTGAACTGACCCTCGCGGAACGAGGTCATCTCGCTGGAGCGGTCCGAGGCGGCGACGTCTCGGATCACCACGATCAGGTTCGCCTGCGGCCCCGGCCCCCCCGCGTTCAGCCGGGCGACCGAGACCTCGTAGCGGTGCGGCGCAACCAGGGTCGAGACCCCGACCCGCCGGGTCAACGAAACCGTGTCACCCGGCGGCGCATCCAGGATTTCCGTCATCAGCCGCGCCAGCGGCAGTGGCAGGACCTGGGCCACGTGGCGACCGATCCCGGCCCGCACCAGGCTGGACAGCCAGGGCAGCTTGTCGCTTTGGCAGGCGATGATCTCGCCCGTCGGTGCCAGTTCGATCACCAGATCCGGCAGCGCGTTCAGCGTGGCGGCAAGGTGGCTGCGCAAGTCGGACTCGGCCCGCGCAGCCTCGACCCGAAGGATGATCGAGGACACCGCGCGCCCGATCGAGGTCAGCAGGAAGACCGCTTCGTCCTGCCAGTGCCGTTCGGGGCGGCAGCAGTCGAAGCCGATCACCCCGAAGAGCCGGTCCCCGTCGCACAGCGGCACCATCAGGGTGGAATGGACGCCGATCTCGCTCAGGAACCGATGCTCGGGCGAGCCTGCGGGCAGCTCGGACCGGTCCAGGATCTTGACGGGCCGACCTTCGATGAAGGCCTGGTGCCAGGCGGGACGGACAACCTGCGTGGCGCCCTGCATCCCCGGCTTCAGCGGCTGGACACCCGGCGCGACCCATTCATGCGTGTTGCGGTATCCGCTCGCCACGGCATAGCGAAACAGGAAGGTGCGGGCAAAGCCGTAGCTTTCGCCCAGCGTCGCCAGCACGGCGTCAATCTCGCTGTCGATGGTGTCGGGGGTCACGTCGAGCAGACGATTCATCAACTCGACCACGCGCAGTTCTACCCGCGCAGGTTGTGCAGTCCCGGTGTCAGGCTGGCCTGCGTGTCCCATCCGTCCTCGATCCAAGGTCCCGAATTATCGGTCAGATGCCGCAGTCCCGCAAGTCTGCTCGTCACCGGGTTCAGGTGCGGGCTGCAATGCCACGACAACCCTTGCGGTAAGGCCTGGCGTCCAAAATGCCAGCCCTCGACGCCAGGTCCCGCGATTTGCCCGGACGGGACGGCAGCGCGGCCCGCGAAACCCGAAGCGCATCGGGCTGCCAGCAGCGTGTGAAAAGCCTTTTCACCTAACCGCAGCGGGAATTGCTGCGATGCAGCACGACCCTGCAAGACAGAGCCCACGGCCCGCTACGCACCCCGCACTGCCGCTCAAACACCGAGCGGCGGCGCATCCGGGATCACTGCGATCACGCGGCGGGCATCCGGGTCTCGGCCATCTCGGCATACCAGCTGGAGCCGAAGGGGATCGCGCTGTCGTCGAAGTTGTAGGCCGGGTGGTGGACCATCGCGGTATCGCCGTTGCCCAGGAAGATATAGGCGCCGGGGCGTTCGTTCAGCATGAAGCTGAAATCCTCGGCCCCCATCAGGGGCGCGGCATCGGTGTCGACCTGGCCCGAAACCTTGCGGGCGACCTCGGCTGCGAAGGCGGTGTTTTCGGGTGCGTTGACCGTGACCGGATAGCCGCGCTGGTAGTGGACCTCGGCCCGGGCACCAAGCGCCAGGGCCGTGCCCTCGACGATCTGACCGATGCGGGCTTCGACGAAGTCCTGCACCTGCCGGTCCATCGTGCGGACCGTGCCCTTCATCGTCACCACCTGCGGGATGACGTTATGGGCGGTGGAGTCGGTTTCGACCGTGCAGACGCTGACCACGATCTGTTTCAACGGATCGACATTGCGGCTGGCGATGGTCTGCAAGGCCACGATGATATGCGCGCTGACCACGGTGGTATCGACGCAGTCATGCGGCTTGGCGGCGTGGCCGCCCTTCCCCGTCACCACGATCTCGAACTGGTCGGCCGCGGCCATCATCGCGCCGGAGCGGATCGCGAAGTGGCCGACCGGGATGCCGGGCATGTTGTGCATCCCGTAGACTTCCTGGACGTTCCAGCGCGACAGCATCCCGTCCCTGACCATCTCGCGTCCGCCGCCGCCGCCCTCTTCGGCGGGCTGGAAGATGCAGACGACGCTGCCGTCGAAGTTCCGCGTCTCGGCCAGGTATTTGGCCGCCCCCAGCAGCATCGCCGTATGCCCGTCATGCCCGCAGGCATGCATCCTGCCGGGAACCTTGGAGGCATAGGGGACCCCGGTCTGTTCCCTGATCGGCAGCGCATCCATGTCGGCGCGCAGTCCGATGACGCGGCCCTTGCTGTCGGTCCGACCCTTGATCACGGCGACGACGCCCGTCCGGCCGATCCCTTCGACAACCTCGTCGCAGCCGAAGGACCGGCACAGTTCCGCCACGCGGGCAGCCGTGCGGTGGACGTCGAACAGAAGCTCGGGGTGTTCGTGGAAATCGCGGCGCCAGGCGGTGATCTCGGGCAGAAGCTCGGCGAAACGGTTCTTGGGCGGCATGTCAGGTCTCCTTCTGAGCGACAAGGTGAACCCGAAGCGGCGCGACGGCAAGCCCTGCGGACAAGGCCGGGCAGGGTATCGGTCAGGGCCGGGCAAGGCATCGGTCGGGAAAACCGGAACGTGATCAAAGACCTGTTGCCGATGTCGCACGTTTTCGCCATATCGTCGCAAAATCGACATAACCCCGGCTTGTTGCGGCCAAGGACCCGCGCAATATGGGAAAAACAAGAGCCAAACGGAGCAGTCAGATGGCCACCACCCCAAGCCAGCCTCAGCAAGGCGGCAGCAATACCCCCAGCCAGCAGCAGCAGCAGGGCCAGCAGGTCGGCGGGTCAACCCAGCAGGCCGGTGCGGCCAGCCAGCAGGTCGGACAGCCGATCTTCCGGGACTGGGCCGCGATCTGACCCCTGCCCCCGCCAGCAGGGCTGGGGCTGGCAAGTCACGGGTCGGCAAGACACGGGCCGGCAAGACACGGGCCGGCAAGACACGGGCCGGCAAGACACGGGCTTGACAAGCTGCGGGCCGGCCGCAAGGCTGTTCTTGTCTTGTTCCTGCCCGCACCCGGTGATGCCCAGCCCCGTCTCTTCAATCCCGAACCTTGGACCGGCCTCGGAAGTGGCCTTTGCCCGCGCCGGGATTTCCTCGGCCGAAGAGATCCGCGATCTTGGCGCGGATGAGGCCTATCGGCGGCTGCTGGACAGCGGCGCGCGCCCGCATTTCATCGGCTATTATGTCCTGGTGATGGGCTTGCAGGGCCGCCCCTGGAACGACTGCAAGGGCGAAGAGAAAAAGGCCCTGCGCAAACGCTTTGACCTGTTGTGTGCAGGGTTCAACCGCTCTGAAACCAAGCTGCGCGCTGATCTTGAGCAGGCGCTCAGTTTCCTGGGTGTGATCGAACGCCGGTAATTCGGCGGACCATCAGCTGTTATGGAAACAACCGGACCGATGCATGCAAATCATCCGCAGTCACGGCAATCACGGAGAGACCCGGACCCAAATTCCATCCACCCGCACAATTACCGGCGCACCGCAGTGAAAGCGGATATAGGTCAATCCGGTGCTTTGCGCCAGATCCGGATTGAATCGGTTGCGCAGATTACCGGCCTTGACGAAATTCGACGCGACATGGGCATCCGGCGAAATCTCTTGTCCCGCGGATATGAGCATGTCCTGCGACGGCCGTCCCGGCCCAAAGGCGTTTGCCGGAATGCGCAGGGGAAGCGCGCTTGGCTGTTTGCGCAGGAAATCCTCGTCCAGGTGAATCCGGTCGACGGACTGCACCTGCACCGCCGCGCCCGAATAGGTGCGCAGATCGTCGCGCACCCGCAGCACTTCGACCGGAAGGTCGCCGAACACCGTGCTGACCCTGGATTTCCCGGTCAATCCAGGTAGATACCAGGCCATCCGGCGTTCCGTCTGCTCGGCTGCCTCGGGTCGCACAAGTCCTGACAGCGCGTCCTTGATCCGACGGAACTGGTCGAACTCGATCACCGAACCTGAAGACGGCATTTTCCTTGAATCCTGACTATTGATAATGCGCCGGAAACAGTGGCGCGGATTTTCACCGAATACGAACCAATGTGGTGTTGCATCTGTGCGTCTTCACCACTTGGCAAATCTATCAGGTCAAGCGATGCGGAGAAACCTGTCGAATTGGACAGGTTTTATGCGGCGATCCAGAACAGTGGGCAGGCTGCACCCAGGATTGCCCGCGCCGTGCAGCGGAAGCGCAACTTGCAGTTGGTCCGACACTGGATCAGAAGCGGCTGAGTGATTCGGTCGAATTGGCCCTTTCGCGCAAGGGCGCGACAACCCTGGATTGCAATCGACTTGCAATAATCCTGCCACCGCAAAACTGTCTTTCTACTGCCCTTCTCTTGCCGGAGTTGAGGTCCAGTCTCAGGGTCATGCGCGGCGATGAAGTCCCCTGATCCACCGCGCACGTGCGATCACATGCTGTTTGCATCGGCCCGAAACGGGTCAAGCTGCCACCCGGCACTTCCCCAAGTCCGCCGGGTGGCAGGCCCCGTGCCGCAAGGACCCGCTCAAGGACCCTATCCGCCGTGGTGCTGAAGGATGTGGCGCCCCGGCCTGCGCCTGGGGTCAGCCCTGGCGCCGGGCAAGGACGACCACGGCCAGAAGGCCCACGGCCATCACCAGGAGGGCCGCCGGGGCGGCTTCGGACAGGCGCTCCAGACTGGCCAGCTCGTAGACGCGAGTGGACAGCGTGTTGAAGTTGAACGGGCGCAGAAGCAGCGTCGCGGGCAGCTCCTTGACGCAATCGACGAAGACAACCAGCAGCGCGGTCAGGATCGAGCCGCGCATCAAGGGCAGATAGACCGCCCCCAGCGTGCCCGACGCCGAACGGCCCAGCGACCGCGCGGCCATCGACAGCGAGGGCGAGACCCGCCCGAACGCCGCATCGACCGCGCCCTGCGCGATGCCGAAAAAGCGCACCACATAGGCCAGACCCAGCGCAAAGGCGGTGCCGGTGATCAGCAGGCCGGGGTCCCAGCCAGTCAGCGCCAGCACGCCGTCCGCCAGCCGGTGATCCAGCGCGGCCAGCGGCAGCAGAAGCCCCAGCGCCAGCACGGCTCCGGGTGCGGCATAGCCGATCAGCGTCAGCGGCAAAAGCCATTGCGCCGCGCGCGAGCCCTTCATCCGCAGCGCATAGACCAGGAAGACCGCGGCCCCGACCGTGGCCAGCGCCGCCAGCCCGCCGACGACAAGCGTGTTCGCCAGCGCCTCCAGCAGGCCGGGGGCCAGCCAGCCCCGCGGGGCAGCGGCCGAGTGGACCAGCATCACCCCGACGGGCAGCAGGAAGCCCCCGGCAAAGGGGATCAGGCACAGAAGCGTGGCGTACCAGCCTTTGGCCCCGAGAATCCGGGTCGGTTCATGCGGTTGTGCGCTGCGGCCCAGGCGGTGAAAGCGCGCGCCGCCGCGCCCTGCCCTTTCAAGCCCGACAAGCAGCAGGATCAGCAGCAGGATCACCCCGGCGATCTGCGCGGCCCCCCCGGCATTGCCGCCGTTCAGCCAGGTGGAAAAAACCCCGGTGGTCAGTGTCTGCACCCCGAAATGCAGGACCGTGCCGTAATCGGCCACCGTCTCCATCAGCGCCAGCGCCACGCCTGCCGCGATGGCCGGCCGGGCCAGCGGCCAGCCGATCCGCAGGAACATGCCCCAGGGACCACAGCCAAGCGCGCGGGCGACCTCGTAGGCGCGGCCCGACTGCTCGCGGTAGGCCGACCGCGCCAGAAGGTACACGTAAGGGTAAAGCGCAAAGGACAGGACCAGGATCGCCATCGGCAGCGACCGGGTCTCGGGGAACCAGTAGTCGCGGGCGGAGGTCCAGCCGAAGGTCGCGCGCAGGGCCGATTGCAGCGGGCCGGCATAATCCAGCACGTCGACCAGGGCATAGGCGCCGACATAGGCCGGGATCGCCAGCGGAAAGAGCAGCGCGTGGGCCAGCCAGTCGCGGCCCGGAAAGCGGTACTGGCTGACCAGCCAGGCCGCCCCGGTGCCCATCGCGGCGGTCAGAATCGCGACCCCCCCCATCAGCAGCAGCGTCGTCACCAGATAACGCGGCAGCACGGTGGCCATCAGATGCGGCCAGATGTTTTCGGTCGGATTGAAGGCGATCCAGGCAATCGACACGATCGGAGCCAGCACCACGATCGCGATGAAAGCAGAGCCGATCGTCCAGAGATCGGGCCGGAAGCGGGGGCGGCGCGCAAGTTGAGTGAAACGGTCGGACATCCTGCGCTCCGGTTACAGGAAAGCGGTTTAACTGTCCAGAAAAGCCCGTATAGTCGCGCCGCCGGGCCAGGGGATGCCCGCGCCGAAAAGTCAGGCCCGATGCGCATCGTCTACCACCTTGGTGTTCATTGCACCGACGAGGACCGGCTGGTCCGCTGCTTGCTGAAGAACCGCGCAGCCCTTGCCGACCAGGGCATTTCCGTCCCCTCGCCCACCCGCTACCGCAAGCTTCTGCGCGCGACCGCCACGCAGCTGCGGGGGCGTCCCGCCTCGGACGAGACGGCGGCGATGATCCTGGACCAGATCACCGACGACCCGCAGGCCGAGCGGATGATCCTGTCCTGGACCAGCTTTCTCAGCTTTCCGGCCTATGCGGTCGGCGACATGCTCTATGGCGCGGGGGGCGAGCGGTTGCAGGGCTTTACCCAGATCTTTCCCGACCATGAGGCCGAGTTTCACCTGGCGATCCGCAACCCCGCGTCTTTCCTGCCGGACCTGCGGCTGCGCGCGCAGGGCAAGGGGCACGAGGATATCCTGCGCGGCGTCGATCCGTTCCGGCTGCGCTGGTCCGACACGATCCGCGCGATCAAGCAGGCGCATCCCGGCGTGCCGCTGACTGTCTGGTGCGACGAGGACACGCCGCTGATCTGGCCCGAGGTGCTGCAGGCGATTTCGGGACACGCGCCCGAGACGCGGCTGGAGGACGACGAGGAACTGCTGTCGGACCTGATCACCGAAGCCGGCTTCGTCCGCTACAAGACCTACTGCCGCGAGCATCCGCCGCAAAGCGTCTCGCAGCGGCGGCGCATCGTCACGGCCTTCCTGGAAAAGTTCGGCCGCCCCGACAAGCTGGCGGCCGACGCCAATGTTCCCGGCTGGTCCGAGGATCTGGTCGAAGAGCTGAGCCGGTCCTACCTGCGCGATCTTGACCGCATCGCCAGGACCCCCGGCGTGCGGCTCATCGAGCCCTGATCAGCTCATCCCCAGCGCGGATTTGTAAAGCTCCAGCACGGCTTCCTCTTCGGCGATCTCGTCCGGCTTGCGCTTGCGCAGCGCGATGACCTTGCGCATGACCTTGGTGTCATAGCCGCGGCCCTTCGCCTCGGCCATCAGCTCTTTCTGCTGTTCGGTCACGTCCTTCTTCTCGGACTCCAGCTGCTCGTAGCGTTCGATGAACTGGCGAAGCTCGTCGGCGGTGACGGCATAGGGATCGTTCGCGTCGGGCATGGCGGTCCTTTGGGCTGGCGGGTGATCCGGGGTTCCTACCCTGCCGGGGCCTTCGGGTTCAAGGCAGGATCGGCCGGTCGGCGGCGTTTGCTTGCCCCCTTTGCTTGCGCGGCTGGCTCAGACCGGCTAGCAGAGGCCCAAGGACAGCAAAGAGGGCTTGATGCAGGCGATGATCTGGGCAGGGGCGGCGTTGACCGTCGCAGGGCTTGCGGGCCTGGTCTTGTGCATTGTGCGCGCCACGAAGGCCAAGCGGCTGGGACTGGACGACGCCGCGATGCGGGCCGAGATGCAGCGGGTGGTCATGATCAACCTTGCGGCGGTCGGCGTGTCGGGCCTGGGCCTTATGGTCGTGGTGATGGGTATCGTGCTGGGGTGAGCGGGGGCCGGTCTACACCGGCATGTTGTCGAAACCGGCTTCAACCTCGGCATCGGTCGGCAGCCGCGTATCCTCGCCAGGCAACATCGCGGCCAGGGCGTGCATTTCGGCCAGCAGCAGCGCCATGCCCTGCTGCTGCAGGTAGAGGCCGGCGGCCAGAACCTCGGCCTCGTTGCGGACAGGGTCCACGGGCGGAATCGGGTCGGTGGTCCTGTCGGTGGACTTGTCGGTGGGCTTGCGGCCGGTCATCCTGCGCAACTCCTGCAAAGGGGGGTCCAGGGCAGAAGGTCGAGGCGGGCTTCGGCGATGGTCTCGCCACAGCGGGAGCAGGTGCCATAGCTGCCATCGGCAATCCTGGCCAGAGCGGCGTGGATCTGGCTGATCTCGGCCTTGCCCGCGTTGCCGGTGGCTTCCAGCACCTCGTCGCCTTCCCGCTCGATCGCAAGGTCATCCCAGTCAGGGTTCTGATGCGAATCAAGCTCTTGCTCGATGGCTTCCAGCCTGGCGTCCAGTTCGGTCAGCCGCTTTTCCAGCGCGACCTTGCGGGCGGCAAGCGGTGTGGTCAGATTGGCCTGCATCGGGTCCTCCTCTTTCCGGGCAAGTCTAGGCAGTCGCGGCGGGCGCTGCCTTGACCCAAGTCAACGGCTTTGCGCTTTGCCGTCAAGCTGGCTATGGTCGGGCGGACTTCCCGAAGGTGCCGAAGTGGAGAGACAGATGGACATCCGTGCGATCACCCCCGACTACGCCGTCTCGCCGCAGATCGAGCCGGGCGACCTGCCCGCGATCAAGGCGGCGGGCTACACCACGGTGATCGACAACCGACCCGACGGCGAGATCCCGCCGCACCTGCACACCGACCAGATGCGGGCGGCTGCCGAGGCGCTGGGGCTGACCTTCGTCGCCAATCCGGTGATCGGCGGGGCGATGACGATGGACAACGTCACGGCGCAGGGCGCGGCCATCGCGGCCTCGTCCGGGCCGGTCTTCGCCTATTGCGCCAGCGGCAACCGCTCCTCGGTGGTCTGGGCGCTGGCGCAGGCGGGCAAGCGTCCGGCGGACGAGCTGATCGGCCTGCCCGCGCGCTTCGGCTACCAGCTGGAGCATCTGCGGCCGCAGATCGAAGCCCTGGCCCAAGGCTAGCGCCTAGCCGGCCGCGCGCAACTCGGTGGGGGGCGGTTCGTCCGTCTTGGCGGGCCTTGGCGCGGCGGCTGCCCCTGCCCCCGCCCCCGCCCCTGCCCGCGTCGTCACCGCCTCGTTCAGCTTCAGCGCCCGCATGCCGCGGTGCTGGCCAAGCCGTGCCCCGGCGACGCGCTGCCCCTCGATCGTCTCAAGCGAGATGGCGTCCAGCGCGGACCTGGGCAGGGCCAGCGTCTCGCCCACTGCAAGCGTCATCACCTGCCGCAACGACAATGTCAGCCGCCCGATCACCGCGTCCAGCCGGCAATCGGCCTGCATGACCTGGGCCGAAAGCGCCACGGTGAAGTGCGGCGCCTCGGCTTCTGCCGAGGTGTCCAAGACCGCTGGCGCCTCGCCCCGGCCGATCGCAGGCAACACCAGCAACACCCGCCCCGTGCGCCCATCGCCCCCCCCCAGCGCCACCTCGGCGGACAGCACGCGATAGGCGTCCTCCTCCAGCAAGAGGCCAAGCGGGCGGGCATCCTCCAGATAACTGGCATAGCGGAACCCGCCGGCCCAGTTGAAGTCGGCCTCATCGGCCAGGGTTTCGTCCAGGCCGACAAGCGCGCGGTCGATCACGCCCGCCACCATCGCGGCGTCGATCCGGCTGGCCCGGCGCGGCGGCGGCGTCTGGGACCCAAGCCGACCAAGCGTCTGCTTTTCGATGAACGAGGCGGTCACGCTCGGGCCAAGCATGATGACCCCCAGCCCGCCGCGTGGCCCGTCCAGAAGCGCAATCAGCGCCAGGTCGGGGGCCTGTTCCAGGATTTCCGCCAGACTTTGCCGGGCGATGGTCAGACTGCGGAATTCGAGGTCCAGCCCCATCGCATCGCGCGCGGCACGGGCCAGCGCCAGGCGCCAGCCCCGGTCGGCACCCGGAGCCCCTTCCGCCTGGGTCGGGCGGGCGCGGTCGATCTTGCGGCGGATCACGTCGGTCATGGCGGCCCTGTCCCTCGCCCGACACCCTAGCGCAGGCTTCCCTTACAAGGGGTTAACGCCGGTCGGCCCTAGGCTGCCTGCCGCTCCAGCCGCAAAGGCACCGTCACGCGGAACGCGGCCCCCTTCTGGCCCGGCAGATAGGCGACCGCCCCGCCCAGGCTTGTCATGATCTCGCGGCAGATCGCCAGGCCCAGACCCGCCCCGCCCGCCCGGTTGGCGTCGGTGAGACGGGCGAACTTCTCGAAGATCAGGGACTGGCTGTCCTTCGGGATGCCCTTGCCATTGTCGATGAAGTCCACCGTCACCCGCCCGGCCCGCTGGCGGACCACGATCCGCAGCTCGGGCCGGGCGGCGTCGCAATACTTGCGGGCGTTCGAGATCAGGTTGATGAAGACCTGGGTCAGCCGGTCGGCGTCGGTCTTCAGATAGATCGCCTCGGACGGCAGGTCGCGCACCACCAGGAAGTCGCGGTCCGGTCGGGTCTGGCGCGCGGCCGTCAGCGCGGTGTCGATCATCCCCTGCAGGCTGGCCAGGCCCAGGTTCAGCTGCACCGAGCCGTTTTCCAGCACCGACAGGTCCAGAAGATCGTCCAGCAGCCGCGTCAGCCGCTTGGCCTCGTCATGGATGATCCTGCCGTAGCGCATCACCGCCTCGGGCGGCAGGTCGCCATCGGTCAGGATCTCGGAGAAGGCCCGGATCGAGGTCATCGGCGTGCGCAGCTCGTGGCTGATCTGACTGAGGAACGCATCCTTCTGCAGCGACAGCTGGGTCAGCTTTTCGTTGGCTTCGCGCAGCGCGCCGGCAGTGCGGGTCAGCTCGGCCTCGCGCGCTTCAAGCTGGGTGGAATACTCCAGCAGCTGTGCCGATTCGGAGGCCACCGCCATCAGGTCCTCGACCGTCACTGTCGCGCGACCGACAAGCTGGCTGATCATCGCATGCGCCGTCGCCGCCCCGACCGAACCCGAAAGCCGCGTCTCGAGCTGGTCAAGGAACGTCGGGGTCGGATCGGGCAGGAAGCCTTCCTTGCCCTGGGAGCGGGCCGCGTCCTGGAAGAAGCTCAGCGCCGTCTCCTCGCCCAGGATGCGCTGCGCCATGCCCAGCAGCGCTTCGGGGTCCACCTGGCCCCGCGCCCAGCGTTGCGGCCCGACCGAGCCTTCGAAGACATTGACGAAGGCAGCCCCCTGCAGCCGTTCCACCGGGCCGGGGAAGGTGAAAAGCGAGCCAAGGCAGAAGGTCAGCACATTCAGCGCCATCGACCAGAACAGCGCATGGGTGATCGGGTCCATCGTCTGGGTGCCGAACAGCGCCTGGGGCCGCAGCCAGGACAGGCCGAAAAGCCCTTGGGTGAAGACCGCCTCGGACAGGGCCGCGCCGGGGCCGAACGAGGGCAGGAACGACGTGTAGGCCCAGACCACCAGCCCGGTGAGCAGGCCCAGCAGCGCGCCGGTCCGCGTCGCTCCGCGCCAGAAGATGCCGCCCAGCATCGCCGGCAACACCTGCGCCACGCCCAGAAAGGCGACCAGACCGATGGCCGCCAGCGCCGCCGAACCGCCCGAGACATGGTAGTAGCCATAGCCCAGGGCCAGCACGATCGCGATTGCCAGCCGCCGCGCCATCAGGACGACCGAGCGCAGGTCATCCGCCGCCGCCGCCCCCGGCCGCAGCCGCAGCCAGAGCGGGATCATCACATGGTTCGAGATCATCGTGGCCAGCGCGATGGATTCGACGATCACCATCGACGTCGCCGACGAAAACCCGCCCAGAAACACCAGCATCGCCAGCGCCCCCTGCCCCTCGGCCAGGGGCAGCGTCAGGACGAACATGTCGGGGTTCGAGCCGGCGGGCATCCGCTCCAGGCCGACCACGGCGATGGGCACGATGAACAGGCTCATCGCCAGAAGGTAAAGCGGAAAGGCCCAGCTTGCGCGGGCCAGGTGGCCCTCGTCCTCGTTCTCGACGACCATGACCTGGAACATGCGCGGCAGGGTGATGACCGCAGCGGCCGACAGGAAGATCAGGCCGGTCCAGCGCCCCGGCTCGACCTGCCAGGCCGAAAGATCGGCGGCATCGATCTTGGCGATCACCTCGGCCACGCCCCCGGCGATGCCCCAGACGACGAAGCTGCCCACGGCCAGAAGCGCGACCAGCTTGACCACCGCCTCGACCGCGATCGCGGTGACGATGCCGTGGTGCTGCTCGCGCGCGTCAAGGTTGCGTGTGCCGAAGAGGATGGTGAAGAACGCCAGCCCCACCGCCACCCAGACCGCCGTCTGCCCGGGGTCCAGCGGGCGCGAGCCGTCGGGGGCGGCGCTGGCGAAGACGCCAAAGGACAGGACCACCGATTGCAGCTGCAAGGCGATGTAGGGCGTCGCCGCGATCACCGCGATCAGCGTCACGATCACGCCCAGCCGGTTGGACTTGCCATAGCGCGACGAGATCAGGTCGGCGATCGAGGTGACATGATACTGCCGCCCGATCCGCACCAGCTTGCGCAGAAGCCACCACCAGCCGATGAAGACCAGCGTCGGGCCAAAGTAGATCGTCAGGAACTCCAGCCCCGAACGCGCGGCATAGCCGACGGCACCGTAGAAGGTCCAGGCGGTGCAGTAGATCGACAGCGACAGCGTGTAGACCAGGGGCGAGCGCAGCCAGCCCAGCCGTCCCCGCGCCGCCCGCCGTTCGACCAGGAAGGCGACCGCAAAGAGGAAGGCCACGTAAAGCAGGCAGGACAGGACCAGAAGGTTGAAGGGCACCTCAGTCCTCCTCGTCGTCGGTGCCGTCCCCGCCGCGCAGTCCGGGGGCGAAGGCCGCGGCGACGCCGATCAGCCCCAGCCAGACCAGGAAGAAGTAGATCACGTCGCCCGACCGCAGCGCCACGCGCGAGTCCGGCGTCCAGAGCAGGGGCAGCAGCAACAGGAAGATCCCCACCACCGGCAAGAGCCGCGCCGCATCGCGCAGCCTGCGGCGGCGATAGGGCGCGCGGGCCAGAAACAGCGGGGGCTTGGGCCGGCGCATCAGCCGCCCCGTCGCGGCTGGCCCAGCATCGACCTGACCTCGGCCAGGATCTCGGCGTTGGAAAACGGCTTGGTCATGAAGCAATCCGCCCCTGCCTCTTGCGCCATCTCGCGGTCGCGGCCGCGCGCGGTCAGCATCAGCACCGGCAGGTCGCGGCTTTTCGGGTCGGCGCGGACCGCCGTCAGGACTTCCAGGCCCGACATGCCCGGCAGCATGTGGTCGAGGATCATCAGGTCCGGCGGGTCCTGCCACACCATCTGCAGCGCAGCGGCCCCTTCGGCAGCATGGCTGACCCGCAGCCCGTCACGGGTCAGCAGGAAACGGATCGCCTCGGCGATGTTGGGTTCGTCCTCGATGAGGAGCACATGCTGTGTCAATGGTTCCCCCCGGGGGTCTCCCGCCCCTTGGTGACAGTATCGGCGCAAAGCCGGTCGCCTGTCAAAGCCTTGGGACGGCAAGACTGCACCGGATGCGTCTAGCCGATGCCCTCTGCCGCCAGGATCGAGGGTTCGCGCCGGGCCGGACAGTCGCCCCGGGCACAGACCCGGCAGCTTGACCCGACGGGCAGCACCGGCCCTGCCCCGTCGTCGGGCAGGATCAGCATCGCCGCCTCGCGCAGTTCGGGCCCGCGCAGGCCCTGCGGATGCCGGGTCTCGGCCCAGGCGATGACCCGGTGACGACGGTCGTTCTGCCCGGCCATCTGCACCCGCGCCTCGAAGGGCTGCATCGGCCGGCCAAGGGCTGCATAGAGCGGCCAGAGCGGACAGGCCGAGCCGAAGCGCGGCAGCGGAAAGCCGGTGGCAGGCTTGCGGAGGGTCAGCGTGCCAGAGCCGTCGCAGCCGACCAGTCCGGTCGGCAGGCCCGGCACACCGGCAAGGCGCCGCATCGCCACCAGCGGCGAGGTGCCGAAACGTTCGGCCAGCGCGATGGGGTCCGGCCCGATCTCGGCCAGGGCGTCGGCAAAGCCGGCCTCTGGCACAAGTGCCGCGTCGCTTCTGGCCCGCGCCACATGCGCCCGCATCAGACTGCGCGCCGCGGTCGAGGCCAGGCGGCCGATCTCTTCCTCCAGACCCCCGGCCAGTTCGGCGTCGGTCAGGATCCAGGACCGGCTGCGCAACCAGTCCTCGACTTCCTCCTGCGGGGCGGCGATGCCCTTCTCCTCGATGGCCTGGCCTGCGTCCAGGAACCCCACCAGCGCCTCGGCCCCTGCGGCCAGGCGTTCGCTGTCCTGATGCAGGTTGTGGTGAAAGCGCCGCGCCCACTCCGGTTCCAGATCCGGCGTCTCGGCCAGGATCGCCGCCGTCGCCCGCACTGCCGAGAGCGAGGACAAAAGCTCGTGCAGCGATTGCGACAGGTGGGGGTCGTGGGTCATCCGGTCGTTCAGCGCCTCGACCGCGCGTTCCAGCGCCCGGCCCCGCGCATCCAGCGCCGCGATCAGCGCGGCCCATCCCGGAAAGCGGTCGACGAAATCCTCGACCCGTTCGACTTCGACCTCGGTGTCCCCGCGGGCGGCCGCGGCGCGCAGATCCTCGACCAGCGTGGCCTCCCGCCCTTCGGTCAGCGCAGCGCGGTCGATCTGCAAGGCATCGGCCAGCCGCTCCATCACTTCGGGGGTGACCTTGCGGCGGTTGTGCTCGATGAGGTTCAGGTAGCTGGCCGAGATCCCGGCCGCCGCCGCCACGTCCGATTGCCGCAACCCCGCCGCCAGACGGCGTTCGCGCAACTTGGTGCCAGAGAGGGCGGAAGGCGGCATGGTCGCGGGTCCGTAAAACAGCTTTACCGCAGGAGGGCCGATTTACAGAACCTTGTCAATCGGCGGGACCGCCGCTGCCCTGGTCGAAGCTGGCGAAGCGGTGGCCGTAGAAGCTGACCGCCCGCAGCGCGCAGTCCTGGACGGCAAGATGCAGATGCGCGCCCTCGTTCACGCCGGGGGCCGTGCTGTCACGCGCCAGCGCCACCCGGCCGGCACCCGGTCGCTCACCGACCCGGGGCCGCCAGAAGGCAACCTGTTCGTCCAGATGGGTTTCCAGCCGCGGATCACCCTGGCCCCAGGTAATCTCGGAAATCCGTTCGACCACCGCCAGGCAATAGGCCGCCTCTGCCTCGGCCGACGTGGCATCGTGAAGATAGCCGGTCGGCCCGGCCCGGCCCTGCCACCAGACGGTTGCGAACAATGTCAGCGCCAGGGTCACAAGACCCGCCACGATCCACCTCATCCTTGTCCCCTTTCACGGGACCAGAAACCACGGAACCGTAAAGAAAAGGCGGACGCGACCCCGTGGCCGCGCCCGCCAGATGCAGACAAGTCTAGCGATTACTGCGCCAGCGCCCTGTCGGTGATCACAGAGGTCCAGGCCCCTTCCGGCGCCTTGGTGATCACCGGGTCCGAGCCGCCAGCCATCAGGGTTGCCACGGTGCGTTCTGCTGCCGCGACGTCCAGCGCGCCGTTGGAACCGGCGGTCAGCTTGGCAATCTCACCCATCATCCGCTTCTGGTGCGTCTCGGTCTGCGCGCCGGTCTGGTCATTTTCCAGCACGATCATCGCCGCTTCGTCCGGGTTCGCCTCTGCGTATTTCCAGCCCTTCATCGAAGCGCGAACGAACTTGACCATCGTCTCCTGGAAGGCCGGGTCGGCCAGGCGATCCTCAAGCACGTAAAGCCCGTCCTCCAGCGTGGCGACGCCCTGGTCTTCGTACTTGAATGTCACCAGCTGGTCCTCGGTGATCCCGGCGTCGATGACCTGCCAGTATTCGTTGTAGGTCATGGTCGAGATGCAGTCCGCCTGCTTTTGCAAGAGCGGGTCAACGTTGAAACCCTGCTTCAGGACCGTGACACCGCCGGGCGAGCCGTCGGTCGCCAGGCCCAGCTGCGACATCCAGGACAGGAACGGAAACTCGTTGCCGAAGAACCAGACACCCAGGGTCTTGTCGGCAAAGTCCGCCGGCGAGGTGATCCCGGTTTCCTTCAGGCAGGTCAGCATCATGCCCGAACGCGCGAAGGGCTGGGCGATGTTCACCAGCGGCAGGCCCTTTTCGCGCGCGGCCAGTGCAGCCGGCATCCATTCCACGATCACGTCGGCCCCGCCGCCCGCGATCACCTGGGTGGGCGCGATGTCCGGGCCGCCTGGCAGGATGGTGACGTTCAGGCCCTCTTCCTCGTAGAAGCCCTTGGCCTGGGCGACATAATAGCCCGCGAACTGGGCCTGCGTGACCCACTTGAGTTGCAGATTCACATCCTCGGCACTGGCGCTGGTGGCCATCGCCGCCAGAAAGGCCGCCGTCATCAGTTTCTTCATCTTCGTCTCTCCCGTGTTGCGCCCGCTCTCGGGGCTCTTGTTAATGCCGTTGCGACGGGTGCCAGAATGTCACCCACCGTTCGATCAGCGTGATCAGTCCGTAGAAGACCGACCCCGCCAGAGCCGCGACCGCAATCGTGGCCCAAACCATGTCAAGGCCAAGCCGCCCCACCTCGGTCGAGATGCGGAAGCCCATGCCATAGATCGGGCTGCCGAAAAACTCGGCAACGATGGCCCCGATCAGGGCCAGTGTCGATGCAATTTTCAGCCCGTTGAAGATGAAGGGCATCGCCGCGGGCAGGCGCAGCTTCCACAGCGCCTGCCAGTAGCTTGCCCCCCAGGTCGCCATCAGGTCGCGCTGCATCCGCTCGCTGGCCTGAAGCCCCGCCACGATGTTCACCAGCATCGGGAAGAAGACCATCACGACGACGACGGCGGCCTTGGACTGCCAGTCGAAGCCGAACCACATCACCAGGATCGGCGCGAGGCCGACGATGGGCAGGGCCGCGACGAAGTTGCCGACGGGCAGCAGGCCGCGCTGCAGAAAGGGGCTGCGGTCGATGGCGATGGCGGTCAGGAAGGCCGCCCCCGCGCCCATCAGGAAGCCCGGAATCGCCCCCTTCAGGATGGTCTGGGTGAAGTCCTGCCACAGCACCGGCAGTTCCACCGCGATCTTGGCCGCGATGACGCTGGGCGCGGGCAGGATGACCGGCGCGACGCCCAGGCCGCGCACCAGCCCCTCCCACAGCACCAGCACCGTCGCGCCGAAGATCAGCGGCACCAGCGCCCGGCCCGGCCCGGTCTGCGACAGACGGCTGCCCGCCAGCCAGACGTTCAGCGCCCAGGCCGCCAGCCAGAACCCCAGTGCCAGCCAGAGCGCGGTCACAGCGGCACCCCCATCCGCTTGCGCGCCGCCCTCTCGACGAAGCCCACGACAAGGATCAGAAGCCCCGCCAGGATCGCCGCCGCAAACAGTGCCGCCCACATGATCAGCGGCTCGCCGAACTGCGAGCCGATCAGCATCCGCGCGCCCAGGCCCTCGATGGCGCCGGTCGGCAATTCGCCCACGATGGTCCCGACCAGGCTTGCCGCGACCGCCACCTTCAGCGAGGCGAAGAAATACGGCATCGAGGCTGGAAGTCGCAGCTTCAGAAAGGTCGCCGTCTCGCCCGCACCATAGGTCTTGAGCAGATCAAGCTGCATCTGGTCCGGGCTGCGCAACCCCTTCACCATGCTGACCAGCACCGGGAAGAACGACAGGTAGGCCGCGATGATCGCCTTCGGCAGGTCGCGCCCCTCCAGTCCCAGCTGACTGGACAGCGTGAGGATCATCGGCGCCAAGGCCACGATGGGCACGGTCTGGCTGATGATCGCCCAGGGCATCACGCTCATGTCCATCACCCGGAAGCGGACGATCGCCATCGCCAGCAGGACCCCGGCGACGATCCCCAGGCCAAAGCCCATCATCGTGCCCTTGAAGGTCACATAGGCGTGGTAGACAAGGCTGCGCTTCGAGGTGACAGCCTGCCCGAACAGCCCCTGCCACAGCTCTGCCCCCACCTGATGCGGCGGCGGCAGCAGCGGGCGGTCCTGCGTCATCGTCTGCGGGATCACCTCGGCCCAGGTCACGGTCGTTCCCGCCCGCTCGGCCTGGTCGTGGACCCAGGTCGCGTTCATCAAGACCGCGGCCGCGTACCACAGGACGACGATGCCGGCGAGGACGGTCAGCACGGGCAGCGCGCGGCTCATGCCCTGGCCCCCGTCGGCCAGGCGATCATCGCCACTGCGACGATCCCAAGCAACATGCCGGCCATTTGCAGGCTGGTCGGGCGTTCACCGAAGACGAAGATCGCCAGGACCGCGATCGCAACCAGCTGGAAGATCGCCGACAGGGCGATGGCCAGGCCAAGCCCGTTCGCCTTCATCACCTGGACCATCAGCCAGTTGCCGATGCAGAACAATGCCAGCGCCCCGATCAGGATCGGAAGCTGACCCTTGGTCGCATAGACCTTGAGGATCGCGTTGGCGGCCACGAAGACCGCCGTTGCCCCAGAAAGCCAGACGAAGGTCATGGCAGTCATGCCGCTGCTCCTGCTTTGCGTATATACGCCGCATACGGGTTGTATATACGCGGTCGATACGCGAACACTCCGGTCCGCCCAGCGACTGTGGTCCACCCGGCGGCTTTGGCCCACCTAGTCGTCATGATGCCCGGCCCGCAGCCCCTCCCGCACCCGGTGGGCGATCTCGATGAACTCGCGGCTGTCGCGGATATCCAGGGGGCGCTCTTTCGGGAGCGGCGAATCGATGACGTCGGTGATCCGCCCCGGACGAGGGGACATGACCACGATCCTGGTCGACAGATACACCGCCTCGGGGATCGAATGGGTCACGAAACCGATGGTTTTCCCGGTGCGCGCCCAAAGCTTCAGCAGCTCTTCGTTCAACCGGTCGCGCACGATTTCATCGAGCGCGCCAAAGGGTTCGTCCATCAGCAGGATATCCGCATCGAAGGCCAGGGCGCGGGCGATGCTGGCCCGCTGCTGCATGCCCCCGGAAAGCTGCCAGGGGAACTTCTTGCCGAACCCCTTCAACTCGACAAGGTCCAGCACGGCCTCGGTCCGCTCGTCCTGCTCGGCCCTGGAAAATCCCATAATTTCAAGGGGTAATCTGACGTTCCCCGCAATGGTCCGCCACGGATACAGCCCGGCGGCCTGAAAGACATAGCCATAGGCCCGCTTCCGGCGCGCCTCGTCCGGGGTCATGCCGTTGACCGTCAAGGTCCCGCCGGTCGGATGCTCCAGCGCCGCGATGGCCCGCAGGAAGGTTGTCTTCCCGCACCCGCTTGGCCCGATGAAGCTGACGAAATCGCCCTGGTTGATCGCCAGGTTCACATCCTTCAACGCCTGAACCGGACCGTCGGCGGTCTGGAACACCAGGTTCAGCCCCTTCGCCTCGATCACCGGCTGGCTCGTTGCGTCCTTCACGCCGCCTCCCCTTCACTTTCCCGTTGCTCGCCGCTGCAATACTTGCACCTGCCGAGCCCCACCCCCACCTCGGGTCGAGAAGGAGGACCGCCATGCTTACGCACGCCTTGCAGACGACCCTCGCCTTTGCTCCCACCCCCGAGGACCTGGAAGAGGTCTATTTTGACACCCCTGTCATCGCTTTCACCCCCACCAAACGGGACGACGAGGAAAGCGAACAAGGGGAGCCCTGACACCCTTACACCCCCGTCGCCGGGATTCCCGTCCGCTCCACCGGACGCGGCGCGGTCAGGTCCTTCCACTGGGTCAGCGCGCGGTTGATCGCCGGGCGGGGCTCACGCGCGACGAAACGCCCGTGGCCTTCTTGCGTGCGCACTTCGCCGTCGTGGATCGCCACCTGGCCGCGAGTGAGGGTAAAGCGCGGCAAGCCCTTCACCCGGTGGCCCTCGAACACGTTGTAGTCGATCTTGGACTGCTGCCTGTCCGCGGCGATGGTCTTGGTCTTTTCCGGGTCCCAGACCACCAGGTCGGCATCCGCCCCGACCAGAACCGCGCCCTTCTTCGGGTAGCAATTCAGGATTTTCGCGATATTGGTTGAGGTTACGGCGACAAATTCATTCGGCGTCAGCCGACCCGTCCCGACGCCGTGGGTCCAGAGCATGGGCATCCGGTCTTCAAGGCCCCCGGTCCCGTTGGGGATCTTGGCGAAGTTGCCCAGCCCGAAACGCTTCTGTTCCGTGGTGAAGGCGCAATGGTCGGTGGCGACGACCGAAAGGCTGCCGGACATCAGACCCGACCACAGGCTGTCCTGATGCTGCTTGTTGCGGAACGGAGGCGACATCACGCGCCGCGCGGCGTGGTCCCAGTCGGGGTGGAAGTATTCGGACTCATCCAGCGTCAGGTGCTGGATCAGGGGTTCCCCCCAGACCCGCTTGCCGGCCGCCCGCGCCCGGCGGATCGCCTCATGCGCGTCCTCGCAAGAGACGTGGACGACATAAAGCGGCACCCCGGCCATGTCGGCGATCATGATCGCGCGGTTGGTCGCCTCGCCTTCCACCTGCGGGGGGCGGGAATAGGCGTGACCCTCAGGCCCCGTGTTGCCCTCGGCCAGAAGCTTCGCCGTCAGTTCCGCCACCACATCGCCGTTCTCGGCATGGACCATCGCCAGGCCGCCCACATCGCCGACCCGGCGGAAGCTGTTGAACAACTCGTCGTCGTTCACCATCAAGGCACCCTTGTAGGCCATGAAATGCTTGAAGCTGGTGATCCCGGCCTTGGCCGAGTCCTCGATTCCCTGCCAGACCTTCTCGCCCCACCAGGTGACGGCCATGTGGTAGGAGTAGTCGCAGGTCGCGCGGGTGGACTTGTTGTGCCAGGCCTTGGCCGCGTCCATCAGGTCCTGGCCTTGCCCAGGCAGGATGAAATCGACGACCATCGTGGTCCCGCCACTGAGGGCCGCCCGGGTGCCGCTTTCGAAATCATCCGCCGAGTAGGTGCCCATGAAGGGCATCTCCAGATGCGTATGCGGGTCGATGCCCCCAGGCATGACATAGCAGCCGGTTGCATCAAGCTCCGTCCCGCCGCGGAGCGCCTGCCCGATCTCGGTGATCACCCCGTTCTCGATGCGGACGTCAGCCTTGTAGGTGAGGTCGGCGGTGACGACGGTGCCGTTCTTGATGATGGTGGTCATGTGCGGCTCCTGTTGGAAAAGCGGATACCCGTCCCGGGCCTGACCCGGGACCTCTGGTTGCGCCTGGCACGAACGACTGCCGATGCTAGACCGGAATGTGCGCGGTTACATCCTGCCAGTGCGGATTGCGCTCGGCGATCAGGGCATTCTTCCAGGCGCGCGGCCAGCGCTTGATGGCGCGTTCGCGCTGAAGGCTTGCACCGAAGTCTTCGTGTGCCTCGAACCAGACCAGCGTGCGGATCTTGTACTTCGCCGTATGGACCGACGCTCCGGCGCGATGCGCCTCGACACGCGCGGCGAGGTTGCCCGTGCGGCCGATATAGATCGCGCCGCAGGGCCGAGAGGCCATGATATAGACGAAATGCGCCATGAACGCAGCTTGCCGCGCCACGGTTAAACAAAGGTGAATCCCGCCCCGGACCTGATCCGGGGCCTCCACTGGCAGACGGCACCGCAGGGTGAAAATGGAGGTCCCGGGTCAAGCCCGGGACGGGTGTCCTGCCCGCCCTCACCCCACCACCTCCGCCACCTCAAGCACCGCGTGCAGCAGCACATCCGTCCCCGCCGCGGCCCATTCCGGGGTGATCTTCTCGGCTTCGTTGTGGCTGAGGCCGTCCACGCAGGGGCACATCACCATCACCGTGGGCGCGACGCGGTTGATCCAGCAGGCGTCGTGGCCGGCGCCCGAGACGATGTCCATGTGGGAATATCCCAGCTTTTCCGCCGCTTGCCGGACGATCTTCACCAGGCCCGGATCAAACGTCACCGGATCGAAATGGCCCACATCCTCGATCTCACACCCAAGCCCCAGTTCAGCAGACACCGCATGGGCGGCTCGGACGACCTCGGCCTTCATCGCATCGAGCTTGGCCTGTTCGGGGCTGCGGATATCCACCGTGAACACAACCTTGCCCGGTATCACGTTGCGCGAGTTCGGAAAAACCTTCACCTGCCCCACCGCGCCGACGGCGTTCGGCTGGTGGCTCATCGCGATCTGGTGGACGCGTTCGGTGATCCGCGCCATGCCGAGGCCTGCGTTGACCCGCATGTGCATGGGGGTGGAGCCGGTATGGGCGTCCTTGCCGGTCAGCGTGATCTCCAGCCACCACAACCCCTGGCCGTGGGTGACGACGCCGATGGATTTCCCCTCGGCCTCGAGGATCGGGCCCTGTTCAATGTGCAGCTCCAGCATCGCATGCATCTTGCGGGCGCCGACGGGTTCATCCCCGACCCAGCCGATCCGCGCCAGTTCCTCGCCGAAGACCTTGCCGTCCATGTCGCGGCGGGACTTGGCATAGTCCTCGGTATGGATGCCCGCAAAGACACCGCTCGCCAGCATCGCCGGCGCAAACCGCGCGCCTTCCTCGTTGGTCCAGTTCGTCACCACGATCGGGTGCCGGGTCTTGACACCCATGTCGTTCAGGGTCCGCACCACCTCCAGCGCGCCCAGGACGCCAAGCACGCCGTCATACTTGCCCCCCGTCGGCTGGGTGTCGAGGTGACTGCCCATGTAGACCGGCAGCGCGTCGGGGTCCGTTCCCGCCCGCGTGGCGAACATGTTGCCCATCGTGTCGACGCCCATCGACATCCCCGCCGCCTTGCACCAGCGCTGGAAAAGGTGCCGCCCCTCGCTGTCGGCATCGGTCAGGGTCTGCCGGTTGCAGCCGCCCGCCACGCCGGGGCCGATCCTGGCCATCTCTTCCAACGAGTCCCACAGGCGCGCAGGATCGATCCGCAGGTTGTCCCCGGTAGGTGGCATCGAACGCTCCCTGTTCGCGCCGGGGCCATGCTGCCCCTTGCCGCGACTCGTTTCCTGACCGTATGGTCAAGGTGAAGCGCAGCACAACCTGACCATACGGTCAACAAAAATCCGGGGACCGATGAGCGGCGACGCCCAGATTTCACGCCTGAAGCCCGGCCGCCGCACGGATATCCGGCGCGAGAATGAACGGGCCATTCTGGAGGCGGCCGAGAAGGTCTTTGCCGAGGCCGGATTCGGGGGGGCCACGATGCAGCTGATCGCCGACATGGCGGGGCTGCCGAAGGCGAACCTGCATTACTATTTCGCCACCAAGGAAGACCTCTATCGCCGCGTGGTGCAGCAGATCTTCGAGATCTGGCTGGATGCCGCCTCCAGCTTTGACAATGCGCCCGGCCCGGTCGAGGGGATCGGCGCCTATATCGACGCCAAGATGGACATCAGCCGCACCCATCCGCATGGCTCCAAGGTCTGGGCGTCCGAGGTGATGCACGGCGCGCCGGTGATCCAGGACTATCTGGAAACCACGCTGCGCGACTGGACCGAGGGGCGGATCGCGGTGATCCAGCGCTGGATCGACGAGGGCAAGATGCAACCGGTCAACCCGCGGCATCTGCTCTACATGCTCTGGGCCACGACCCAGCACTATGCCGACTTCGGGCATCAGATCCAGACGCTGAACGACGGCAAGCCCCTGACCGACAAGCAGTGGCGCGAGGCCAAGGCCAGCGTCAGGGATATGGTCCTGCGCGGGATCGGGGCGATCTAGAGGATGAAGATGGATATAGCCGCGCTTGAGGCAGAGTTTGCCACGCTGGAGCTGCCGCGCTTTGACGAGGCGTCGGCCTTGCGGCTGGGGCAGATCCTGGTCGATCTTGCTCAGGCCGATCGCCTGCCGGTGGTCATCGACATCCGCACGGCGGATCGGGTGCTGTTCCACGCAGGTCTGCCGGGATCAGCGCCGCTGAACGATCTGTGGGCGCAGCGGAAGTCGAACACGGCGCTGATGTTCCAGCTTCCGTCGCTGCTGGTCGCGGCGCGGAACCGGGCAAAGAACGAGGCCCTGGACCGGCACGGGCTGTCCGGGGCGGACTATGCCGACAGCGGCGGGGCGGTACCGATCCGGGTCGCAGGCGTGGGCGTGGTGGCGGTCGCGACCGTCTCGGGCCTGCCGCAGGTCGAGGATCACAAGCTGGTCGTGCGGGCAATCAAGGCACTGCTGGCTGGATAAGCCCCCCACCGCGCGGGCCGGTGCGGGCCGATGCGGGCCGGTGGTGGCGGCTGCGACGTTTCATCGCAGGCGCTTGTCTCGGTCACGGGCTTGTTTGGGTCACGGGGCTGCCTAGCTTTGAGGTGATGAAATTCAGGGAGACTGCAATGTTTACCGGCCTCAAGCGAGCGCTCCTTCTCATCACCGCGATGTTCACCCTGCTGCCCTGGGGCATCATGCAGGCGGTGCAGTAACCGCACGGACCCGAAGCCGCGGCTGCCGGGCCTGCGATCCGGGCAAGGCGGGGCAGCGGTGCCGCTCTGCGCGCAAGAGGGCGGCCTGCGGCGAAGCGTTTGACCTGGCAGGCAAGGCCGCGGTATCCAAGGGGTCCGCAGCCGCGTCGCAGGACCCATGTCGCCCACGCCCCGCCCCCGATCTCGCATCCAGCAACGCAACCGCGAGGTCATTCTGGATGCCGCACTTGAGGTGTTCTCGCTGCACGGCTTCCGCGGCGCCACGCTGGATCAGATCGCCGAGGTGGCCGGGCTGTCGAAGCCGAACCTGCTGTATTACTTCCCCTCGAAGGAAGAGGTCCACAAGGCGCTACTGACCGGGCTGCTGGACACCTGGCTGGACCCGTTGCGCGCGATGAACCCGGCCGGCCAGCCGTTGCAGGAGGTCCTGGCCTATGTGCGGCGCAAGCTGGACCTGGCGCGGGACTTTCCGCGGGAAAGCCGGCTCTTTGCGGGCGAGATCCTGCAAGGGGCGCCGCGGATGCAGGCCGCGATCGAGGGCGACCTGCGGCGCCTGGTCGAGGAAAAGGCTGCGATCCTGACCCGGTGGATGGACGAGGGGCGAATTGCCCGAGTCGATCCGGTGCATCTGGTGTTCTCGATCTGGGCCTTGACCCAGCATTACGCGGACTTCGAGGTGCAGGTCCGGGCGGTCCTGGGCCCGGGTCACGATCCCTATTCCGAAGCCGGCGACTTTCTGGAAACCCTCTTCACGCGGCTGCTGACACCATGACGCGCATGGCGGGATGAGTGCTTATCTTCATTTAATCAGTTAATTACGAGGCTATCTTGATCCGCTGGATTGGGTTGGATCTGCGGTCCAGGGCATTTTAGGCATTTCGCCGATGCCCCGCGGCACAACCTGAGCTATCCTGTCCTTCAGGGGGTCAACATGGGGGTCGATCATGGACCTGATTTCATCCATCCGGTCGCTGACGCCGGTTCAGCCAAACGCATCGCAGCAGGTCCCGGACCGGGCCATCAGCGTGGCGGCCGCGCAAAGTGCGCCTCCGGTGACCGATACCTTCCGCCGTGAGGCGGTGCATCAGCCTTCGGGCCTGGCCGCGCAGATCGCGGTCGACCTTGCCGAACGGGATGAGGGTCACCATCCCGCAGCCGAGGCCCGCGCCGTCGCCGCCCAGGCCGCGCGCGACGCCTATATCAGGGCCAGCATCGCGGCGGGTCTCAGCCCCCTGCCGCTGCCCTAGGGCGTGTCCAGCCTGGTCCGGCACCAGCCTGGTCCAGGTTCAGCACCAGATCGAAAGCGGCCAAAGGTGCAGCGTGGGCAAAGTACCAGGCTTCGGCTTGGTGCCATTGCAGTTCCCAGGGTCCCAGCGTGCCCTCTCGCGCGATCAGGCGGGCCTGACGCTGCGCCTCGGGAACACGGACAAGGATGCAAAGGTGAAGAAGGTCGCACAAGCTGGGGTCGGGCGGCGTAGACCCCTTTCAGGATGACGATGGGCGCCGGGTCGATAATTGTCGCGCCCGCGCAGGCTGAGCCGTCAAACCTCTCCCAGGCGAAGGCATGGTAGCGGGCTGGAAAACCCTTCCGCAGAGCGGACAGCACCGGGCGCTGTGCCTGCCAGTCGATGCAGCGGGCGGCACGCGCCGCTGCCGGATCGCCCAAGATCCCGGTGCCGCCCGCATGGAAGTTGTCGCCCTCGATCACCACGGCGGGCAGCCGCCTGGACAAGGCTTTGGCCAGGGTGGACTTCCCCGTGCCGCTGCGCCCGTCGATGGCGACGATCAGCGGCCCGGCCTGCTGCCGGGCTGCTTCTGCGATCCGCGCTGCGGCCAGGTCGACCGCAGCCTTGCTCATTCAGCCGCCTGGGCCATCGGGTTGTTCGGGTGCGTCGTCCAGTCGGCAAAATCGCCGACAACCTTGCCGGTGCGCGGGTCGACGCTGCCCTTCGGCAGTTCGCGCATGGTGATGCAGTTGTCCACCGGGCAGACGTCGACGCACAGGTTGCAGGCCACACATTCATCGTCCTTCACCGTGAACACCCGGTCCGCTGACATGGCGATGGCCTGGTGGCTGGTGTCCTCGCAGGCCGCATAGCAGCGCCCGCAGGAGATGCAGAGATCCTGGTCGATCTGCGCCTTGGTGACATAGTTCAGGTTCAGGTGCTGCCACTCGACAAAGTTCGGCACCGCGCGACCGACCAGGTCGGACATCGCCATCTCTTTTTCGTCCAGGTACTGCGACAGGCCCGAGATCATTTCCTGCACGATCTTGAAGCCATAGGTCATTGCCGCAGTGCAGACCTGCACGTTGCCTGCGCCAAGCGCCATGAATTCGGCCGCGTCGCGCCAGGTGGTGACGCCACCGATGCCGCTGATCGGCAACCCGCGGGTTTCCTGATGCCGGGCAATCTCGGCCACCATGTTCAGCGCGATGGGCTTGACCGCCGGGCCGCAATAGCCGCCGTGCGAACCCTTGCCGTCGATCATCGGGAAGGGCGAGAAGTGGTCGAGGTCGACGTTGGTGATCGACTTCACCGTGTTGATCAGGCTGACCGCATCCGCACCGCCCCGGTTTGCCGCCAGCGCCGGCGGCAGGATCGAGGTGACGTTGGGCGTCAGCTTCACGATGCAGGGCATGCGGGAGTACTGCTTGACCCAGCGCGTGACCATCTCGATGTACTCGGGGACCTGGCCCACGGCCGATCCCATGCCGCGTTCGGCCATGCCATGCGGGCAGCCGAAGTTCAGCTCGACCCCGTCGGCTTCGGTATCCTCGATCTGGCTGAGGATCGCCTTCCAGGACTCCTCGTCGCAGGGCACCATCAGGCTGATGACCAGTGCGCGGTCGCGCCACTTGCGCTTGACCTCCTTGATCTCGCGCAGGTTCACCTCCAGCGGGCGGTCGGTGATGAGTTCGATGTTGTTCAGGCCCAGCAGGCGGCGGTCCGCCCCCCAGATCGCGCCGTAGCGCGGGCCGTTGACGTTGACGATCGGCGGACCTTCTGCGCCAAGCGTCTTCCAGACCACGCCGCCCCAGCCCGCCTGATAGGCACGCTCGACGTTGTACTGCTTGTCCGTGGGCGGGGCCGAGGCCAGCCAGAACGGGTTCGGCGACTTGATGCCAATGAAATTCGAGCTGAGGTCAGCCATGAGAAGCCTCCTTGCGGCACGCTGGGAGTGATGCGGGGGATGTAGGGTGGGCGATGCGCCCACCATGCCGGAAAGCCGGGCGGGCGGTCAGAACAGCGACCAGATCCAGCCGATGAGATCGCCGCCGACATGGCCGAGTTTCGGCACGATGAAGGCCCAGGCCACGCAGCCAAGCGTGTTCCAGAACATGAAGCGCGGCAGGGTCATGCCGCTCATCCCGGCCATCAGAAAGACGACCGGGCGAAAGATCGTGGTGAAGTGGCCGATGAAGATCGTCACCGGGCCGTATTTGTCGAAGTTGGCTTGCGCCTTTTCCACCCAGTCCGGGTGGTCGCGCAAGGGCCGCATCGTCAAGATGTGCGCGCCGTAGCGGCGACCCAGCCAGTAGCTGAAGGTCGAACCGATCAGCGCCCCGATCGTGGCCCCGATCCACAGCGCGGTGAACGACAGCGCCCCGGTCGCGGCCAGCGCGCCGACGGCGGCCAGCACGGGTGTCGAGGGGATGAGCAGCGACAGGAAGGCCGTGGTCTCGGCCGCCGCGAAAAGCACCATGATGAACGGAAACCAGGCCTGGTTCTGTTCGATGAAGGCGATGATACTTTGTGCGAACTCTTCCAGGGGACACCTCTTGCGGAGCCCCTTCTGGCCCGGGTCCCCGGATAAAGCAAGGGAGGTGCGCAGCCATTACAGTGCCATGAGCTGGATGTGCATCGCCTCGGCGGCGTCGCGGCCCTCGGCGACGGCGGTGACGGTGAGATCCTCGCCGCCCGCCGCGCAGTCGCCGCCGACCCAGACCTTGCCCGCCGGGCCAGCCAGCTTGCCGCCCGCGACGGGCAGCGTCCCGGGCGCGCCGGTCAGCGTCTGGCCGATGGCCTTGAACACCTGGTCGGCCTTCAGGGTGAAGGTCTCGGCGGACAGGGTCAGGCCGTTGGGGCCATCAGAGGTATAGGCGAATTCCACCGCTTCGGCACTGCCGTTGCCAAGGATGCGGACCGGGGCGGCGTTGTGGATGATCCGCACCCCGGCCTGGGCGGCGTGATCCTGTTCGTGACCCGAGGCGGACATCTTGTCCCGGCCGCGACGGTAGACGATGGTGACATTCTCGGCGCCCAGCAGCTTCGACTGGACGGCGGCGTCCACGGCGGTCATGCCGCCGCCGATCACCACCACGTCGCGTCCGATGGGCAGGGTCGCGACGTCACTGGCCTGGCGCAGTTCGGCGATGAAGTCGACGGCGTTGCGGACGCCCGCGAGGTCCTCGCCCGCTGCCCGCAGCGCGTTGACGCCTGCAAGGCCGATGCCAAGGAAGACCGCGTCGAAATCGGAGGTCAGCTGGTCAAGGCTGATGTCGCGCCCCAGTTCCATGCCGGTGCGGATCTCGATCCCGCCGATCTGCAGCAGCCAGTCGACCTCTTTCTGCGCAAAGCCGCCAGTCGCCTTGTAGCTGGCGATGCCGTATTCGTTGAGGCCCCCCGCCTTGGGGCGACGTTCGAAGATCACGACGTCATGGCCGTGCATCGCCAGCCGGTGGGCGCAGGCCAGGCCCGCGGGCCCCGCCCCGACCACCGCGACGCGCTTGCCCGTCGCGGCTGCGCGGGTGAACGGGTGCAGGCCCCTGGCCATCGCCACGTCGGTGGCAAAGCGCTGAAGCCGGCCGATCTCGACCGGCTTGCCCTCGGCGGCCTCGCGCACGCAGGCTTCTTCGCACAGGGTTTCCGTCGGGCAGACGCGGGCGCAGATGCCGCCCAGGATGTTCTGGCTCCAGATCGTCCTTGCAGCGGCCTCGGGCGTGCCGGTCCCGATCTGACGGATGAAGAGCGGAATGTCGATCGAGGTCGGGCAGGCCGTGATGCAGGGCGCATCATGGCAGAAGTAGCAGCGGTCCGCCGCGACCCTGGCCTCGTGCGGGTCCAGCGGCGGCTCGTGGTCGGCGAAGTTCCTGCAATAGGCGTCGGCTGGCAGGCGACCCGGAACGATGCCGGGCGTCAGCGGGCTGTTCGTCATGGGACGTCTCGTCCTCCCCTGGGCTTGGTTTTGGAAAGGCTGGCACAGGACGCTTTTTTTATCAAACGGTAAATTTTCCGACCCGCATTTTTCCTGACGCTTGCCCGATTTTCAGGCATCTGCGGCTGGCAGCCGCAACGCTTTCGCGGCTTTTCAGCCCCGGCCCGGTCGCGTATAAGCGCCGCATACCAGACTGCGGGGGGCTTTGGCCCACCCGCGCGCGCCCAGGGCAGAGAAGAACAGAGGACCCGATGAGCAAGCAGAACACCGACACCGACGTTGCCTTCATCTCGGCGCTTGCCGAGCTTCTGAACAAGAACGATCTGACCGAACTGTCGGTAAAGCGCGAATATGGCGTCGGTGACAGCCTGGATGTCCGGGTCGTCAAGCAGTCGAACGTGGTGACTGTCGCCGCCGCCCCTGCCCCGGTGGCGCATCATGCCTCGGCTGCGGTTGCGGCTGCCCCGGCGGTCGCGGCGATCAGCGAAGACCCCGCCCAGCATCCGGGCGCGGTGACCTCGCCGATGGTCGGCACGGTCTACCTCGCCGCCGAACCCGGCGCCACGCCCTTCGCGACCATCGGTGCCCAGGTCGTCGAAGGCCAGACCGTCCTGATCATCGAGGCGATGAAGACGATGAACCACATCCCCGCCCCGCGCGCAGGCACGGTGAAGCGGATCCTGGTCGAGGATGGCCACCCGGTCGAATACGGCGCCCCCCTGATGATCATCGAATAAGGGCGGACCCATGTTCGAGAAAATCCTGATCGCCAACCGGGGTGAGATCGCGCTGCGCGTGATCCGGGCCTGCCAGGAAATGGGGATCAAGTCCGTCGCCGTGCATTCCACCGCCGACGCCGACGCGATGCATGTCCGCATGGCGGACGAATCCGTCTGCATCGGCCCGGCCCCGTCCTCGGAAAGCTATCTGTCCAAGGCCGCGATCATCTCGGCCTGCGAGATCACCGGCGCGCAAGCCGTGCATCCGGGCTATGGCTTCCTGTCGGAAAACGCCGCCTTCGCGCAGGCGCTGGAAGACCACGGCCTGACCTTCATCGGACCCAGCGCGGAACACATCCGCATCATGGGCGACAAGATCACTGCCAAAGTGACCGCCAAGGAGCTGGGCATCCCGGTCGTCCCCGGCTCGGACGGCGGAGTTCCGGACTTTGAGACGGCGAAGACCGTCGCCGAAGAGATCGGCTATCCGGTCATCATCAAGGCCACCGCCGGCGGCGGCGGGCGCGGGATGAAGGTTGCGCAGAACGCGACCGAGCTGGAGATCGCCTTCCGCACCGCCCGGTCCGAGGCGAAGAACGCCTTCGGCAACGACGAAGTCTATATGGAGAAATACCTCCAGCGCCCGCGCCACATCGAGATCCAGGTCTTTGGCGACGGCAAGGGCGACGCGGTGCATCTGGGGGAACGCGACTGTTCCTTGCAGCGCCGCCACCAGAAGGTGTTCGAAGAGGCCCCCGGCCCGGCGATCACCCCGAAGCTGCGCAGCGAGATCGGCATGATCTGCGCCAACGCGATGAAGAAGCTGAAATACATCGGCGCGGGCACGATCGAGTTCCTGTACGAAGACGGCAACTTCTACTTCATCGAGATGAACACCCGCCTGCAGGTCGAACATCCGGTGACCGAGGGCATCTTCGGGGTCGATCTGGTGCGCGAACAGATCCGCGTCGCCAGCGGCATGGGCCTGTCGTTCCGCCAGGACGAGCTGGTCATCAACGGGCACTGCATCGAGGTGCGGATCAACGCCGAGAAGATCCCGAACTTCTCGCCCTGCCCCGGCCGGATCACCCAGTTCCATGCGCCGGGCGGCCTGGGCGTGCGGATGGACAGCGCCCTCTACGACGGCTACCGCATTCCGCCCTATTACGACAGCCTGATCGGCAAGCTGATCGTGCACGGCCGCGACCGGCCCGAGGCCCTGGCGCGTCTGAAGCGGGCCTTGTCCGAGCTGATCATCGACGGCATCGACACGTCGATCCCGCTGTTCCACATGCTTCTGGCGGAACCGGACATCCAGAACGGCGACTACAACATCCACTGGCTGGAAAAGTGGCTGGCCGAAAAGTTCGCCTGATCGACGGGGCGCCCGGCTGGGCGCCCTACCGCAAAAGTCTTCGAAGACTTTTGCAAATTCCTTCGAAGGAATTTGTAAGTGCCCGAGAAGCCTTTGACCGAAGACCTGACCCCCGACATCCTGCTGCGCGCCTATGCGATGGGCATTTTTCCGATGTCGGACGGCCGCGACGATCCGGAAATCCACTGGATCGACCCGCGCCGCCGTGGCGTGTTGCCGCTGGACGGCTTTCACCTCTCGCGGTCCCTGGCCAAGCGCATCCGGTCAGGCTCTTATCGCATCACCACCGACACCACCTTCGACGCCGTGGTCGAGGCCTGTGCGGCGCGGGACGAGACCTGGATCAGCCACCGGATTCAGCGGCTTTACCTTCAGCTGCACCGGCTTGGCCTTGCGCATAGTGTCGAGGTCTGGAAGGGGCCGGACCTGGTCGGCGGGGTCTATGGCGTCACGCTTGGCGGCGCCTTCTTCGGGGAAAGCATGTTCAGCCGCGCGACGGATGCCTCGAAGGTCGCGCTGGCCTACGCGGTCCACCGCCTGCGCGCCGGCGGGTTCCGGCTCTTTGACACGCAGTTTCTGACGCCGCACCTGGCAAGTCTTGGCGGCATCGAAATCCCGAGGGCGGACTACCATCGCCGGCTTGCCGCGGCGCTGGGGCAGCCCGCGACCTTCGATCCGCAGGGTTATTCGCCTGCGCCCGTCTCGGTCGCCGGGGTT
>Ga0208610_100113_pt1 | contig 35827 bp, 25 predicted proteins | sample SubbioR11Jul_8A2_FD_184815 | JGI IMG/M metagenome (GOLD analysis project Ga0208610, IMG submission 184815) | Serpentinite rock and fluid subsurface biosphere microbial communities from McLaughlin Reserve, California, USA - CR11Jul_8A2 (SPAdes) | ecosystem: Environmental > Terrestrial > Deep... | reverse complement strand
CGATCTTTGCGCTCCTTGCCGTAGAGAAAGTCGAGCGCGATGCCCTCGAGCGGCAGGCTTGAGAAGAACCGAAGGCTGATCGACATAGCCGAAAGCACGGCGGGCGGGGTGATGACCTGTGCCCGGATAGGGCGGCCCTTGTAGGTGATCGAGACCGAGACGATTGGGCGGTCCTTGCTCATCGTCGTGTTGGCGGAGGAGGCGATCTGGTTGCCGAGGTCCCTGACCTGAACGGCCGTGAGCCTCTGGTCGAGCGCGCGCATGAAATGGTCGCCCTGGAACTCACCCCAACAGGTCCCGTCGGGGTTGATGCAGATCTCGATGACATCGGCGCGGGCGGCGGCGTCGATCCGGTCAAGCGATGTCTCGAGATAGCTGAGCGACATGGGGTCAGAAGATCTCCAAGTCGCGGTCGACCATGACGGTGACGCGGGCCCCTTGATCGACATAGATGACGGGGCCGATCGAGAGGTAATCGCCCAGGACGCTGTCGGTGGCATCGGCCAGATCAGCGCCGACATCCTCGAGCGCGTTGGCGGTCGTCTCATCCGGGACCTCAGAGGCGGCGGCACTCGGTGCCGCGGAAATCAGCGAGATCAGAGCGGCCGACCCGAAACGCTCGGCAAAGCGCGTGTCCACGAAGCCGGTGACACCCGAACGGCCAAGTTCATCACCCCCGAAGGAGCTGATCTGGACGGTCTGGTTGTCGGGCAGGATGATCCGGTCCCAGGCGATGGTGACGCGGCGCTGCGCGATATCGACGCCGGCGCGGTAGCGCCCGATGAGGCGGGATCCGCGGGGGATCAGGAGGCGCGTGCCATCGACGCTGTAGACATCCTCGGAGACCACGGCACGGGTCTGGCCGGGAAGTGAGCTGTCGAGGGCGGTTTCCATGACGGCCTGGATCATGGTGCCCTGGATGATGGTGTTTGAGGGATTGGCGATCACCTCGGCCTGCGTCACCGTCGAGGGCAGGGCGCCGTTCAGCACGAAATCCGTCACCTCGCCGAAGCTGCGCTGCGCAAGCTCCGTCTCGGCGGCGCCGGATGGACCGCCGAAGGCGATGGTGGGCGAGGCGATGCGCCGCTCCTGGAAGGCGCGTTCTTCTGCGGCGCGACGTTCCAACTCGGCCATGCGCCGAGCTTCTTCCTCGCGGCGCAACCGCTCCTCTTCGCGTGCGCGGAGTTCATCCTCCGTGGGTCCTGATGGCGCAGGTTGGGGGCGGTTGGCCTCAAGCTGGGCCAGTTCCAGATCCATGCGGAGCTGTTCGAGGGTGCGATCCCGGGCGGTCAACTCGGCCTGGAACCGCTCCTGTGCGGCTTCCGAGGCGGCTTGCAGCGCAGCGATCTGAGCGGTCAGCGCATCGATGGCCTCGGCCGCGGCGGTGTTGTCCTCGACGATCGCTTCGGGGGCGTTGCGCAATTCTTCGATCTGGGCTTGCAAGGCGCTGATCTGCGCCAGCAGCTCGGCATTGGGCTCGACGGTGTCTGGTGCGACGAACACGACCTCGGGCTCAGGCGGGGGCAAGGTCTCGATGGCACCAAAGCCATCTCCCTCGCTCTGGAAGACATCCGGGGTCGCCGTGGGCAGGGCCACCTCTTCCTCGGGCTGCGAGAGCACATAGAGGAGCGTGCCGCCCGCGCCGATGATGCCGACCACGACCAGTGCAAGAAGAGGCGATCGGCGCGGCGCCGCCCTGGGCGCACGGGCACTGCCTTTCTCCAGGGCAGCAAGGCGCCTTTCCAGTTCGGGGTTTTCAGGCTCGCTCATGAGGCCTCCGCGGGCGGGATCGCCTCGATGCAGACCAGCTCTTCGCCGAGACGCAGGACCCATTGGCGGCTCACGCCGGAGATACGGATCACCCCATCCTCGGGCACTTGCGTGTTGACCGTGCGTTCGCGGCCGTTCGCATAGCGGAAGATCGCGGGCAAAGGCGCGTTCGGCGGGAAGGCGAAGTAGGTGAAGGTTCCGTCATCCCAGACCCGGGTCGGGGTGAACTCGGTGCGCGCGCTGGCCCCGTAATTGTCGTTCGGTGCCTGGGCCGCGATCACGCGGGCCGGGCGCGCCTCATCCTCCGGATAGCGGAACTGGACCACATAGAAGGTCGGGTTCGAGGCCTCCTCGACGTTGAAGTAGTAGCTGCGCCGGTTGGTGTAGACCGTCACGTTGGTGTGGACGCCGCGCGCGACGGGCTTGATTGCAAAGGCCTGTCCGCCCGGCACGCCATCGATCTCGAAGCCTTCCGTGTCGCCCGCGATGATCGAGCGGATGCTTTCGCCCTCGCCAAACTCGACGGTGGTGACATGGGTGAGCGACACGCTGATGCGGTAGACCTGACCCTCCTGGAAGGTCGCCACCCGCACGCGGCTGTCATGGGGGCCGCCGCGCGGGATGGCTTCGGCGAAAGCGAGGCCCGGGGTGAGGGCAAGCCAGAGAAGGAACGGGCGAAAACGAGACACGGGTTAATTCTCCAATCTGTCGGAGCGGATGGAATATTCGAGCACGGTGAACCCGAAGGGGTTGGTCCAGACCTCGTCGATGGAGCGGCGGGTCTCGGGGCGGAATTCGAAGAGGAGGGTGGCGGTGAAAAGCCCGGTCTGGGTCCCATTGATGGAGGTCAGGCGCTTGCGCAGGCGCACCGTGGCGCGGTTCAAACCGATCTGGGTGATGCTGAGGATTTCCACATCCAGCCGGGCATTCGGCCCATAGACGGTGGGGGGATAGTCCGCATTCGCGCTGTTCCAGAGCTGGCGCAGCCCGCTCTCGGCGGCCCCGTCCGAGCGGCGCAAGACGCTGCGGATGCGCAGATCGTTGTCGAGCTGATTGTAGACCTCCCGGTCTGTCACGTAGCGAAAGACCTCCGCCTCGATGATGGCCTGGTTGGCGGTCACCGAGGTCGCTCCCACTGAGGCCTCGGGAAGCGCAAAGCCGGTGGCAGGATCATAGGGCACGACGACGGGCGGCGGATCGACATCGAGGATCGCGACGGCTGCAGCACTCAGACAGCCGATGATGCCGAAGACAAGGCCGGTCAGGCCAAGGCGTTGCCACAGCCGTTCGCGGCGCAGCGCGCCATAGACCAGTTCTTCCTCGATGATCTCTTGTTCACTCGCCACGCGTCACACCCCGCATTCACTCGGCCCGCAGCTCGGGCAGGGTGAAATCCATGAAGCGCTGTTCCTCGGCGATGGTGGCGGCATCGATCACGCCGCCGGTGCCGTCGCCCACGGTTTGCACGGCTTCGAGCTGCCACATGGCGACCAGCGCAATGGCAAGCTCCGCCGTCACGCGGGTGTTGAGATCGATGCTTTCCTTGAGCTCATCCATGTCGTCGATGAGCCCGACAAGACGGTCGACCCGCTCGAGCGACTGGCCTGCATCGTCATAACTGTTCTGGGCGGCGGCCGAGACGAGCGCGCCGGTCGTAGCTTGCGTCGCCACGCGGTTGGCGCTCGCAATGTCGCTGCGCGCCATTTCCGCGAGCGTGTCTTCGTCGAAACCGAGATCGGCCAGCACACGATCCATCTGGGTTTCCATCTCGGTGGCGCCGGAGCCCGAGAGGCCTGAGAAGTCGCCGGTCTTGATCGCTTCGATGGTGGCGAGAATGTCGCCGAACTCCTGGTCGAGGAGGCCGTTCAGCTCCTCTTCCATCTGGGTACGGATGATTTCGGGAAGCTCGGCGAGACGGGTCAGGGCCTCGTAGGTACGCTGTAATTCGGCGAGTTGTTGCGTGAGGGTGGCCAGCTGTTCGCGAAGCTGGACCAACTGCTCGTTCTGCAAGATCTCGTCTTCGATCATCTGGCGCAACTGCTGGATGCTTTGCGCGATGTTCTGGGTGTCGACCACGGGCACGCCCTGTGCTGCAGCCGGGGTCATGGGCGCGATCTGCAGACCAAGACCGAGCACCGCGGCCAGGCCCGTGTTCCAAAGGACAGGTCTCATCACTCAATCTCCCTGATCGAAAAATCCATGAAGGTGCTTTCCGCCATGCGGGCGCTGGCCTGGGCTAGTTCTTCGGCGGAAAGGACGCGGGTACGGGCCGCCTGAAGCCGAATGCGGGCGGCCACGAGGCGCACAAGCTCGGCGCGGGCATAGGTGTTGAGCGCGATGCTCTCCTGCACATCCTCTGTCTCGGAAATCCGCTCGACGATGTCGGCAATGCGCAGCGCGGCCTGGCGGATCGCGGCGGGCGAGTTGCTGCCGTAGAAGGCCGCCCCATGACCCGTGAGCGAGAGATTGGCATTGGCGAGGTCGGCCGGGTCGATCGTGCCGAGCGCATCGATCCCGCCGATCCGGCTCAGATAGAGATTGTAGCGCTCCGGGATGACCTGGACGTAATGTTGGGTCTCTCGGAAAGGGGGCACGCCGCCATACTCGAAGACACGGCCGGGCCCGGCGTTATAGGCGGCGAGCGCGAAGATGATGTTGCCGTCGAAGGTGTCGAGTTGGGCCGCGAGGTAGCGCGCGCCGCCATGCACCTGCAGATAGGGACTCGAGAAGTATTCCGGGTTGATACCGAGGTCGCTGGCCGTGCCCGGCATGATCTGTGTGAGACCATAGGCGCCAACGGGGGAACGGGCGTCGATGGTGAAGCGGCTTTCCTGCCAGATCAGCGCTTGCAGGAGCGCGCGCCATTGGACGGGGGAGAGGCCTGCGCGGGTCACACCGGCAAAGCCGCTGGTCTCCTGGGCCACGCGGATGATGAGCTCTTCGACGTTCTCCGCGGCGTCGCCGAACATCTGCGCGCCGCCGGGATTCGGGTCGATCTCGCCCGTGCCGTAAACCGCCTCGACGGAGCGGTCGGGATCACCGCTGCCGCCTTCCAGCCCCGAGACCATGGCAGGCAAGCCCTGACCCCCGAAGCTTGTCTGGGCGTCGAGGATGCGTTGCAGGGTGGCGAGCTGTTCCCGTTCGATCTCGGCAATGAGTTCGCGCACGGCAAGCTTGTCCGCCTGCAGGGCCAGATCTGCCTCGCGGTCGCCTGTCTGGACGATGTCGCGCGCGGTCAGCCCGCTGTCGTCAGTCGGTACGCCTTGTGCGGCGGCCAGACCGGGCAGCAGGCAGAACGCCAGGAGAGGGGAAAGCCTAGACGTCAATGCCGCCCTCCGCCGCCCCAAGCGGCACGAAGGTGCAATCCGGGGCTGTCGCGCCCGCCGGCCCCGTCGCGGCGAGAAAGGAAAAGCAGTTGGCCCGCGGTTCGCGATACTGCGCACAGGAGGCGAGCAGGCCGAGGGCGGCAAGGGACAAGAGAATACGGATCAAGAAAGCCTCCAGAAGTCCGGGCGGTCGCGGTAATCGGCGCCGACGAGTGCCTCGCCTTTCTCCATGCCGCCGAGGATGGTGAGCGTAGGTCCAAGCGCGCTCAGATCGGCATCGACGACGATCGAGCCCTGATCGTCGCGGATCAGCGCCAGGCGGCTGTTGCTGCCCGTGTTGAGAAGGACGTCGAGTTCCTTCTCCGTGAGGTTGAGCATGGCGTAATCCGAGGCACTGGCGCGGATATTGGGGAGCAGAATCTGCGTCGGCACGGCCTCGACGATGGTCTTGCCGGTCCGGGTGCGCTCGAGCTGGCTAGCATATTGCGTCATCATCACCGCGACGGTGTTCTGCTTGCGCGCGGTCACCAGCCAGTTCGACAGCCGCTCGGCGAAATACGCGTTGTCGAGCGCCTTCCAGGCTTCGTCGATCACGATGATGGTGGGGCGGCGGTCCTCGATCTCCCGCTCGACCCGCCTGAAGAGATAGGAAAGGACCGCCATCCGTTCTTTGTCGGCCTCGCTGTCGAGAATGCCGGTCAGATCGAAGCCCACGACATCGCCCTTGAGCGAGAAGGTGTCCTCGAGACTCTGCTCGAAGATCCAGCCATAGCGGCCGTCCTCGGTCCATTCGAGCAGGCGCTGGTGCAGATCGCCGCCATCATCGGTGGAGACGAACAGCGATGCGAAATCCCGCCAGTTCCGCAAGGCGGGGTTAGTGGCCTGCGCGTTCTGGCGCACGACCTCCTGGATGCGGTTGGTCTGCGCCGGGGTCAGGGGCTTGTCGGCGCGGTAGAGCAGGGTCGTGAGCCAATCCGAGAGCCAGGCCGTGCCGCGCGCGTCGGTCTCGGTCCAGAGCGGGTTGAGGCCCGTGGGCTGCCCGGCTTTCAGGGAGGCGTAGCGCCCGCCATTGGCGCGGACGGCCATCTCCATGCCGAGGCGGTAGTCGAAAACGAAGATCCGGGCGCCTGCGCGACGGGCCTGGGTCATCAGAAAAGCCGAGAGCACCGATTTGCCCGACCCGGGCCGTCCCATGATCAGGGTGTGCCCGCTCGTGGGTTCTTTGTCGGGCGAACCCTGCTCGTGATAGGAGAACCGGTAGGCGCTCTGCTCGGGCGTGGGCAGATAGGTGATGACCCGGCCCCAGGGGGTAAGCGCTGCGGGTTTGCCGAGCTGCGTCCGGTGGAAGGCCGCGAAATCCGCAAAGTTGCGATTGGTGACGGCGCTGGCGCGGACGCGCTTGGGCTGGTTGCCGGGATGCTGGCTCAGGTAATGCGCCTTGGCCGCGACCCGCTCGCCGATCATCTTCACCCCTTCGGTCGCGGCGGCGTTCACGATCTCGGCGCTGAGGGTCTGCAGCTCTTCGAGCGTGTCGCAGAAGAGCGTCACGACCATATGGTGCTCGCCGAAGCTCTGGCGCTTGGCCTCGAGATCATCGGCGGCGATGTCGAGGGCTTCCATCAGCGAGAGGGCGGCGTCTTGGCTCGCCTGCATCTGCCGCTTTTGCCGCTTGATGCGGCCTGCCATGAGGTTCGAATTGATCGGCGTGAAGGACTGCGTGACGATCATGTCGACCGGCAGGTTCAGCATGTCGAACATGGTGCAGGAGGTGCCTTCGGAATATTCCCCGATGGTGAAGCTCTTGCCGTAGCGATGGCCCACGACGCCTTCCGAGAGCTCGAAATGATCTCCGTGGAACGTCACGCGGGTATTGGCGACGTTGAAGGACAAGAAGCCGTAGGTGTTGGCCGGGTAGAGCGGCAGCTCCTGCCCAGTGTTCAGCGCCCCCAGAAACCCCACCAACTCCCCCGATACGGCCGAGAGGAGCCGCGGCTTGAGCTCGGTGAGGCCCGAGAGGAAGACGTTCACAGCCTCGCCAAGGCGCTGCAGGCGTTTGCGGGTTTCCTCTCTCAGGCGGTCCGGCGCGCTGCGGCTGAGAAACGGCAGGAGGCTTTTCGGGGGCGGGCGATGAATGACGGTGAGCGTCAGTGTCTTGTCGCGCAGCCCGCTGGTTGCAAGTTTCGCGCGCCAGCGCCGGTCGACCTCTCCCGCAAAGCTGTCCTCACGAATGGGGTCCAGTTCCGGTTTGATGGCCTTGGAGACCTTATGGACGTAGTAGCTGAACTCCGGCCCAAGCTGCGCGACGATGCGGGCAAAGAGGGCGGTTACCTTGTCGAGATAGGTATCGTCCGTCGTGTAGCTGTTGATCCCCTCGAGCCGGATGCAGCGGAAGAGCTCGTTGACCCGGGTGCGCACGGTCTGGTCGTCGACGAGGCTCACATAGGGCAGCATATGCGCGAGGCGGGTCTCGCGCGCATACCATTCCGGCGTCATCGTGCGGGGATCGATCGCTGGATCATGGGCGTCATCACGGGGCATAGCTGTCCCCGCCATGAATGGACCTGTTGCGCGTGGGCGGTGTCTCCTGCAGCGACGTCATCATCACATCGATGAAGCGCGGGTCCCAATCGGCGGCCTTCCAAAGCACCGGATAGAGCAGGGCCGCGACAGCCAGCACCGCGATATGCTGGACCCAGACGAACAGGAGCACCGACCCGAAGAGCCAGACCATCGCATACATGATGGGCAGGCCGAGGAGCTTCGGCGGACGCACGAGCCCGAGAAAGAGGGGCGAGCGTTCAGCCACCAGCAAAGACCGCGGCAACAATCGTGGGGGCCGCCGCGACACCGGCGATGCCGACAAGCACCCAAAGCGCCTGGCGCAGATCGATGATGTTGAAGAACCAGCTGAGAAAGACCCCGAGTACGGCCAGCGTCGCGATGACAACGCCAAGCGGGCCGGTCAGCGCATCGACGATGCCCTGCAACAGGCTCTGGATCGGGGAGAGGTCGATGCTCTGGGCAAGAGCAGGCCCTGCCACGACCAAGATGAGCGCAAGGGTAACGGTCAGGAGCGTCGAAATCCGTCTCATGAATCTGATCCTTCCAATCGGGCCACGACGGCCAGGACACGGGCCACGTGGTTCTGGGTTTCCGGGTAGGGGGGAATGCCGCCATAGCGGTGCACGGCGGCGGGTCCGGCGTTGTAGGCGGCGAGCGCCAGCTGCGGGTTGCCGAATTCGCGCAGCATCAAGGCGAGGTAGCGGGCCGAACCATCGAGGTTTTGAAGGGGATCACTTGGGTCGACGCCAAGCTCCTCTGCCGTGCCGGGCATGAGCTGACCCAGACCGATCGCGCCGGCGGTCGAGACCGCCTCCTGCCGGTAGGCGCTTTCGACCTCGATGTTGGCCCGGTAGAGCAGGAGCCAGTCGGTCACGGACAGCGTGGCGCGGCGCAGGCCGGGATGACTGGCATAGCGGAGCGCCGTCGCTTCGATCGCCGCCAGCACCTCGGGGCTTGGCCGCGCAGAAGCGCGTTCGGCGCCGGCAATCGGATCGGTGTCGGGCTCGCCCACGGGGTCTGCCGATCCAAAGATGGTCAAGCCCCGGGTCCCCGGGCCAACGGCAATTCCATCCTGGTAATGGCGCGCGAAGCTATCTTGTGAGCGGGAAGGGGTGAGAGAGCCGTCGCTCTCCATCACCAGAACCATCTGCGCCGTGGCCGGTGCGGCCAGCAGCCAGAGGCAGACGAAGTTAGCTGCCAGCGCCTTTGTCGGCAGGGGCTTTGTCGGACGTGGTCTTGTCTGATGGGGCGAGCTTGTGGCTCCGGCTTGTGCCTGCCACGAGCGGCAGGTCGACATGCGTAAAGCCAAGGCCAAGGAAGAAAGACACGACGCCAGAGATCGTCTTGAACTCGCGGATCTTGATGTCGTTGTAGGTCGTTCGGGTGCGGGCAGTGACGAGGAGCTTTTCGACACCCTCGTCGGAGACAACGCGCATGATCCAGACCCCGTAATAGCTGGGGCCTTTCTGATGTGCCGTCTCCTGGCACAAGATCTCAGCGCTATAGCCGCGTTCCACGAGCTCGCGGAAGCGGGCTTCCGTAACCACATTTGGTGCTTCGATGTCCCAGTTCATGGCCCGGCTCACGCTTTCTGCAATAGCGCAACCCCGGGCGTTCCCACTTGAAGCCCAGAGTTACGATAGTATATTATTATCCGCAAGCTATAATCATATTGCTCGTGTTGTAGCTTGGCACGCAAACACTAGCCACGGTCCACCTCCGCGTTCAAGGAGATAACAGGTTTGAGAAACCCACGGTTGACGGGCCTGGTCGGGTTGCAAGCTATGGTCCTTCTGGCCTGCCTCCCCGGAGCGGTTGTGGCGGGGTCCTGCCTCGCGCCGCCCCGTCCCTTCGTGCCGAGCGATTCGGAAGCGGCCCGCGATTATGCCGACCTCATCCGGGGCGATTTCGAAACCTACATTCAGGACATCCAGAGCTACTTCCGCTGTCTCGATGGCGAGCGCGCCCGCGCTTTCGAGGAAGCGCGGGAGGTCAGCGAGGAGTATGGTCGGTTTCTGCAATTGGTAGGGGATTGATGGGCTGCGACGGGAGCAGCAGATTCGCACCCCATGGAAACCCGACGCCGATAACACCCTCACTTATCTACTTTTTAGATAACAGATTTCCTCCGCTAGCGACGTCACAAAAGGTGTGTGGCGCGTGGCGAGAACAATCAGAAGCACGGGACAGGTTGCCCTCTGCAAGGCTCTTGTCGAGGCCCGCATCAAGGCGGGTCTCGGCCAGGAAGAGCTGGCGGCAAAGCTCAAGTGCCATCAATCCCTCGTGGCGCGCATTGAAAGCGGCCAGCGCCGGATCGACGTCGTCGAGCTGGTCGTCCTCGCCCGCGCCATGGGCTTTGATCCCTCCGAGATGCTGGCGCTCGTTCAAGCCGCCACGGAGCCCGACCATCGGATTTGAGCCGGTCCTTTCATCGCGCGCCAAGCATCTGACGCCTCTCGGCGTGAATGCCTGTGCCGCAAGGACAAACACCCAACCCATTTCCACGAAACCCAGCATGCCGCTGCAGCACGAGCCAAGGGAAGCCGAGGCTGCAATCCGCACAGCCCAATTCTAGAAGGTCGGTAACCAGTGAAGGAAGATATGGTCGAAGCCGTTGCGATCGCCAATTTGATTGCAGCCGATCAGAGCAGTATTGTCGGTTGGGTTTATCGCTGGAACACAGGCGCGCTTGCAGTCCGTTGGGACGCGCGCGGGCCACAGCGCGTTTCGAAGCTTTGCCCGGATCTCTGCGATGCCGACAAAGCCGAAATCGACTTCGCGTCTCTCACGCAACTGCCGTGTCGCGACGACTGACATGGACGACAACAGGCTTCATAAGCCCAGACCATGTGACAGCGCCCGTGCCTGCGGTGCCGGGTCAATTCGTTCGTGAGCCCGCCCTGCCTCGCAGCGGCGCGTCGTCAGTAATTGACTTGCTCGAAGCCGTAAGTCCCGCTGTAGTCACGCCATTCCACGAAGACAGAACGGTGGGAAATGCTTGGGCACTGCTCGCCCCATCGCTCGAGACCCGTATGAGCAGCAGGAAGCGCTGCGGGTGACGACCGACTCCACGAAAAGTCGCCCTGTGTGCCGTAGGAGCCGAGGACAACGGTCGCGCTTCGATTGCAATCATTGTCCTCGCCGGATTCGCGTTGCCATGCGGATCGGACATCGAACACGCGAATGGAGCGCACGAAGTTGAACTCCGGCCCGCTAATATCAATGTCGGCGCGGTCTTGGGCGAGATGAAGGGCGGAATCAGCCCTCACCATGTTGCCCCAAATGGCGTTCGGGCCCTCGACATCGAGCCTGTCATCACCGAGAGCGGCATGGTCAAGGACTGGGGACGAAAAGTTCGGTGGCGTCTCAACGCCGTGGAACAGAGCATCGATGATCCTGTCCGACGGGCGAGACCTGGCAGGTCCATCGAAAGAGGCACCCATCGGGCAGCGCCAGATCTGGAGCGGCGGCTCCACCGGCCAGGGCGTAATGCGCCGGATGAACTCGGCCCGCGCCCGGGCGCATGGGACGGAGGCTGGCCACCCACCAGACAGGCACAGCAGGATGGCGCAGTCGATCGGGTAGGTCTGGGCGCTTGCTTGCGTCGGTACAATGGGCCCGGTCAAGGCAAGAGCAAACAGGGCTATCTTGGGCAGGTTTCTGACTTGGACACGCATGGCAAAGACCCTCGGCGATCTTCAGCCAACATACATACGAAAATATACTATCGCAACGGTGATGATACTCGCGTCCGTCGCGGTGATCGTCCATAGCGCTCGGTGACTACGACATCCGTCGCATTGAGAATACAAGGTCGTAGGTGGTTTTTTGCACTCATGTATGTTGTATCGCCATCTGGCTTGTGATCTTGTCTGTTTCAATCAGTACCTTTGGCAGAAGAAGGGCCTAAACCGCATGGCCACGATGGACGAAACACCGAATGTGGTGACAGAAGACGGGCTACGTGGCCTCTTGACCGAGGGCTACGTAATCGAAGTGGTCTGCAAGGAGGGTGCAGAGAAGCGCCACAACAGCTGGTACGGCGCTTGGGTTATCAGAGCCGTGGCACCCGATGGGCGACCAGACAAGATGCTTGTCACTAGCCGAAGCCTCCTCAAGCTGCGTGACTTCAAGACAATTGTCGGCCTCGTCAGCTTCCTTGCCGACATGGGCTGCACGACGGCAAGCATACCGCTCGTCGAAGGCGCGCGAGAACGTCACGCATCACCAAAAGGCCAAGGAGCGAACTGATCTGCTTGCCCCGAAACTCTAATCGGAACGGGTTTGTGAGATCGATCGATGGGATGCTGTGAAGGCGTTGCACATCACGGCTGTCACAGTAGGGTGTTGAGGCTTTAGCTCTGCATCATAGGGGGGGAACTCTTGCGGATTGTCGATAATACCACGACCCTTTTGGGCGATGACATGAAGCGAGAGCTAGCAGGGGCTTCGAAGTGCCGTATCGCGGCTGCGTGTTTTTCAATCTATGCCTTTGATGCCCTGAAATCTGAGCTGGGCAGGCTGAAAGAATTCGAATTCATCTTTACCTCGCCGACCTTCGTCCCAAACGGCGCGGTCGATCGCCTCAAGAAAGAACGACGCGAGTTTTTTATTCCACTGGCGCGTCCGGAAGGGGCTCTATCCGGCAGTGAATTCGAGATCCAGCTCCGCAACAAGATGACGCAGCGTGCCGTCGCGCGCGAGTGTGCCGAGTGGATCCGTAAAAGAGCGCGGTTCAAATCGAACGCGACCGCCGCGCCCATGCAGCAATTCGCCCATATTCAAAAGTCAGGAACCGAGACAGCCTACATGCCCCTTTCGGGCTTCACCGCTGTTGATCTTGGGTATCAGCGCGGAGATGCGGTATCCAGTTACACACAGGTGATGGATGAACCGCAGTTTGCGCAGACCTACCTGAACCTCTTCGATCAGATCTGGCACGATCAGGAGAAGCTTCGCGATGTGACGGCCGAGGTGCTGGAGCATATCGAGTCAGTTTATCAGGAGAATCCAGCCGAACGTGTGTACTTCCTGATCCTCTATAACCTGTTCAGTGATTTCCTGAGCGAGATCGACGAGGATGTCCTGCCCAAGGACAAAACTGGGTATCTGGAAAGCCTCGTCTGGCAGAAGCTCTTCAATTACCAGCGCGACGCTGCCGTTGGGGTGATCAACAAGCTTGAGACCTACAACGGCTGCATCCTTGCGGATTCTGTCGGCTTGGGGAAGACGTTCACAGCCTTGGCGGTGATCAAATACTATGAGTTGCGCAATAAGGATGTGCTGGTTCTCTGTCCCAAAAAGCTGGCGGACAACTGGCGCAACTATAACGCCAATCTGACAACCAACATCTTTGCCAAGGATCGCTTCCGCTACGACGTGTTGTGCCACACCGACCTGTCGCGCACATCCGGCGAGTCCTTCGGCATGCGCTTGGACCGGGTGAACTGGGGAAACTACGATCTTGTGGTAATCGATGAATCCCACAACTTCCGAAACAATGACGTCTACAAGGACCGCGAGACCCGGTATCAGCGCCTGATGAACAAAGTCATCAAGGCTGGGGTGAAAACCAAGGTCCTGATGCTCTCGGCCACCCCCGTAAACAACCGGTTCACCGATCTGCGTAACCAGCTGGCCCTTGCTTATGAGGGGCACTCTGACGCACTGAGCAAGAACCTCAAGACCAAGACGAGTGTCGAAGAAATCTTCCGCCGTGCGCAGACCGCGTTCAACGCATGGTCCAACCTGCCGCCCGAAAAACGTACACCAGCGGCAATCCTGCGATCATTGGATTTCGACTTCTTCGAGCTCCTCGATGCGGTCACCATTGCCCGTTCACGCAAGCATATCGAGACCTTCTATGACACAGCCGATATCGGGAAATTCCCGGCTCGACTAAAGCCCCTGTCACACCATCTACCGATCACTCAGCGGCCAGATGTCATAGGCTTCAACGAGATCTTTTCGCGGCTCAGTGATCTGAAAATGGCCGTCTATGCGCCGGTCAATTATATCCAGCCCAGTCGGTTGAAGAAGTATGAAGATCTCTACGACACCAAGACAGAGGGCGGCAAAGGCACGCTGAAACAGGCGGACCGTGAGAAAAGCCTTCAGGCGCTGATGACCACCAACCTGCTCAAGCGCTTGGAAAGCTCTGTCCATGCCTTCCGGATGACCCTTGGGGCCTTGTCCGGGAACATCGGTCGCACACTCGATGCGATTGCGCGGTTTGAAGCCTCGGGCGGGGCGGCGACGGTGGAAGACTTGGATATTGACCTCGAGGCCATCGCGGATGAGGACGAGGATTTCGCCGATTTCTCTGTCGGCAAGAAGATCAAGATTGACCTCGCTGACATGGACATCACGGCCTGGAAACAGGAGCTGTCCGTCGACAAGATCATCATCGACGGCCTGATAGGCGAGATGGAGCGCGTCACTCCTGGTGACGATGCGAAACTGCAGCATCTGATCGCGGAAATCGCGGACAAGATGGCCAGCCCCCTGAACCCCGGCAATCGCAAGGTGATCGTCTTCACTGCCTATGCAGACACTGCGAACTACCTCTTCGACCAACTCGCCCCGCATTTCGCAAAAGCGCAGAACGTCCACACCGGTATCGTCACCGGCTCCGGCAACCCCAAGACGACGCTCAAGAAATTCTACGACTTCCAGTCCGTCCTGACACTCTTCTCCCCCCGCGCCAAGGAGAAGGACAAGATCATGCCGGATGATCCCGCTGTGCTGGACATCTTGATCGGGACCGACTGCATATCCGAAGGCCAGAACCTTCAGGACTGTGACTACCTGGTCAACTACGACATCCACTGGAATCCTGTTCGCATCGTCCAGCGCTTTGGCCGGATCGACCGCATCGGCTCACCCAACACCCAAATCCAGCTGTCCAACTACTGGCCCGACATCAGCCTTGACGAGTACATCAACCTCAAGGAGCGGGTCGAAAACCGCATGCACATCGTCGACATGGCGGGCACGGGCGAGGATAACGTGCTGACCGCCAAGAGCAGCGACGTTGCCTATCGCAAGGATCAGCTTCAGCGCCTCCAGAACGAAGTGATCGAGCTGGAAGACGTCAAGACCGGCATTTCCATCACCGACCTTGGCCTCAACGATTTCCGGATGGACCTGCTCAACTACCTGAAAACCCACGAAGACCTACCGCGTATGCCCCACGGCCTGCATACGGTCATCCCGTCTGACCCGGCACGCGGCCTGCACGCGGGCGTCATCTTTGCGCTGCGCAACATCCATGACAGCGTGAACATCAACCAGATGAACCGCCTGCACCCCTATTACCTGATATACATCAGCCAGAACGGCCAGATCATCGCCGACCAGACGCAGGTCAAACGCTTGCTCGATCTGGTGCGCTCTGGGTGCAAGGGGGTCACGCAGCCCATCCGCGACCTCTGCTCCGCCTTCAACGCTGAGACGCAGGACGGGCGCAGGATGGACACCTATTCAACCCTGCTCAACGACGCCATCCGCTCCATGATCGAGGTGAAGGAGGAGCGCGACCTCGACAGCCTGTTCTCGGGCGGGCACACCACGGCGCTGACCCAGACCATCGCGGGGTTGCAGGATTTCGAGCTTATCGCCTTCATCGTGGTCCGCGACCCATGACGCTGTACCACTACCCGCCCCAGACGGCACTCAAGCGCGTCATCCCAAAGACCCGCATCTATGACGGAGCTGGCGCCAGCACCGCCCTGCGAGACCGCTTCGCGCGCGAGGTGGAACAGATTCTTTGGGCGCACAAACTTGCCCCCGAAACCCTGAACCTGCCCGCGACTAAGGCCGTACCGGAAATCCAGGTCATCCACCTGACGCCCAAGGGCGACAGCATCCATGACGATGTCCTGCGCGCGATCGACAGGGCCATTCCCTTTCCGCTGATCTTCGAGATCCACCACGGCACGCAGGTGGAGCCCGCCGCCGCCTACAAGCGCCCGTCCGAGGCCGAGGCCGGAAAATGGGTGATCCACGATCCCCTGCGCGCCCCCCGTACCACCAGCCGCGCGCCCCTGCCTGTCGCCGTGAACATGAGGGCGCTTTACGACGGTATGCTGGCCCCCTTCATCCCCGTGACGGCTCAGGCGGGCGAGGATGTGGAAACCCGCCTTGCGCGCGCGGCCGCAATCAGGGCAAAAGAGAAAGAAATCAACGCACTGCAAACCAAGATGCAGCGCGAGACACAGTTCAACATCAAACTGACCTTGCATGGCCAGCTGGCCAAGGCACAGGCGGAATTTGAGTACTTGAAAAACGGGGGCGCGGGATGACCGACGACATCGAGAACCTGAAGATGCACAGCCCCGACCTGACGGCGCAGAACGTCGACCGCATTGCAGCCCTGTTCCCCGGTTGCGTGACCGAGGCCAAGGGGCCAGACGGCACGCTGCGCCGGATGATCGATTTCGACCTGCTGCGGCAGGAATTGTCGGAAAGCATCGTGGATGGCCCGCAAGAGCGGTATCATCTGGACTGGCCAGGCAAGCGGCAGGCGCTGATCACGGCCAATGCGCCGATTGCGAAGACCCTTCGGCCCGTCCGGGCGGAGTCGGTAGATTTCGACACCACCCGCAACCTGTTCATCGAAGGCGATAATCTTGAGGCACTGAAGCTGCTGCAAGAGACGTATTTGGGCAAGGTCAAGATGATCTATATCGACCCGCCCTACAATACGGGGAAGGACTTCATCTATAAAGACAACTTCGCGAGTAGCCAAAAAGAACAAGAAGAAAAGGCAGGCGAACGCGACGCTCAAGGTGGGCAACTTGTATCAAACCCCGAAACCAGAGGGCGGTATCATTCTGACTGGATGTCGATGATGTATTCCCGCTTGTCCGTGGCAAAACGTCTATTGATGGATGAGGGTATCATCCTTGTCAGCATCGACGACTATGAACAAGCAGCCCTGCGTAAACTCTTGGACGAAGTCTTTGGCGAGCGCAATTTTGTCGCTCAACTTACTTGGGAAAAAGGTCGGAAGAACGATGCCAAGTTCTTCTCGGTTGGCCACGAATACATGCTGGTTTTCGGAAAGAACGTCACCAAGCTGAGAGAGAGAAACGAGTCTTGGCGTGAAGAGAAGCCCGGTGCCCGTGATATCTGGGACGAATTCACGAGGCTGCGAGCTATACACGGTGATGACTTCAAAACCATCGAGACGAGCTTAACGCAATGGTATTCCGACCTGCCCAAAGGTCACCCTGCAAAGAAGTGGGCGCGATACAAGCGTGTGGATAAGTATGGCCCTTGGCGTGATCGTGATATCTCATGGCCGGGCGGCGATGGCCCTCGGTATGATGTAATCCATCCAGTAACTAAGCAGCCTTGTGCCGTTCCAGAACGCGGCTGGATCTATGCTTCGCCAGACGAGATGCAAAGGCAAGTCAAACTTGGTTTAGTCGAGTTTCGTGCAGACCACACAGAGCCACCCTTCCGCAAAGCTCACATTCGCCCTGCACCCGGTGAAGCAGAGGATCAGCTGGACAATCAAGATTCGGAAACGGACGAGGAAGACGAAACCGAAGACGCTGAATTTGCAACTCAGGTTCGCGGGTCCTATTTCTACAAGCAATCCCAAGTGTCTGTTAAATACTTGCGAAAGCTAATGGAGGGCAAAGTCTTTACCAACCCGAAAGACCATGACGAGCTTGCAAGATTGATCGAATACGTAACCCCGAATGATCGTTCTGGGATCATCATGGATTTCTTTGCGGGTTCAGCCAGCACCGCCGAGGCTGTTCTTAGAGCTAACGCTACCTATGGAAGCAATCACCGATTTATAATGGTGCAGCTACCAGAGAGCCTCGAAGACGCAGAACGTAACACGACCGGAACTGCAAAGAAGACCGTTCAGGCTGCGATTAAGCTGATGAAGAAGCTTGATAGGCCACTGGTGCTGTCTGAAGTATCGAAGGAACGCATCCGCCGCGCTGGCTCGGCTGTGTTGTCTTCCGGCGTTTCGGACGACTGGAACCGGGATGTGGGCTTCCGCGTGCTGAAAATCGACAGCTCGAACATGGCCGATGTATATTACACCCCTGACGCCACCACGCAGGCTGACCTGCTGTTGCGCGTGGACAACATCAAACAGGGCCGCACGGCGGAAGACCTGCTGTTCCAGGTGCTACTCGACTGGGGCGTCGACCTGACCCTGCCCATCACGCGGGAGACGGTGGAGGGCAAGACCGTCTTCACCGTCGCAGGCACCGCCCTGATCGCCTGTTTCGACAACGGCGTGGACGAGGCGCTGGTCAAGACGCTCGCCACCCGCAAACCTCTGCGCGTGGTGTTCAAGGACACCGGCTTCAAGGACGACGCGACCAAGATCAACGTGAAGCAGATCTTCAAATCCCTCTCGCCCGACACCGAGGTCAAGGCGATCTGATGGACCCAGCCGCGTTGCGCCAGAAACTGACAGACCTGATCGCCACCTGGGAAAACGAGGTGGTCGAGTTCAAGGAGGCGTCGAACGAATACGACACCGACAAGATCGGGCGCTACTTCTCGGCGCTGGCGAACGAAGCGAACCTCCGCGACGCCGATGCTGGCTGGCTGGTGTTCGGTGTGAACAACAAGACCCGTGATGTGGTGGGCACGAATTACCGGCCCGAGCGGGAGCGCCTGGACGGGTTGAAGCACCAGATCGCCCAAGGGGCCGACCCAAGCACAACGTTTCGTCAGATCCTCGAGGTGGATGTGGACGGCAAGCGCGTTGTCATGCTGGAAATTCCGCCTGCGCCAAGGGGTATTCCCATTGCGTGGCAGGGGCAGACCTATGCCCGGGCGGGTGAAAGCGTGACTGCGCTTGGGTTTGTGAAACAGGATGAAATCCGCAACCAGACCCTGCAGGGCGACTGGAGCGCACAGGTCGTGGACGGGGCCACGCTGGACGATCTAGACCCGCAAGCGGTGGAGCGCGCGCGCCGGGACTTTGCGCTGAAACATCAGAACAGGATCGACGCAGAGGAGGTGCGCGGCTGGCCGGTGGCGACCCTTCTGGACCGGGCCAAAGTCACGCAACGCGGACAGGTGACGCGCACCGCGCTGCTGCTCTTGGGCCGTGCGGAGAGTGCCTATCTGCTGTCACCCCACCCCGCCCAGATCACATGGAAGCTGGTCGGGCAGGAAACGGCCTATGAACATTTCGGGCCACCGTTCCTGCTGTCGACCTCGCAACTGTATCAACGCATCCGCAACATCCAGCTGCGGCTGTTGCCCGATGACGAGCTGTTGCCGCATGAGGTGTCGAAATACGATCAGAAGGTGGTGCTGGAAGCGCTGCACAACTGCATCGCCCATCAGGACTACCGCCAGAACCAGCGGATCATCGTGACCGAGCGGCCGGATCGCTTGGTCTTCGAGAACGCGGGCCATTTCTACGAAGGCGCGCCCGAAGATTACGTGCGCGGCGACAAGACACCGAGGGGCTATCGAAACCCCTACCTGGTGCAGGCCATGGTCGAGCTGAACATGATCGATCAGATGGGCTACGGCATCCAGCGCATGTATGAGATGCAGCGCAGGCGCTACCTCCCGATGCCGGACTACGAAGTGGCAGGGGATGCCGTCGTGATGACCTTGTATGGAGGGGTGGTCGATCCGGCCTATACCAGGGTGCTGATGGAACATGGCGGTCTGAAGCTCGCGGATGTGCTGGCGCTGGACCGGGTGCAAAAGGGGCTCGAGGTGCCGGACGAGGCTGTTCGAGCGCTGAAGCGCAAGGGACTGATCGAAGGGCGCAAGCCGCGGTATCGCGTGTCATCGACCGTCGCTGCCGCCTCGGGCAAGAAGGCGGCCTACATCAAGACCCGGGCCTTCGATGACCAGCACTATGCCGATATGCTGGTGCAGTATTTAAGAGAGTTCGGCACCGCCTCACGAAAGGACGTTGATGACCTGTTGTGGGACAAGCTGAGCGATGCCTTGGATGAGGCTCAGAAAGCCAACAAAATTGGCAATCTTCTCAGCGGCTTGCGGCGGAAGGGTGTAATTTTCAACGCCGGTTCGAAGCCTGCTCCGGCCTGGAAGCTGAGCGAATGAAACGGGAACATCGTACGAAAGAAACTACGCAAGAAGCGCTCGATTTAAGAAAGCGGCAGCCATGAAGATCAAGTTCAAGTCGCAGCCCTATCAGGCGCAGGCGGTCGATGCCGTGGTCGATTGCTTCGACGGCCAACCCCGGCAAGATGCGCTGCGCTATACCATCGACCCCGGCGCTGGCCCCCAGGCGCGGATGGAGATCGCAGGCTTCGGCAATGCGGAGGTTCTGCAAAGCCTGGATCTGCTTGGCAATATCCACAAGGTGCAACGCCGCGCTCTGCTACCGCTGTCCGAAAGCCTGACCTCCTACGTGGACGACAAGGGAAAAGCCAAGCCGCGCAGCTATAACCCCGGCGCGCGGGTGAACTTGGACGTCGAAATGGAGACCGGCACGGGCAAGACCTATGTCTACCTGCGCACCATGTTCGAGCTGCACAAGCGGTATGGTTGGTCGAAGTTCATCATCATGGTGCCTAGCGTCGCCATCCGCGAAGGCGTGGCCAAGTCGATCCAGATGACGGCTGAGCATTTCCAGCAAGAATACGGGAAAAAGCTGCGAGCGTTTGTGTATAACTCCAAGCGGCTGCATGAGCTGGAAAGCTTTTCCTCGGACGCGGGCATCAATGTAATGGTGATCAACGTCCAGGCCTTTGCGGCCACAGGAGCGGATAACCGGCGAATTTACGATGAGCTGGACGATTTCCAGTCCCGACGCCCGATCGATGTGATCGCCAAAAACCGCCCGATCCTGATCTTGGACGAGCCGCAAAAGATGGAAGGGCCCGCGACTCAGGAAAGCCTACCCAAGTTCAACCCGCTGTTCATCCTGCGCTATTCGGCGACGCACAAGACCGTGCATAACAAGGTGCATCGCCTGGACGCGGTGGATGCGTTCAACCAGAAACTGGTCAAGAAAATCCGCGTGCGGGGGGTGGAAACCAAGGGGCTGAGCGGGACGAACCCCTATCTGTTCTTGCACCGCGTCGATGTGACATCTGCCGCCCCGGTGGCTTTCGTCGACCTGGAGGTGAAGACGGACAGCGGGATCAAACGCATGAGCCGCAAGCTGGAACAGGGACGCAACCTTTTCGATCTGTCCAAGGGGCTGGAGGTGTATCGCGGTTTCGTGGTGGCCAACATCGATGCCCGCGATGACACAGTGCATTTTACGAATGGCGACGTCCTGCGTGCGGGCGAAGCCTCGGGCGATGTGACCGAGAAGGATATCCGCCGGATACAGATCCGCGAGACGATTTCGGCGCATCTGGAGCGGGAACAGGTGCTGTTCGCGCGTGGGGTCAAGGTGCTGTCGCTGTTCTTCATTGACGAGGTGGTGAAGTATCGCGATTACGATGCGCCCGATGAACAGGGCGAATATGCCCGGATGTTCGAAGAGGAATATGCGCAGGCGGTCGAGGCGCTGCTGGGCGAGTTGCCGCTGGAGAACGTTGAATATCGAAAATACCTCGATGGGATCGAGGTGGGAAAAACCCATCGCGGCTACTTCTCGATCGACAAGAAGGGACGGATGACCGACCCCAAGGCTGCGGCACGGGGTGAGATGGCAGGCCAATCCACCGAGCCTAGCGACTACGATCTGATCCTGAAGCACAAAGAGCTGCTGTTGTCGTTTGAGGAACCCACGCGGTTCATCTTTTCACACTCCGCCCTACGCGAAGGTTGGGACAACCCCAATGTCTTCGTGATGTGCATGCTCAAGCATAATGACAGCCAGAACACTATTTCCCGCCGCCAGGAGGTGGGGCGCGGGTTGCGCATCGCCGTGAACCGGAATGGCGAGCGGATGGACCATCCTGTGACGGTGCATGACATCAATGTGCTCACGGTGGTTGCGTCCGAGAGCTACAAAGGCTTTGTGGCTGCGCTCCAGAAAGAGATCGTCGAGAATCTTTCGACCCGTCCAAGGCAGGCGGACGCCGAATATTTCGCCGGCAAGACCCTGAAGACAGAGGATCAAGAGCTGGTGCTTGACAAGGTTCTGGCCAAGAAGCTGGAACGCTTCCTGATCAAGAACGACTTTGTGGATGAGGATGGCCACATCACTGCGGCCTATCACGAGGCCCGCAAGGCCGATGCCATCGAGGCCCTGCCCGAAGAGCTGGAACCCCATCGTGAGGCCGTGTTGACCCTGATCGACACGGTGTTCAACGGGCGCGCGGTCGAAGATATGTTCAGCGACGGGCGCAAACCGAAAAAGAACCCCCTGAACGACAATTTCCACCGCAAAGAGTTTCAAGAACTCTGGCGCCGGATCAACCGCAAGGCCGTCTACCAGGTCGAATTTGAAAGCGCCACATTGGTCCGAAGCTGCATCGACCGGCTAGAGCGCGACCTGAGGGTGACGCCACTGCAGTATCTGGTGACCGAAGGGGCCTTGGAAGACGCTGTGACGGATGATCGTCTGCGCGCGGGGGAGGCCTTTGTCCAAGGCAAGGTTCGGACCGAGACGGGCAAGAGCGCGCATTCTCGAGTGTCCTATGATGTCATTGGGGCGATTGCCGAAAACACAGACCTGACCCGCAAAACCGTGGGTGACATCTTGACCGGCATCCAGGCCGCTAAGTTTGGGGAGTTTGCAAAAAACCCAGAGCAGTTCATCGCCGATGCCTCGCACCTGATCCAAGAACAAAAGGCCATCGCGGTCATTGAGCGGCTGACCTACGACGCCACGAAAGACAGATATGATGCCGAGCTGTTCACGGCTGGAGAGACGGGCAATGACTTCAAGAACGCGACCGACAAACTAAAGAACCACGTCTACGACTACGCGATCGTTGACTCAAAGGTTGAACGAGACTTCGTCCGTGATCTCGACACCAGCACCGAGGTGGTCGTCTATTCCAAGCTGCCTCGGGGGTTCCTCATCCCCACGCCGGTCGGCGATTACAACCCAGACTGGGCGATTGCTTTCCGAGAAGGTGGCGTAAAGCACCTCTACTTTGTGGCTGAAACCAAGTCCGATCAACCGTCGATGAAAATGCGGGAGTTGGAGCAGACCAAGATCAAATGTGCACGGAAGTTCTTTGATGAAATCGGTCGGAGGATCAACGAGGATCGTGTGAAATACGGTGTCGTCACCAGCTACGCTGAACTGATGGCCTTGGTGAAGGAGGTGGCTTGAAAGGGAGCTGACCGGCGGAGATCGGCAACTGGCTCCGGTCACGGCTGGATTAAAGACCAGTGGTAGGTCAGCCCAAATCTACGATGCCCACGTGCGCGGAGAATGACGCGTTCATATGAACAGCAGCAGGAGGGGGTCGGCGTCGCACTTACGGCGCAGGCACCAGTGCCATAATCGGCCGTGCCTTTGGGTAGGTGAACCCGAGCGATCGAGGGAGTTCGGTCGCTTCGAGCCGGATCGACAGTTCGCGCAATGTCGCGGCATGCTCTTTGGAAAGTACGGTTGAGGGCGCTTCCTCCCAGGTGCAGCGATTAAGTAGCGTCAATAACTCACCGTCTCGCAGGATGTTGGACTGCCCGTATTGTAGTCCGAGGACGATGCGATGGACGGTTGTTTTCGTTCCCGTCAGTTCGTCTTCCACCCTTGCCAGAAGGATCGGGTTTTCGAGGTCCTTGAGGTATGCGGCAAAGACCGGCTGGTTGACTGCATGCTCTAGGAGCTTGTCGACAAGAGAATGCCCGATCCCCATCATTCGGTTCATCTGCTCCTGTAGAGCGAGGTCGCGGTCAAACGTCAGGCCATCGTATCGGGATTTCAAATCCAGATCGTTGCGCCAGATCTCGGGCGTCGCGATCGACAGACCCGCCTCAGAAGTCGTGACCCTGCGCCCGTGTGTCTTGGCGGCGTTCCGGAAGAATGGCTCGAGTTGCGGGAGGTCAAGCTGCGGGATTTCCTTGGCCATGCTGACGGAGTCGTACTTCGATGCCGAGCCGAAAAGGCTTCGGGCTGTCGCGAGCGCGTTGTCACCCCCGAACCGGTTGCTGTTGGCAGACCACCAACTCTTCAGCGTTTCCCGCCCTTGTTTCGAAAACCCCTCGGAATAAAGCTCGTCGAAAACCGTGGATCCAGCCATGCCGATCACGAGCTGGGCAATGTCCTCGGCTTCCTCCATCGAGGCACTGAGCGTGGCCTGGATCCGCGCGAGCTTTTCTTCGAGAAGAGACCAGATACGTGCCTCGACGGTTTCAGGGTTTCGCAGCAGGTAGACGGATACGGCGCGGGTCTGCCCATAGCGGTTGAGGCGACCGACCCTTTGGTGCAACCGCATCGGGTTCCAAGGAAGATCGACATGCACCAGCGTGGCGCAGCGATGCTGAAGGTCGATGCCTTCGCCGCCCGCCTCGGTCGAGATCAGGAAGCGGGTGCGTCCGGCATTGAAGTCTTCGGCCGCTGTGTCACGAGACAAGCTGCGCGCCTCGGTTGTGCCGTCGGTATTCAAGATCGTTAGGCGTTCGTCACCGTTGATGAAACCTGAGCTCCCTTCGCCGAAACGCGCTTCCAATGCGTTCAGGACGAGGGCTTGGGTGGCCTTGTATTCCGTGAAGAGCAAGACCGGCTCGCCGACCTTGAGTTCGGTCTCGATCAAGTCAATCAGCCTCTGGATCTTGGTCTCATGGGTGATTTCGTCGGCGCGGGCGAGGATCTCGTCGAGGCGGGCGATCTCGTCGGACATGAGCGTCGGGGAATTTTCTCCCAGAGCGCTTTCCTCGCGTTGGGACCGTTCGTCGTCCTCTTCATCCTCTGGCGGCTCTGCGATCTGTGCGGCGCGTCTTCCACCTTGCGCAATCGTCGTCGCCAGCATGCCCCGCCGTTTCGACAGGGCGCTGCGGATCGCCGCGATGGAACTGGCGGCAAGCTTCTGGAGCGCGATGAGCAAGAGCATGCGCGAGGTACGCTCTCGGCCGGCAAGGTCGCTCGCATAGGCCCGCCCATCGAGGATGAACTCGCTCATGACGTTGTAGAAATCTGCCTCCGCCTCGGTATAGCCGTAGTCGACGGTCTGGGTGTTCACCGGCTTGAACAGCGGCTTGCCTTGTAGGTCGGTCACCGTGGCCTTGTTGTTGCGGATCATCGCTTCGGGCAGATGCGCAAGCTGCTCCTCGATCTCGCGCTGAGGGTCGAACAGATCGGGCCGCAGGAGGTGCATCAGGGCGAGGAAACCGAAGTCCTTGCCCCGGTGCGGTGTGCCGGTGAACAGCACCAGCGAGCCGATCTTGCCTGCGGCCTGCATGTCCTTCAGCAGGTTATATGTCAGGGTTGCGCTGCGTTCGACCGCCTGGAAGTGGTGGGCTTCGTCAACCAGAACCAGATCCCACGGCTCGGCCATCAACAGACGCTCGCGCGCCTTGTCCATGCGGAGCGTATGGAACGAGGCGACCACTTTGTCGGCCGTCTCCCAGTAGCTGATCTTTCCGCGATCGAGGTCGGCGGAGTAGAGGTTGAGACGGATGTCGAACATCGTCTTCATCCGGTCGAGCCATTGCGGGGCAAGACGGGCCGGGGTCAGCACCAGAACGCGCTTTACCCGGTCCGAGGAGAGCAGCGGATCGAGGATCAGGCCCGCTTCGATGGTTTTCCCAAGGCCCACGTCATCGGCGACCAACCAGCGGGCTGGCCAGTTGCGCGTCACCTGGCGGCAGACCCAGAGCTGATGGGGCAGAAGCTTAACCCGGGTGCGCGTAAAAACGCCCCATTGGTCGTTGATCGACCGGATCAGGAGCGCCTGCGCCTTCGCCAGCGTTGCTGTCGAGTCGTCCGTAGTGAGGTCGGCAAGCCGATCCTCCAGCGACTCGATGCGCATCAACTGGGCTGTCTCCACCCTATGAATGTCCGTGCCGAACTGGACGAGGCTGAAGACTCCCTGATCGACCACGATACGGCCTTCACCATGATCCAGATGCCGAACGGATTGTTCAGGGGCGAAGGTCGTCATTTAATGGGGTCCCTTTCTTCATCGTCGGATTGCGGCCCAGTCGAGGGTCCTGGCCTGAAGATGTCCGCCTGCGCGCCCTCATGCTTCTGGGTCATCAAGAGCTGGATGGGAAGGTCAAGGGCGCCACCGAAAGACGCGCGGTCCCTAAGACCTGCCTCGAACTCCGGGTAGATTTCACGTGAGGCATCCATTCCGCCCGAGCCAAGGAGATGTCTCCAACCTATCCGATCCGCGAAACGCCTCATGGCCTCGGAGTTCGCCCAGCCGTAACCGTGCATGTAGCCGCCGAGATCGCCCCAGATACCGGCCCGCACACCCTCACGGATCATCCAGTTCGCGCCGGTTCCTAGCGCGCGGATTAACGAAGCTCCCTCGGTACCGCGCCGCTGATGCGACGGCGAGGCACTCGGCCACCAATGATCGACGAGGCTGATCACTCCGTCGCGTTGAACGAACCTTGGCAGGTTTTGGTAGACGTCGACGTAATCTGGAAGCCAGCGCGCGACGACGTATAGCTCTCCCAGCGCACGGCGCCAGCGGCGATAGTCCTCGGCCTTGCCGTCTATGCTCGCAAGCTCGTCCAGCCGATCCGTCCACGGCTTGTAGCTATGGGCCTGCGAGATCCGCGCCATCTCTCCCCACCAGCCGGCGCCCCGGGCGTTTTTGATGAAGTTGCGGCTGGCGGTCGCGTTGCCCCATTCGATGCTTCGGAAGACGCCCTGGGCGAAGAAGGTGAACCAGCCTTCAGGGTCATCGTCGAAGTTCTTGTCGCGGAGCCGTTCCGGTTTGGAGTTTGCAGGGTATGTCTCCAAGCTGTAGTTGCTGCAAAGCTCCTGGGATTGTCGCGTCCACCATGCATGGAGACGCTCGAGCACGAGTGCTGGATCCGGCAGATCCTCAGGCTGGCCAGTCCCGTAGTATACGTGTTCAGGGGCAGAGTAATGGGTCCCATCGAGGCGTTCCTCGTGTTCGCCGGCATAGAGATGTGGAAGAATGTGCCGCAGAAGATCGTTGCGGTTCAATCCCTGTGCGAAGTCACTATCGCAAAAGGCTTCGAAATCATGGGGGAGCCAGCTGCACCAGCGGACACGCAACTCCTCGGCCAGCTTTTGGCCTCTATCGCCGCGCATCATGTAAGTCACGACCGCGCGCTTCGCTTCGATCGTTTTGCATTCGCGGGCGAATTGGGCGAGCCTCGCCGGTGCAAGAAGGCTGCCGAGATGACCGCTACCGCGTGCGAGTTCGTAAAGGCTGAGCGCGTCGCCGGTGTAATCCCCGGACAGGACGTATTCCGATGGCACGAACTCGGAAATCAACTGCTCGTCCGGACCTGCCCGGTCATTGCCATGCGGCATGAATGCTGCCGACCCCCATTTGCCATCCGCCATGCGGAATGTCGCATCGCGCAAATGGAGCAAGGCCTGGTCTCTCTCGCCCTGCTCCATGCGCGCGGATGACAGGATACTGCCAAGCCAGGTCGCCAGATCGGGGTCGATCCGGCGGGACTCTTTTAGGACCTCCGCCAGAAGGCCACCACCGTGCAGCGGACTCGGCACCCGGAGGCCGATCTGTTCGAGCGTACGGGCTGCCTTGCTCGACACGCTGCGCGACAGCAATCGATGGGCTGCCGGATGGCCTGCAAGCAGCTCCGCGGCATCCGGCAAGTCCATGACGCCGGCCACTTGCCAGAGGACTTCCGTGGCTTGCAACAGGGGCTCAAAGGGGGCGGTGAGACCTGTAGGGAAGACGGGCGCATCGCAGACTAGGCTCGCCCAGCCAAGCCGGGCGGCGTCGGGGGCCAGATTGGTGACGTCACGCGGTCGGGTGTCGTCCACGTGGAGCGACCCCAGCAGGTCGTGACGCAGATCCGGTGTGAAGCTGTCGGCGAGGGCGGTCCAGAACAGGCTTCTTCCTTCGTTCGGGTCCGGGTTGGATAGTCCTGCCTTGAGGGCAAACGCAGGCCAGTGGCGTTCAAGCAGCTTTGCCAAGGCCTTGAGCCTGCGCGCGAGGCTGGTGCCGTGCTTGCGGAAGAGGGCCTTGCGATCGTCCAACGTGCCTCGCAGGTGCCCCCGGCCCGGGTTGACTGCAAAGCTGCGGCTGTTCATCAGCCAATGCGGACGCGCATCGACATCCAGTGGTGCCAGCAACCACAGGCCAGGTGTTCCTTTGGCGGGGGGGATCGGCCCGGTCGGACCGAGAGGCAGGAACAGCGTCGTATCGTCGTCCAGGTCCAGGACAAGCGCCTTACCGGCTTCGGTTCCGGTCAAGGTCAGAATGCGGACGTTCTCGGCACCCGTGTCTTCGAAGGAGGCGCCGAAGGTCTCGACAAGAGCCTCCTTACGGATATCGACCTGCCGGATGCCGCGCGCCATGGCGGGCAACCAGCGCGCCGACTGGCGGAAGGCGTCCCAAGCCGTGTCGTAATCCTGTCCCCCGTTCTGATCGAATTCAATGATCGTCGCGGGGCGGCCCTGCCTTGTCGCATCAAATGAACGCTCCTTTCCTTGATCCCAAGGATCGGGCAGCAGCCCTCCGCGAACGTGGCAGGCGACGTGTCGGCTGGCAATGCGCACCTGATCGGCCAGCAGGTGTACTGCCTTGAAGCCGAGGCCGAACTTGCCAGTCACGGCCTCCGCGCGATCCTTGTCACTGAGGTTGAGCAGGAGCATGTGGTATAGGTCGCGGTGCCATCCCATGCGTTCGCCGTGACTGCCTGCACCGACAACGTTGATGAGCCTTCCCCAGTGAATCATGGTTGTCGTTCCGCGATCTCGTGACAGCTCGAACTTTCCGGGAGCATCGCTCCAGGCTGGATCTTGCTGCCAGGCGTCGTCCGCGTTCTGGAAAAGTTCGAAAAAGATTCGTGCCGGGGCGTATCCATCCTCTGTAATCCGCGCCCGCACGCGTTCCAGCAATTCCGCGTGACCTTCGGGTTGATCGACTTTCGTCCAGAGCCGATCCTTGAGATCTTGGCGGATGGTATCGACACCGTCTCCAGCGCCGCGCACGGCATCCTCGTAGTCCTTGCGCGCGCGTTCCAAAGTGCCGCCTGGCCTCGGCTTCATCTCGCCAAGGATTTTCGGCATCTGGTCACGGATTTCGGCCCTGACCGCACTCGCGACATGTTCGGCAAACCGCGCACGACCTGCAAGCAGCGCCTCCAGAGCTGCGCGTGCTTCGGGTTGATCCTTTACACTGCCGACATACTCCTCGGCGAGGGTCCGGCAGAATTCAGTGACATGTCGGTCCGTCAGCCGAACATCGTCCGGCAACACGACGTCGAGAGCGCGTCGCCTTGTCAGGTTGTGCAGATCCTTGGTTTGCTCGTTTTTCCAGTTCTGATGGATTGTTCCGACGATCTCCAACGGCTGAGCGTCCCCGAGCGGGAGCATCACGGGTGTTCCCGCGATGGTGACGAACTCGTCCTCACCTTGCAGATCGCGTCGCGGACGGAACTGGATTCGCATTCGGGCGGATCGGGCCATGAGGCTCTGGTCGCTACCTTTTCGATACGCCGTATCTACCTGGTTCTCGAAATCGCGCTCGATCCCCTCGATCACCGGGGTGGCCAGCCCAAGCTCTTCACGCATCAGCGCGCGCCAGCAATCCGACCGACCGAGCATGAACACCAGAACGGCGAGCATCTCGGCGGGTACGGCAACTTTCGCACGGGCGAGGATCAGCCTCAGGCTATCGGCGGACTGCTTCTCCGTCAGTTCAGCGGGCGCGTCACTTGGGCGAAGCTTTCGCGGGTCGTCACTCGAACCCTGTGCCGATTGCGGGAGCAGCCGCGACAGTTCGGGGTCAAGACGATGCACGAAGGCAAGGGCACCGCCATGCGCGACCACCTCGTCGGCGGCACGCCAGGTTCCGTCGCGCGTTGGCACCCGTGTTCCGGAAAGGATTTTCCCGATCTGATCGTTCGACGTTCTCGCCAGAACGCGGAAACCCGAGTCATAGACGGCACGGGCAGACTGGTTCCCTAAAGCGGCGATGCGTGAGAGAGAATCCATCCAACCATGGAAATGGTCAGGCTCAGGAGCCCCGTGCTGCTGGACCTCGCGCACGATGGTCTGTGCCTCGGCGCCTGGCGTCGACAACAGCCAGGCCAGAAGGGGCCATCCCGGCAAGGTCAGGTCCGCGCCGTCTTTTGCGAGGGACTGCAGGTAAGGGGCGATGTCACCGGGCCGCTCGCCGATCCAGCACGGGAGGCTTCCATCAGAGAGACGGTCCAGAAGCGCACTTTTGCTTGCGGCGGTGTCCTTCAGCACACCGTCCTTCACCAGAAGATGCAGGGTGTCCTCGTCGAGCAGGCCGACTGGTACATCCTTGCGTGTTGCCATGTCCGAGGGGAGCAGGCCCGAATTCAAGCCAGGTAGGTCCATTACTGCCGCGGGCGCGACTGTGCGCCCATCGATCAGGGAGAGCCATTGCGTCTCAGCAAGCAGAGGTAGCGTTTCCGCTGTCCTGCCGTCCCGAATGGCTGCGATGATTAGTGCAACATGCTTTGCAGGCTCGGATTGGCCGAGCAGGAATGCAAGTTGCCGCTCCGCGGACCAGATGCGCGCCGAAGTTATCCGGCGAAACTGTTCCTGCGCCGCGTTGCCGAACGGGGCGTGCAAGATCGGCACATCGATGCCGTCTGGAAAGGGCAAGTCCGGGTTCTGGCGAAAGCCATGCACAGCAGCAACGCGCCCCTGGTTGGTCTCGAAGATCGGCAGAAGTTCGAGATCTTCGTCCGGGATATTCGCCGTGAAAAAGGCGGAGAACAGTTCGGGCGAAATCGGAGTGGCTGCGATATGCCTCTGATTGGACACGAACTTTTCGCCAAGTGTCGAACCATCGAACTTCCGGACGCCAAGCTGTCCCTGTTTCACGGCGTCAATGCGAATCATCAGGGTCGAATTCAGCAGGATGGTCTTGTCGTCTCGTCCGACAAGGCTGCGCGCGAAAGTGTCGAGTTGGCCGTTCCCCCCTTCGATCCACAGCAGGTCGCGGTCATCGAAGCGGGCTTCGCGGCGTCCGGCAAGGAGCGCGCGCAGGTACGGGCGGTACTTGCTCTCGGTGCTCCAGAGCTTGTGCATCAGGTCGAGACGCGCTTCATCTGGTCCCGAAGCATCTGCCTCTGCTGCAAGACGCGCCGTTTCATAGGGAGGATCTTTCGCATAGGTCAGACCGGCTCCGAGCTCGGTCAGGAGCTGGGCAGCCTCGGCGTAGTTGATCATCATAGCGCCGGCACCTGGAGCTGCACGTTCGAGCAGTTCAACAAGCTTCCGGTTCTCGTTATTGTACGCGAAAAGCCGAGCGCTGCTTGCTGCCTTTGACAGATCGTCGAGGCTGGCGCTGCGCGGGAAGCCAAGCCCCTTGTCGACACGGACGATGTGCAGTGTCCGGAACTCCGGATCGCTCTGCGCCTCGGCCAAATTGTCTCCCATCGCCTTCAGGATGGCAATTGCGGCGGTTGCGGCCGCGTCCTCGGTCGCGGTGTCCTTCAGCAGCGGTTGCAGGGCCGTCAACAGGGCCTTTGCTTCGATCAGCGACAGGGTTCGGGCTCCGAAGCTTGTCGGACGCCAGTCTTGGTGAATACAAAGCGGCGCGGCCTCGACCGCGGCTAGAGTCCGGCGCATCTGGCTGCTGCGCATCACGCTGGGTGGCATGGGCAGCACGCAATCATCCGGAAGATGGCGAAGAACCATCCGGATGTGTTCGCCCTGTGCCATATCGACATCACGCTTTGTCATCGCCTGGCGAAGCAGGCTCAGGACGGGCGCGACAAGCGTTGCCGACTTGTCCAGACGCTCGCGGCGTGCAAAATCAAGGAATTCGCCAAACCGTGCGAGCTTTCCCCCCTGACCAAATGCAGCGGCAGTCAGGAGCCCGGCTATTTTTGCAAGTTCCTCGTCCTGCCAGGCCGCGGCAACTGGTGCCAAGACTGCGTTGGACCCGACTGTTGGAACAAGGTTCCACTCAGCCATGTGTTGCTCGAGGTCGGGGATCAGTTCCAGGATCCGGGGAAGCCGGGTGTCTTCCGGCGCGGGCAGTGCCCGAAATTGAAGATTCGGCGCGTTCAGCGTCCAGCCGATCTTTCGGTCGTTCAAGGTCCGCGCCAGAACCTGCCGCGACGAGATTGCATTGCGATGGTTCCTTATGAGACCGGATGCATTCAAGCCGGATACGACTGCCAGTAGCCCCATCTCGGTCAATGCGTCTGACTCGAGCGCATCCATCAACAAACCCGGCAGCAGAGGCAGCACGAGTTCGTCGCGCACCCGCGCGTTCCACGCGGCGCTGACGTCGTCCGGCGTGTCCTTGTCATGACCGAGGATGGCGTCCCGTCCGCTCGTTACGAAGAAGTAGCCATGCAGAAACAGCCGCACCTGTCCGGTCCCGACGACGCGGGGCGCGCTTTCGCTCGCGACCGGAAGGAAAACGGACCATGTGATGTCGAGTTCATCTTGCCCGTCGGGATCGACGAGAAGCGCCACGGCACCATGCGGCAACGCCTTCTGTGGAACCATGGCATCGTCCTGCCGGTCGAGGATATCCGGCCAACCTTCCGAGTCGGTCAGATCGGTGCCAAAATCCGCCGGCGCCATCATTTCTTTGCCGACGCTGCGGATTCCGGCGCACAGCGGACCACCGAAATCCGTCTGCCCCGGCGTTGCAGGATCAAAGCGCAAGCGCGGGGAAGCGGCCCGATCAATGACACTGGACGTGCCATCGGTCACGATAACTTCGAGTTTCCGGACGTTACGCAACAGCGAAACGATGCCAGACAGCCAGAACGGGTCGTTGGCATCATCCAGCAAGCTTGTGTCGTAGGACTTGGGTAGGAAGCCGCTGGTGGTCGTCTTCGGTTTGAGGGTTGGGCTCCGGAGGGGATACCATTGGACCATCTGACGGGCGGAGCCTGCGAGGCCACTGGACAGAAGCAGATCACGGTCCCGCGTGGTCAGTGCGGCTTTCCATTCGACGCATGCATCACCGGGTTTCCCGATGACAATATAGGGATTAACCACGAGGGAGGGCACCTCAGTGTCGTGCCCATCAGAAACAACGAGGAAAGCATCGCAGACGTGGAACGCCGTCTTCTGTCCCATCCCGAACCGCCCGATAGCAGCGGTGTCGGTGGCCTTGATGCTGCCGCCGAAGCGCGCAATGCCTTGCGCTGATTCCGCGTCATATCGGCCGTCGTTCGCAACCATCAGCCCCGGAACCCTCAGGAGCGGGTGATCTGCCTCGGGCCAGCCGGGCAGGACTGCGATCCTGACTTGCTCTGAACCGGAATCATCGTAAGCGCGACGCCGATCCCCTCCTGCCATTTCTGACTTGATCCAGCCATTCTGTGCGCATGCGCGTGACGGAGGGTTTGGATTTTGGAAGTAGACGGCAAAATGGGCGTCCATTTGGACGGCTCGATGGGTGCCGGGGTTTCCCGGCTGGAAGTGATCGAGGGGCCGAGCGGTCGTCGGCGGCGCACGAAGGCGGAGCGGGCGCGGATCGCGGCGGAGAGCATGATGCCGGGGGTGACGGTCGCCGATGTTGCGCGCAAGCACGGCACGACGCGCTGGCAGATTTACGATTGGCGCAAGCAGATACGCAAAGGCAATCTGCTGGTGCCCGAGAGCGTGGCGGCCTTGCCGATTTTCGCGGAGCTGGTGGTCGATGACAGCGCGGCGGAGGCGCCGCCGGCGCGTGGCGCGTCCGAGGTGGAGATTGTCATCGGCGATATCGTGATCCGTGCTGGCGCTGGTGCCGATGAGGGCCAGCTGACGCGGGCGATCCGCGCGGCACGGGCCGCGGCATCGTGATGTTCGGACAGGGTGGGCCGGTGAAGGTCTTCGTGGCGACCCGGCCGGTGGACTTCCGAAAGGGCATCGATGGGCTGTCGCTGGCGGTGCAGGAGATGTTCGGGATGGATCCGTTTTGCGGAGCCGCCTTCGTCTTCCGGGCGAAGCGGGCGGACCGGATCAAGCTGCTGATCTGGGATCAGACCGGGATGGTTCTGGTTCACAAGCGGCTGGAAGGCGGGAAGTTCGTCTGGCCACAGGTGCGCGACGGGGTCATGCGCATGTCCAGCGCGCAGTTTGCGGCCCTTTTTGAAGGCGTGGATTGGCGGTTGGTCCGACCGGAGCGAGCGCGGCGTCCGCTGGCGGCAGGATAATCGGAAAGAGCCCGTAAATCCCTATTTTCACTGGAAAAAAGACGCGTTCCGTGATTCACTTCCTGCCATGGATGCCACTGATCTTGCACGCGAGAATGCCCTGCTGAAAGCCCGCCTCGCCGAGGTCGAGGCATCGCTGGCAGAGTCCCAGGAGGCCAATCGGCGGCTGCAGGATATCCTGCGCATTGCGCAGCGCGAGAAGTTCGCCAAAAGCTCCGAGAAGCTGTCGCCGGACCAGTTCAACCTTCCCCTGGAAGATGCCGAATTTGCCCAGGGCGTGCTCGAGGCGGCGCAGGAGAAGGCCGAAGCGGCGATGCAACGGGCGCGCGGTGAAGAGCCCCGCAAGCCGAAGCGCAATCGTGGCCATCTGCCGTCCCATCTGCCCCGGGTCGAGCGCGTGATCGAGCCTGCCAGCACGCTCTGCCCTTGTGGCTGCGGTGCAATGGCAAAGATCGGCGAAGACGTGTCCGAGCGGCTGGATGTGATCCCGGCCCAGTTCCGGGTGCTGGTCACGCGGCGCCCGAAATATGCCTGCCGCCGCTGCTCGCAAGCCGTGGCGCAAGCGCATGCCCCTGAGCATGTCGTGCCCGGCGGCCTGCCCACCGAGCTGTTCATCGCCTGGATCATCGTTGCGAAGTTCGGTGACCACCTTCCGTTTTATCGTCAGGCCGAAATCTTCAAGCGGCAAGGGCTCCATCTGGATCGCGGCACGCTCGGCAACTGGGTCGGGCGCGCCTGCTTCCACCTCATGCCCGTCATCAACCACATGCGCACCCATCTGCGCGGTGCAGAGCGCATCTTCGTGGATGAAACCCGCGCGCCGGTGCTGGACCCGGGCCGCAAGGCCACCAAGAGCGGCTTCTTCTGGGCGGTCGTCGCTGATGACCGTGGTCATGGCGGCGCTGGCCCACCCATCGTGCTGTTCCATTACGCCCCCGGCAGGGGCAAGGCGCACCCGCTGAACTTCCTCGCCGGGTATCAGGGCCGCTTCCTGCAATGCGACGCATATCAGTCCTACAATGCGCTGACGGACATCGCGCGCGACAATGGCCCGTGGCAACTGGTCTATTGCTGGACGCACGTCCGCCGCCGCTTCGTCAAGCGCTTCGAGAGCGATGGCTCACCCATCGCAGAAGAGATGCTGCGCCAGATTGCGCTGCTCTATCAGATCGAGAAGTCCGTGCGCGGAAAGGATGCTGCCGTGCGCCTCGCCGCCCGGCGTGAGCATTCCGCACCGATCATCGCCGCGCTCAAGCCCTGGCTGGAAGCCCAGCTCTCGCGGATCCCGCAGAAATCTCAGCTGGCCGAGGACATCCGCTACACGCTGGGGCACTGGCCCGGCCTGATCCGCTTCCTGGACGACGGCACGCTGGAACTGGACACCAACCCGGTCGAAAATCAGATCCGCCCGATTGCCCTGACGAGAAAAAATGCACTATTTGCCGGGAATGAAATCGGCGCCGAGAACTGGGCCATGCTCGCCTCGCTGGTCGCCACCTGCAAGATGTCCGACGTGAACCCGGTCGACTACATCGCCGCCACCCTGCGCGCCATCCTCGACGGCCACCCGCAAAGCGGCATCGAAGACCTCATGCCTTGGCGCTTCAATCAGACGTCAAGCCTCGCCGCATAGGGTCACGACGTCGCGCTTACAAACGTTGAGGTGGCGTTGAGGTAAAACGCAGGTGTCTATACACAAGTGTTTTTGTCGGATTCTAACCATTTGGAAAGGTTTGGTGTTTTTGGTTGCGGGAACAGGATTTGAACCTGTGACCTTCAGGTTATGAGCCTGACGAGCTACCGGGCTGCTCCACCCCGCGCCAGGGTATGTCCGAGGATGGTTTCGGACCGGTATTGGTATCGTTTTGGAGTGAGGTGTCTCTTTTCAGGTCTGGCGATGACCTACTCTCCCACGTCTTGAGACGCAGTACCATTGGCGTAGGCACACTTATCGGCCGAGTTCGGGATGGGATCGGGAGTTTTATGCCTGCTATGACCACCAGACCGGAGAAGAGACC